>JAEEGL014625214.1_pt1 | contig 14617 bp, 11 predicted proteins | sample 9134231 | NCBI WGS metagenome assembly JAEEGL01 (sample SAMN16246548, study PRJNA631951) | gut metagenome | biome: gut microbiome; feature: rumen; material: fiber-attached | host: Bos | place: Iran: Karaj | collected 2018-10 | reverse complement strand
GGGGAGGTCTTCGTTACCGACGACGGTGCGGAAACTGACCTTGATCTGGGGCACTACGAGCGCTTTACCGATGCAACCCTTTCCCAGTCGTCCAACACGACTGCGGGCCGTGTGTACCTGGCCGTCCTGAACCGTGAGCGGGAAGGGGGCTATCACGGCGGTACGGTGCAGGTCATACCCAATGTTACCGAAGAAATCCTTTCCCGGATGCTCCTGTCTACGCAGGAAACCGGTGCAGACGTCATCATAACCGAAATCGGCGGTACGGTCGGCGACATTGAATCCCTTCCGTTCATAGAAGCAATCCGGCAGATGAAGTACCGGGTCGGCGAGGAAAACTGCTGCTACATTCACCTGACGCTGGTTCCTTACCTGGGCAAGGCCCATGAAATGAAGACCAAACCGACCCAGCACTCGGTCAAGGAACTGCAGGAGCTGGGAATTCAGCCGAACATCCTGATGCTCCGCACGGAGCTTCCGATCGATGAAAACACGCGGGAACGCCTTGCCCAGTTCTGCAATGTGGATACCGACTGCGTGATCCAGAACCTCAATGCGAAGTCCATCTACGAAGTTCCGCTCAACATGGAAAAAGAAGGACTGGGAGACGCCGTGTGCAAGGCCCTGGGCCTTGAAAAGCGGGAGACGCAGCTTGCTGACTGGGCAAAGATGGTCCACACCTTTGAAAATCCGCAGCACAAGGTCATGATTGCCCTCGTGGGTAAGTACATTGAGCTCCACGATGCGTATCTGTCGGTCGTGGAAAGCCTGACGCACGGCGGTATTGCGAACGAGGCGGAAGTCGTCATTGACTGGATAGACAGCGAGACGCTGACCGACGATGAAAAGACTGTTGCCCGCCTTTCCGGGGCGGACGGCATCATCGTGCCCGGCGGCTTCGGCTCACGCGGCATCGAGGGCATGGTCCGCGCAGCCCGCTATGCCCGGCTTAATAAGGTGCCGTACTTCGGCATCTGCCTGGGAATGCAGATTATCGTCATTGAGTACGCCCGTGACGTGCTCGGCTGGGCGGATGCCCATTCCACCGAGATAGACAAGGATACGACCCATCCGGTCATTGACCTCATGCCCGACCAGAACGGCAAGATTCTGGGCGGTACCCTCCGCCTGGGCAAGTTCGAGTGCGCCGTCAAGCCGGGAACGCTGACGGAAAAGGCCTACGGTTCGCTGAATGTCTGGGAACGGCACCGGCACCGCTATGAGTTCAACAACAAATTCCGGGAAGAGCTGGAAAAGGCGGGTTTAATCATTGCGGGCGTGAACCCGGAGCGGAATCTCGTGGAGATTGTCGAAGTGCCTGACCATCCCTGGATGCTCGGCGGTCAGTTCCATCCGGAATTCAAGAGCCGGCCCAACAAGGCGGGACCGCTGTTCAGGGACTTCATTAAGGCTGCCGTTCAGTACGGCGGGAAGTAGTGCTGCGGGGGTAACAAGGGCGGTTTTTAATCGTCATCCTTGTGCAAATCGAAGTATTTTGAGTCTTCCAGGTACTGGCGGCGGGTCATGACGAGGGTTATGAGCTCCTGATACATGTTGTAGTCAACTTCGAGGGCTATAGGGAAGATGAAGTATTCAGTTTCGTCGCAGTAGCGCTCGATGAATGCGGCACTCGTGACAAAGCCGAGGCTGATCATGTTGCTTATCCGGTCAGCGCACTTGAGGAGCTTTGCCTTGTGGCTGCCTTTGTCCAGAATGCTCCGCAGGTACTCGTTCTTGAGCTGTCCGGGCTGTTTTGTGACTTCCTGCACGAGCTGCAGGACCTGCTCGCCTTCGTCATCGGCATGGCGGATGAGTTCAATGTCAAAACCCGGGATATCTTCGACGACGTCATGAATGACGCTTGCTTTTAAGAGGACGCTGTCAATGTAGCCGTAGTCGATCAGGATGCCCAGGGTGTCGATCTGGTGGCGGAACATGTTTCCGCCTGCGAAACGGGCTTTTCCGATCAGGGAGGTTGCCAGCTGCATGTAGGGGGCAAGCGCAATGCCCTTGAAAGCGAGCATGTGCTCCTGGTCCATCTGCGAAGGTTTCTCCGTAGCCATATTGAAGACCCTGCCCATCTGAAACCTCCTTTGACACAGCGCGACCGGAATCTGCTTTCTATAATTATCGAGATGAAATCCGGATGCCTTGAGGGTGTTTCAGGAGTCCCCTTCGACAAGCTTTTGGCGTATCCTTCGATTTTTTCCCACAAACAGGAAAATCCGTGATAGAATATCATATATAGTGAGAATTGTAAACGTGACAGGAGGTTGTATGGCAAAGGAAGATATTCTGAAGGAATACCGCTATGACGGATCGAAGAAGCTGGATTTGAAAACTGCCCCCCATGACTCGGAAGGAAGGGGCGACAAGAAAGAAGAGTTCGCCTACAAGACGGAAGAGAATATAAAGGAAATCGACGAGTGGCAGGGCAAGCTCTACGCCCAGTCGCAGGAGTCCGTTCTTATTGTCCTGCAGGCCCTTGACGCGGCGGGAAAGGACAGCACGATAAAGCATGTTCTGGGGCCTCTGAACCCGCAGGGCATCAGCGTTTACAGCTTTAAGTCTCCCAATTCCGAGGAGGAGCAGCATGACTTCCTCTGGCGCTACCACAAGCGGCTTCCGCAGCGGGGCAAGATGTGTGTCTTTAACCGTTCCTATTATGAGGAAGTCCTCGTTGTGAACGTGCACGAGTTCTGGAAGGATTACAATATGCCCAAGCGGACTTTCCATAACGGAAAATACATTGAAGGAAAGTACAAGGAAATCGTGAACTGGGAAAACTACCTGTATGGCAATGCCTTCCGTGTCGTGAAGATTTTCCTGAACCTGTCCAAGGACGAGCAGAAGAAGCGCTTCCTTGAACGGATAGACCGCAAGGAGAAGAACTGGAAGTTCAGTGCGAACGACCTTAAGGAACGCAAGTACTGGGACAAGTACCAGCAGGCTTTTGAGGACGCGGTGAATGCGACGGCAACTAAGAATTGTCCCTGGTATGTTATTCCCGCTGACCAGAAGTGGTATGCCCGTTACCTTTTCTCCCAGATTCTCGTTGAAACCATGCGGGACATCAATCCTTCCTTCCCCAAGATGCCCGAGTCGAGTGCTGAGGAATTGAAAAAGTGCGAGGATATCCTGCGGGCCGAGCAGTGAGTTCCGGTATGAAACGGCTGTGGGGAGCCATAGCAGGTCTGCTGTTTGTAACAGCCGTTGCCTGGGGCGGGGAGAGCGGGGTAGTCTCGTTTCCCCTGTCCGGGCAGGTATTCTCATTTGTGCCGGTCAGCGGCATTGGCTGCTGTATGGGGGTAACCGAGCTGACTCAGGCGCAGTATGAGGCGGTGATGGGGGAAAATCCGAGCCGTTTCAGGGGAGAAAGCCTCCCGGTGGAACAGGTGAGCTGGTACGATGCGATTTGTTTCTGTAACCGGCTCAGCATGGCACTCGGCCGGAATCCGGTCTATGCCGTAGACGGTGAGACCGACGTGGACAAATGGGGCTATACACCGCACCAGGGAAACCGTATCGAGGGTTGCATTACGCAGGATGTGAGCGCTTCGGGCTTCCGCCTCCCGACTGAGGCAGAATGGGAGTATGCCGTGTCCGGCGGGCAGAATTTCCGCTATGCAGGCAGCGATACGCTTGACGAGGTGGGCTGGTATGCCGTAAACAGCGGCGGAACGACGCATCCGGTGGCGAAGAAGAAAGCAAACGGCTACGGGCTCTACGACATGAGCGGCAACGTCTGGGAATGGGTGTGGGATCCTTACGGAAAAGACGGGCGCAGCCGCCATTATCGGGGTGGCAGCTGGTACTACGGCTGCAATTACAGCAGCCCGGTCAACAGGGGTTCCAACCGCAGCTATTACTACGCCTACTACCGGGGCGACTTCATCGGCTTCCGCCTCGTGTGTCCCGGGAACTGACCACTGAGGCAGTGTCGTCCCGTTCATGCCGAAAGCGGCTTCTTCTTGAATTCTTTTCTTACAAAAGCTATGATTTTATAGTTATAGCATGAAAAAGCATTTTTCTTTAGCCCTCTGTTTCTGTCTGTTCTCCCTATCCCTCCTTGCGGATACGGCTTCTCACTTTAAAACGGGGTATGATATCCTGCCGCAGGAAGAACCCGAGCCGGTCCTCCATGATGTTTCAAAAACGCAGGATGTTTCCGGCTTCCTGCCCGAAACAATTCATCTCCGCACGCTGACACAATCATATTGCAAATACTATGAGTTTGCACTTGTTGATGGCCGTATCTATGCTAAAAAGGCAGGAAGCGACAAATGGGAACTTTTCCTCAAGACCGGGCTTCCTTTTAAGAGTCCCGGGGGTGATAAGTTTGATGCTCCCCGGGCAATACGGGAGATTTCCTGCGATGCGGATTCCCTGTATGCTTTTGATGACCAGGGAATATTGTATACGATTTTTTTCAAGAAGATTATTCGTCAGAAGCTCTTTACCTGGCGTGTTCTTTCCGGTTTTCCCCGGAGTCATAAGGCCGAACAGAATGAGCTGGTTGTGCGCAAGCGGGGCTGGAGCATGGGGGCACGGCGGGATGACATCCTCTGGTACGAAGACCGCTACGGTAACCAGCATCACTGGGGCACGATGGGGCTGGAGACCTTCTATTTTTTAACGGAAGACGGGCAGCACATCCGTTTCAGCGACTCTGGTCTGCCTCCGGATTTCAGCCGTTCCATTGAATGCCCCGAAAAGGGAAGCTTCATAGCTGAAAATATCAGCGTTTCGGGCAGTACGATTTTCCTGATCGGTAACCGGGGAACGATGTATACGAGGCTGATTGACTTTGACACCATGGGCTGTGATCCCATGTTCTTTCTGTATACGTATGATGTTGAAAACCAGAAAGAACGGGGACGCGACTATCTTTCCAACTATACGGCCTGGGCCCTTCCCGCAGAGGACTGGGCGAAGCAGCCTCCGATTCCGCTTGAGGGCAAGGCCCGCCTGACGAAGATGATAAGCATTGCGCAGACAGGGCAGGGAAACTATGCCCGGGAGCTGCGGGTTGCCGGATGCGACAGGGACGGGACGATTGGCTACTGGCACAAGATGCTCTATGGGCAGACGTGGACCTTTGTCCCTGCCAACCTGGTACTTGACGACAGCGTATGGCTTGATCCTTCCAGGGAGGAGTACGGGCAGCCCCAGACATTCACCTACGAGGGATGCCTTACGAAGAACGGGGTGAAGGTTGAAGGTATCCGTTGTTCTTTGGAGGGACCGACCCTTTCTTCTGAGGACCGCTGTTCACTGAAGATTCAGATGGGTGATGAGTCTTTTACCTGCAGGCTGTTCCCGGTGGAAAAATGGACCTATATCCTGCGCTATGATCCGGGATTCGACGGAACACCACGGTATTACTTTATGACGCCGGAGCTGGATGAGCGAAAGCTGGAGGGCTATTCTGCTCCTTTCCGGGAAATCCTCTCCGACCTCTTCAAGGGCATGAACCACTCGCTTTTCGCCTATTCTGCGGTTGCAACGACCGAACATTATGAGATTGACCTGGGAGTCCGGGGCGGAAGCGTTTTTCAGGGTGGAAACTCGTATATGGTGCTTATGACGAAGGACGGGAAGGACATTCAGCCGTTTGCATTCCGGGGCAGTGCGTTGCTTTTTCAGGAAGGGTCTGGTCTGGAGAGTCCCATGGAGGAGAAGTACCTGCTTGAAGAAGGCCGGACCTATACGGAGGCAGACCGTCCGCTCATTGCGAACAGGATTGCGGCAAATGTGAATCTTGCGAAAAAGCTCCAGAAGGAAATCCAGGCAAATATCATTTCCTATGATAATGCTGAGTTATCCCGCTGGGGCTACAATTTACTGGACATGATTACCCGAGTGACTTTCCTGAACAAGCTGAATGTTCCCAAGATAAAGCAGATGACCAGCTTTGGCAGGGATCTGATGGGAACAAATGCTGCCCTTTACCGGGATCTGCTTGCTTACAGTGAATGGACGTATCCTCCCCTGTTGGAACTGGTTGAGCTGCGGATAAAGTACTATCAAAAATTATTGACTGTTTTTGAAAAGGGCGGGCAGGAAGCAACGTTGCCTGCCGGGTTCCATAATTCTTTCATACCGTATTATGATGATATCGGTTTGTCTGCTCATCTTGCAGGGGGAGAGGATTCTATGGATCTTTTCTCCGTGGATGGTCTGCTCCCCTGGTTTATGATACAGAAAGGGGACGGAAGTTCTATTCTTTTAAGGCTTGACGATTCGGCACGAGCTATTTTGGATGGCGGAAAGAAAATCAGGATTCCGGCAGCTTTCACGGTTGTATCCGGTCAATCCGGCAAGGGAACTTCCTTTCCCGACGGCGGGAGAAAGGACCTGTCAAACATCGAGTCGTACGAAGGGGAGTTCCTGTGGGATGGCAGCGAAGCAAAGGTATACCTGAAAGACAGCGTGTTTGGCAAAAAAACGGTCTTCCGGGGGCGGAAAACGGACTCGTAGGGCTTGATGCCTGCTGAGGGCGGGATTGGGGCATGCCGTGAAAAAAATAAGCATTGTCTCCCTTGACGTTTTTTGACGGCTTTTATTATTTTTCTAGTGTAGCAGGGATGCTACAGAGAAAAACGAAGGTTTTACGAGAGATGGACGAGGAAAAAGAAGAAATGGCCGGGACAACGGCCGGTGAAGTTTCGGAAGATCAACTTCAGAACGAGGCTGGGGAAGCTTCGGGTGATGCCGCTGCAACGGCTGCAGAAGGCTCCGCTGAATCAGATTCTGGAAATCCCGATACTGCAGAGGAATCTGCTGCCGTTGATGGTTCTGAAAATGAGCTGGAGCTTCTGGCAAAGAAAGTTTCTGCTTTGGAAAAGGAGCGGGACGACTTTAAGGATCAGTACCTGCGGAAGAGTGCGGATTTTGAAAACTACCGCAAGCGCATGATAAAAGAAAAGCAGGATGCTTTTGATTATGCGAATACGAGCCTTCTGAAGGATTTGTTGGATAGTCTGGATAACTTTGACCGTACGGTCGAAGCTGCAGGTGCTTCGACCGATGCAAAATCGATAGCTGATGGAGTGAAGATGATAAACAAGGGCTTGGTCAGCATGCTGGAGAACAAGTATGACCTGGTTGCCTATGGCAAGGTCGGTGATGCCTTTGATCCGGAACTGCATGAGGCAATCGGTAAGTCTGATGACCCGGTGCCGGAACCGGTGATAAAGGCTGTGTATCTGAAGGGCTACAAACTTAAGGACCGGGTTATCCGTCATGCAAAGGTGATGGTTTCCATGCCGGACGGAACGGTTGCTGCCGGAAATACGGGTGATGACGCTTCGAATAAAGAGGCAGCCGCTGCGGACGAAAACGCTGCGGCTGAATAAATAAAAAGCTTTGATGAGAGGAGATAGATACTATGGGAAAGATTATTGGTATTGACTTGGGAACGACGAACTCCTGCGTTGCCGTTATGGAAAACGGCGAACCGGTGGTAATTCAGAATTCGGAAGGTTTCCGCACAACGCCTTCCATCGTCGGTTTTACGGCGAAGGGTGATCGTATCGTCGGCCAGCCTGCGAAGAACCAGATGGTAACGAATCCGCAGAATACGGTCTATTCGATTAAGCGTTTCATTGGACGCCGCTACAATGAGCTGCCCGATGAAATCAAGCGTATTCCGTATGGCGTGAAGGATCACGGTGATGATGTCCGTGTCGAGGTTGATGAGGCCGGACAGAAGAAGGAATTCAGCCCGCAGGAGATTTCTGCCTTCATCCTTCAGAAGATGAAGAAGACCGCCGAGGACTACCTGGGCGAGAGCGTTACCGAGGCTGTCATTACGGTTCCTGCGTACTTCAACGATGCCCAGCGGCAGGCAACTAAGGATGCCGGTAAGATTGCCGGTCTTGATGTTAAGCGTATCATCAATGAGCCGACCGCTGCTTCCCTCGCATTCGGATTCAAGCAGGACGGTGACAAGGATAAGACGATAGCCGTCTATGACCTTGGAGGAGGTACGTTTGATATTTCAATCCTTGAGCTGGGGGACGGCGTGTTCGAGGTCAAGTCCACGAACGGAAATACCCACCTGGGAGGAGATGACTGGGACGGCCGCATCGTCAACTGGCTGATTGACAGCTTCAAGGCTGACACGGGCATAGACCTTTCAAAGGATCCGATGGCCAAGCAGCGCCTCCGCGAGGCTGCCGAGAATGCGAAGATTTCGCTTTCCAACCAGACAACGACGGAGATTAACCTGCCCTTCATCACGGCTGACGCGACCGGACCGAAGCACCTGCAGAAGACCCTCTCCCGCGCCGAGTTCGAGAAGATGACTGACGACCTCTTTGAGGCTACCAAGGAGCCCTGCCGCAAGGCTATGGCGGATGCAGGTATTTCCGGTGACAAGATTGACGAGATCCTGCTCGTCGGCGGTTCTTCCCGCATGCCCAAGGTACAGGAAATCGTCAAGAGTATCTTCGGTAAGGAAGGCAGCCGTGCCGTTAACCCGGACGAAGCCGTTGCAATCGGTGCCGCTATTCAGGGCGGAGTCCTCAAGGGTGACGTCAAGGACATGGTCCTGCTGGACGTTACGCCCCTTTCCCTCGGCATTGAGACGATGGGCGGTGTGTTTACCCGCCTGATCAACCGCAATACGACAATCCCGACCAAGAAGAGCCAGGTCTTCTCGACTGCGGCTGACGGTCAGACTGCCGTTACGATTCACGTCCTGCAGGGTGAGCGCGAGATGGCAAGCCAGAACCGCACGCTCGGCAACTTTAACCTGGACGGCATTCCTCCGGCACCGCGCGGAGTTCCCCAGATCGAGGTTACCTTTGACATCGATGCGAACGGCATTGTGCATGTTTCTGCGAAGGACATGGGAACCGGCAAGGAACAGCACATCCAGATTACGTCTTCTTCCGGCTTGAGCAAGGAAGAGATTGACAAGATGGTCAAGGATGCTGAGGCGAACGCTGCGGATGACAAGAAGAAGCGCGAGGCCGTTGATGCGAAGAACGAGGGCGACAGCCTGGTCTATCAGACCGAGAAGTCCCTCAAGGAGATGGGCGATAAGATTTCTGCTGCCGACAAGGGCAATATTGAGAGCGCAATGAACGCCCTGAAAGAAGCCCTCAAGGGAGACAATACCGAGGACATCAAGGCAAAGACCGAGGCCCTCAAGCAGGCGTCCTATAAGATTGCCGAGGAGATGTACAAGGCCCAGGCCGCTGCCGGACAGGCTGGTGCCGGGGCCGGACCGCAGGGCAATGCCGGCGGCAGTGCTGATGCGGGCGGTTCTTCATCGTCATCCGGCTTTGACAAGGGGTCAGCGGACGATGTTGAATACGAAGTCCACGATGACCAGAAGTAACGGATAGGCTTTGGGACTTCCCTGCCGGATGGTGCTGCATGCATGCGGTTCTGTCCGGCGGGGAATTTGTGTATAGAGGGAATGATTGGAAATGGCTGACAAACGTGACTATTATGAAGTCCTTGGTCTGGACAAAAGTGCAGACAAAGAGTCGATAAAGAAGGCGTATAGGAAACTCGCGATAAAGTATCATCCTGACCGCAACCCCGGCAATAAGGAAGCCGAGGAGAAGTTCAAGGAAGCGACTGAGGCGTATGAAGTCTTAAGCGATGACCAGAAGCGGCCTATTTATGACCAGTATGGATTTGCCGGCCTTGAGGGCATGGGGGGCGGAGGTTCCCAGGGTTATAGTCATGCCTTCCACGATTTCCAGGATATTTTCGGTTCCGGCGGTTTCGGGGACATCTTCGAAAACCTCTTCGGCGGTGGTTTTGGAGGCTTCGGTTCTTCCCGGAGCAGGAACAATAACGACGGCCAGAGCCTGCGTTATGATCTGGAACTTGACTTCAAGGATGCCGTGTTCGGTACCAAGAAGGATATCCGTTTTTCCCACAGTGTTGTCTGTTCGCACTGTAAGGGAACGGGCGGCGAGCCCGGATCAAGCAGAAAGACCTGTTCTACCTGTGGCGGTGTCGGTCAGGTACGCAGGAGTTCCGGTTTCTTTCAAGTACAGCAGACCTGTCCGACCTGCGGCGGTAAGGGTACGGTCATTGATCATCCCTGTAAGTTCTGCCGGGGCAGCGGAACAGAAGAGAAGGATTCGATTGTTACGATTACGATTCCGGCAGGAGCGGATGACGGCAAACGGATAACGATTCCCAAACAGGGCGATGCAGGTACAAACGGCGGCAGACCGGGTGATCTCATTATTGTCCTTCATGTCCGTTCAGACCGCTGCTTTGAGCGCAGCGACACGGACCTCTATTGTGCTGTTCCCATCAGCCTTTCCCAGGCTCTTTTGGGCGCAGACGTTACGATTCCGACACTGGATAACCGCCGCATTACGCTTAAGATTCCTTCTGGAACGACGCACGGCAAAATGCTCCGCATAAAGGGTGAGGGCGTGCCTGTTTCCGGTACGACCCGCAAGGGCGATCTGTATGTGAAGGTTATGGTGCAGCTTCCGTCTCATATCAGCTCCGAGCAGCGGCGGCTGATGGAAGACTATGCGAAACTGGAAGGTGCAACGACCAGCCCGAACCTGATAGAGCTTTCAAGTCTGCGGTAACATATTGACGGAAAGGTTTATTTTATGCTATAGTTTTGCCGTATGGCTGACAGTGTTACTGTTGAAGCTCCGGCAAAGATAAACGTTGGTCTGAGTGTATTTCCACGGCGGGCTGACGGATATCATGACATTGAGGGAATCTTTACGACGATTTCCCTTCATGACAGCCTTTCCGTTTCCATCATCGGCGGAAAGGGCAGGGAATGTGAAGTTGACAGCCCGTCCCTGCTGTTGCCAAAGAAGAACACCTTCACTGAAGCATACAAAGCTTTCTGCGTGCTGACCGGTATTGAGTCAAGCGTCCGCGTGAGTGTGGACAAACAGATTCCTTCCGGCGGTGGATTGGGGGGCGGATCCAGTGATGCTGCATCTTTTATTCAATCCATTGACAGTTTATTCGGTACGAGATTGACAGCTGACCAGCTGTACGGACTGGCGCTTTCTGTCGGAAGTGACGTGCCTTTTTTCATGCACGCCTTGCTCGAGGCAGGATCGGGGCACCCTTATGCCGCGTATGTAACGGGGCGGGGTGAGCAGGTTGCATGTCTGCCCCCGAAACAGAAGCTTGAAGTCCGCCTTTTTTCGCCGGGTGTTTCGGTTTCCACGAGGGAAGCCTACACCTGGTTGGACGATGCTATTTCCCTGGGGAAGGTGAGGCATAATGCCTTTTCGGGAAAGGATGCATGGAAGGTCGAGTGGGAGAAGGAGCCCGGTGATTGGCGTTTTGTCAATGACTTTACCGTTCCGGTCTCGACCAGACATGAGGAAATAGCTCGTGCTGTCTGCGCGATGAAAGAGGCAGGAGCCTCTTTTGCGGATATGTCAGGCTCCGGATCCACTGTTTTTGGTGTTTTCAGCGGGTGATGGGTGGTCCGGGGCTGACGAGGAGTTGCGTATGCAAGTTACGGAGTTGCGGATTCGGAAGGTTGCGGGAGATGGCAAGCTTCGGGCGTATGTCACGGTGACGTTTGATGACTGCTTTGTTGTTCATAATGTGAAGGTCATCGAGGGAAAGACAGGGCCTTTTATTGCTATGCCGAGCCGGAAGACTTCGAGTGGTGAGTATAAAGATGTGGCTCATCCGATCAGCCCTGATTTTCGAAATGCCCTGCAGGATAAAATTTTGTCCGAATACGCGGCAGGTCATTTTGATGAGTTTTCATCTGCTGAAGATGAAGACTGAAATTCCCCGTCGGGGGAACAGGTTTGCAGCCTGTGGAGCAGTGTCCGCAGGTTTGCATTTTGTATTGCGTTCTATTGGGACGTCGTCAAGTGGTAAGACAACGGCTTTTGGTGCCGTCATTCCGCAGGTTCGAATCCTGCCGTCCCAGCGATAAAATATCCCGCAGCAGGGAATTTTTTTAAGGAGTTTTTTTTAGTTATGGAACAGATGGTAATTAATGCAAAAATCCGCAAGGAAACTGGAAAAAAAGTTGCAAAGGCTCTCCGCGCGTCAGGTCGTATTCCTGCCGTCGCCTATAACGAGAAGGGCGAGTCAACGATGCTCGATATCGATGCGGCTGAGTTTTCAAAGGCATGGCGTTCGGTTACCCCGACGACGCTGATTAAGCTTGTTATTGAGGGGCAGGAACATCAGGCTTATATCCAGGATACTGAGTATGATATCATCACTGATAAGAATCTGCATGCAGATTTCCATATTGTCAGCGGTCAGAAGCCGATTGTTGCTCGCCTCAAGATTCATTATTCCGGTACGCCGGCAGGTGTTCTTAAGGGCGGCTTCCTCGTTAAGCACGTTCCGGATGTCAAGATCAAGGCGCTGCCTGCCGATATGCCTCAGACTATCGTCGCTGACATCTCAAAGGTTGAGATTGGACAGAAATACACGATCAAGGATCTCGGCTTGAGCGACAAGCTGACAATCCTTTCCAATCCGAACGACCTCGTCGTGACGATTGCTCCTCCAAGGAAGTAGTTTGCTGCGCTTGTCTTGCAGCTGATAGAGGCCGGCATTCCTGCCGGCTTTTTTTATGGCTTTGTCTTTTGTTGCTGATTTTGATGCCAAGATCTCGGAAAATCTGATAGCTGCAGGTGTGATGCTGCCTTCTCAGTGCAGCATTGCGGTTGCCGTCAGTGGCGGGGCAGATTCGATTTCCTTATTGACCGCTTTATCCCATCTCCTGGATTCCGGTGGCAGGCTGAGTGCCGTAACGGTCAATCATAACCTGCGGCCTGAAGTGGAAACCGCAGGCGATGCGGTTTTTGTCCAAAACTATTGTGCATCCCTGGGAATACACTGCATCCGTTATGATATTCCGCGGGGAGCAATCCTTGATGATGTCAGGCGGAGGGGGGTAAGTCTTGAGGCGGCAGCGAGGGACGCCCGTTATGCCTGCTTTGAACGCTTTCTGGCGGAAACGCATGTTGACTTTCTGTGCCTGGCTCACAATCGAAACGACCAGCTGGAAACCTTGCTGATGCGTTTTCTGGCGGGTGGAGGAGTGGAATCTCTTGTCGGAATTCAGGTGCGCCGGGACCGCTATCTGCGGCCTCTGTTGGGTATTGCCCGATCGGATATAGAGCGGTATTTGCGTGAGCAGGGAATTGCATTTAGGACTGACAGTACGAATGCTGATAATGCCTTTCTCCGCAACCGGATACGGAATGTCCTGGTACCGTCTCTTGACAGTCATTTTACCGGTTGGTCAAAGGCCCTTCTTTCCCTTGCGACAAAGATGCGGGATGATGCCGCCTTTTTTGAAGGAGAGCTGCAGGCGGCACGGCAGCGCTGCTTCTTTCAGCTTGAGGATTGTCGTGTTATGCTGAATCGATCCTGTTTCCGCCGTGAAGCGAAGGCTGTCCGTATCCGCCTTCTGTTTGCCGCCGCTGATGCCGTATCCCGGGCAGGTGGCGGCCGGATACAGGGGGAAGTACCTGGTCGAATTCCTTATGCCTTTTTTTCCCGTATTGCGGATATGGAACTTGCTGACGGCTGGAAGGAATCCTGCTCGGCTATAAGCCTGCGTTCAGAAAAGGGAATGCTTGTCATCGAACAGAACAGGACTCAGCCTTCTGAACAGGGATTTTGGTATATGGTTCGGGGGGAAGGATGCTGCCGGATCGGTTCGCTCGATGTATCCGTCACCCGTTCCGATTCAGCTGGGGCGGCTTCCATCGTACTGAGTCTTCTGGGTGATGGGGGCAGCCGGGAGACTGTTCTTGTCCTGCCGGGCCTTACTTTTCCTTTTCTTATCCGGAGCCGGCAGCCGGGAGACCGTATACAGACGGCTGGATCTGCGGAACGGTCCGTTGCGTCCATATTGGACGGCTGGAAATGTGCGGGCATCAAGGATTCTATTCCCTTGGTTCAACGACTGAGCCCGCAGAATCAGGCTGTTGTCGCTCTCTGGGGGGCTCCTTTCGGATGTAAGAACTGGGTGGTAAAATATTAGAAAGTAGTGTATACTGTAAGACATAGATTTGTTATGAAATGTAAGGATGTTGATATGAGGGTGAGACTCTTAGCGTTTTGTATGTGTTTTGTTACAGCCTGTTCGTTTATTTCGGCACAGGATTCGTCGGGGGCATCTTCCGTGATTTCCCTTGCAAACAGACGGACTGCCCTGCGTTGCCTCGAGGCTGCCGGCAACTATGCATCCCAGTCTGCGTGGAGCGCGGCTGCTTCTCAGGCGCAGATGGGGCTCAGCTATGACGAGAGCGTTTCAGACCTCTGGTATATCTATGCCGTTTCAGTCCAGAAGAGCGGTGGTACTAAAGCTCAGGTGTTGGCCCTGGTGAAGAAAGCTATCGACGGAAACAACTGGGTAAATTACAACAGGGATAACGCAAGGATTCTCTATGCAGACATCCTTTCTGATACGGGGAGGAGCGCAGAGGTTTTTTCCGTTTTGGATTCAAATCCCCCCGTGTTTTCTTCTTCCGCCGAATATATCAGGGCGAAGGCCTATTACCGGCTTGGAACACCGGAATCATATACTGCTGCCAGGAACAAGATTTCAAATGCCCGGAAGATTTTTCCCGATGATACCCGCTTTCCCCAGCTTTTTTTCACCTATGAG
>JAEEGL014401799.1_pt1 | contig 14617 bp, 2 predicted proteins | sample 9134231 | NCBI WGS metagenome assembly JAEEGL01 (sample SAMN16246548, study PRJNA631951) | gut metagenome | biome: gut microbiome; feature: rumen; material: fiber-attached | host: Bos | place: Iran: Karaj | collected 2018-10 | reverse complement strand
CGGGAAAGGAGTGCCACATGCACCTGAAAACCACATGGAAACGAGCGACCGCTCTCATCATCGCCGTCCTGATGTCAGTGACGATGATGCCGTCCGAGGCGCTGAATGCGCTGGGATTGCCGTCTGAGGCGAAGGCGGCGGGTAAAACCATACTGGATGCGGATGAGCTGGAAGTGACCGGCGATCTGGAAGCAGATTATGATCTCGGATCCGGATTTACTCTATTGGCGAACTCGGCCAAGAAGGGTGCGGTTAAGACAATTGCAAGCCTTACGTCTGACACGGATGGATCTTATCAGCATGCGGATGGTTTAGATAAGACATTTTCTAATACGGTTCGATTGACGGGTGGCGGGATTGCCGCCAATAGTTCCCATGTTGTAAATGCGATAAAATTCTCGATAAGTGATAAAGCGACCGTATCTGTATATGCAGCACTTAAAAGTAAATCAACAAATGCTACGCGCACGCTTAAAATATTCAAAGCATCAAATGACGACAGCGAGTTGGGCGAGTTAGCAAAAGAATCCAGTGCCCTCCCTGTCCCGGTTGAGCAAGTCAGCCTGATCAATAAGTATTCCTTTGAACTGACAGATATAGGATCATACTATGTTGGTTTCTCCGGTGACGGCGGTATTATTCCGTACATTGAGATCGATGAAGGCGAAGAACCTGCGGAGTACGTCTCCTACGGCAAGGATGGCGACGAAGAAGACGGGATACTTGATTTTCGGCCGACGGAGGAAGGCGACATATTTGAAGGATTTTCCGCAAGTACGGCCTTGGCGGATGGATCCTATGGAGAATTGGAGAAAGAAAGCGATTATGGAACTCTGACTTTTACAAACAGCAGTGGTGCGCAGAACCGTTACCACGGTTCCACCTATGGTGTTTGTTTTGTTGATGGCGGCAGTCTGACTATCGAGCCCGGCGAGGGGCAGACGATCGAGACGATCACTCTGCCGACTGACAAAAACAATGCGTCGGGAGCAGAGAACGGTGTTTCTCTGAAGATCGATAATGGCGACGCAACAGAGATACAAAGCCTGTATGTCGAAGGACAGAACTACAATGACTATCAGGCGCAGGTCGTGTCCTTCGGAACCGAGGACAGCCCGCTTGCGGAAGGTGCCGTATACACGCTGACCTTCTCCGGCGCGAACTATATTCCCTATATCATGCTCACCGGTATGAAGCCCGCTCCGGCCGTGGAGGAAGTGACAGTCAAGGTCACCACAACGGATTCCCCCGAGGGAGTTTTGGGGGATTTTCTGGTATTTCTGGTCAACAACAGTGACGATACGGATATATATGATGTTACCGGACTGGGTAATGAAGATGTCACGCTGAAGAACGGAGCCACTTACAAGGCAGTGGTCTGTGAGAGTGAAGAAGATCTGACTCCTATTGGTAGTCTTGATGCTAAGATCAATGATGCGGCTACCGTAAAGATCACGCCCGCGACAGAGTCTCTGACAGTTGTGGTCACTTCGACGATTCTGGCAGTGACGCCGACATTTAGCGGGGATACGGACAAATTAGGGACCAATCTGGTCCTGCTGACCGGCGGCGGCGAGGAGTATGTCGTGACTTCCGGTCAGATCGTCAGACTTCCCAAGAATACAGAGTTTACCGTTCGTGTTGTTAAACCGCAAAAAGAAAATGACCTGTATGTAGATGCAGAAAACTGGACAGCAAAGGTCAGCGACAGCAACAAATTTACCACTTCTACGGACGAATCCCAGGCGATCACGATCGCGCTCAAGTGCGTGTCCAAGATCAATGTGACCGCGACACTCACCGGGGACGGGCTGCTCGGTGACAATATCCTTGTTTTAACGAATACCGAGGATGCGGAAGATACACATGAACTGGAGTTCAACGATGAGAATACGGCAACCGTTGAACTGGAACCCAACTCGACCTACGGGATTTCCTTTAAGACCCCGGATGCCACACTGGTATGTACGGTGAACGGTGAGGCGACGTTTGCCACACAGCTCGAGGATGAGGAGATAGCGGTAGATGTTTCCACGCCGTCGACGAAAAACCGTGTCTGGGATTTCTCGAGTAATACGGCGAGGACGTTCGCGGTTGATGATGAACTGGATGGCGGCGGGGCCGGCATCATCGTTCATGCCAATCCGGCAAACAAGAAGATCGATTATGAGGCAAAGCAGCTGCGGTTCAGACAGGATGTTGAACTTTATCTGCCCATATCCGCGACAGCGACAAAGGCAACCTTTGCGTTGACCTGTTCCGGAACCAATGCCGGCCGGCCCACCTATGTCGGGAGCAAGGACAGCGGATTCACCGTGGAGATGTCCACGGTAGAACAGACCGTCACACTGGATGATGTGGCAGACTATGTGGTGGAGTACAACGGCAAGAAATATCTGCCGATCATTTCCGGCGGAGATATCAAGCCGACCAAAATGCGGCTTGTTGAGTATGAGCCGGTAAATGCCGTAACGGTGACCGGAACTGTTGATGGGGCGCATGATCTTGGCGTGACGGGTCTCATTTTCAAGAACCTGCTGGATGAGACAAAATTGCCGATCGAAGCAGCGGTTGAGGATAATGATTCCTATGAGGTGGTACTGCGCCGTGTGGCAGGCAAGGCACTGTACGGTGTGACGGCTGTCGGTCTTCCGAATGGAAAGAAGATCAATGATGAAGATGACGCCGACAAGATCGCACTAAGCGGCAACGGTCCGACTGCCACGCAGAATTTCACGATCGCTGATGCGCCTCAGATGAGTGTGAGCGGGACCTTTACCGGAGTTCCGGATGCGGCGATCGTGGGCGACGGACTCGGTGTTGAACTGGTACCTGACAATACGGCGATGGAGCATATCCCGCTTACCCTGACAAAGGTATCGAACGGGAATTATACCTACGCTGCCGTTGATCTGGAGATCGGCAGGCGTTATTCGGTCGCATTGACCAATGCCGATGATTATCTGGTCGCAGATGAGATCGTACCGACCGGAGAGGATGGGGGGAATTATACCGCGAATATCGCGGCGACCGCGAAGCCGACGTTTGCTGTGAGCGGCAAGTTTGTCACTTCCAACGGAAAGAACAGTGCCGTAACAAAGCTCACGTTCACCAATATGGAGGATGACAGGTATCACTACGAAGCCACCGTGACAGGCAGTACCTACACGATCAACCTGCGTGACGCGGATTATGCTGCAAGTGTTACGCCGGCCACTTTTGAGGCCTTTGACCATGTTCATGTCGAAGGCGCGGCAGTGACGAACGATGTCTATCTGATCGGAGCGGCGGACACCACGGCAGTTGCATACAAGGAAGAAGTGACGGTCGGTGAGGGCAAGGAGTATCCGACCATTACCAAGGCGCTGGATGCCATCGCCCGCATGACGAGAAACAACGGCGAGCGTGTGACGATCAAACTGAGCGATAACACGACCTACCGTGAGCAGGTGATCGTGACCCAGCCCAATATCACCTTTAAGGGTGGTGAGAATTCCAAAGTCACCTGGTATTACGGTGTCGGATTCTCTTATTACAGTGCAAAGCCTGCTGAGGACGGCAAGAACGGATCATATTATGACGAAGCCTATGCGGTAGACAGGTATGAGAAGACTCTGGTGTCCCAGAATCCCGGACACTGGGGAGCAACGGTGAATCTGTTCCCTGCGGCAACAGGTTTCCGGGCTGAGGATGTGATCTTTGAGAACTCTCTCAATCTGTATCTGACGGAGGAGGAACTTGCTGACGGAGCAGCGGCGAATACTTCCGGAGCGATCACGGACCGCACAACAGCGAACATCGATGTAACGAGTTATAACGCCAAGGAGCGCTCCTGTGCTCTCTACATTCAGGCGGATAACACGGAGTATAAGAACTGCCAGTTCCTGAGCCGTCAGGATACGCTGTATACCGGTGATGCGAATGAAAGTTCATACTTCAGGGATTGCTCGTTCCTTGGCACCGTGGATTATATCTGCGGTGACGGCAATGCGGTATTCGATTCCTGTGAGCAGCAGATCTACGGTTATCCCGGGGACAAATATGCGAATTATGCCGGCGCGATCATTACGGCCAACAAGGCGACGGCTGATCACGGATATCTCTTCCTGAATAACAGGATCGTTGATGCCAAAAAGCCCGGTACGGGAGCGACCACCGCATACGTGCTTTCCCGTGCTTGGGCCGCGGGCACTGTCTATTGGTTAAACACGGAGGTGGAGAACGCCACGGCGATCGCGTCGGATAAGCCGTATCTGGACATGAACGCCACCGCGGCGGATGCGCATTATTACGAATACAATACGCATTACATGGCAGATGGTGTTGCTACCCCTATTGATACGTCGCATCGCACGGCGGGATATGAAGGCACGATCCTGTCCGATGAGGAATACGCGGCGATCGAAGTGACGGAATGGTTCGATGACTGGCTGCCCGGCTACTATCCGATCGAAGGCAAGGTGATCCAGATTTCTGAGATCCCGGTCACGGTCACGTCACCTGCTGCAGGGGTCAACAGAGTGGACGCAGTAGCGACAACGACACATCCTGCGCTGCAGATCGAAGACTTCAAATGGTATACCGAAGACGAGAACGGGGAAGATGTTGAGTTTGAGGGAGAGACATTTGAAAGAGGCGTCGTCTACACGGCCAGATTTAATGTCGCCCTGAAGAACTCGATCATCTACGAGTTCACGGAGAACGCGCAGGCCAGGGTTCCTGCCGGATCGGCGGAGACAAAGATCGCTGCGGATAAGAAATCGGCGGAGGTGTCGGTTGCATTCGTAAGCGGTATCTACAATATCGATCTGACGCAGGGGCTTGTAACAGGACAAAACTATATCACGGATCCTATGGATGGTTCCCTGACGGTTATGTCGGACATGCCGTATAAAGCGGACACCGGCGTCGTAAAGGGAAGTGTGAACCCGAAGAACTCTGAGAATAAAGGGCCGACAGATGATAATCCGGAACCGGTAAAGGGGACTGTTCTGGTTATTGAAACCCCTGCGGATGACGGAGCCATCAATCAGCTCACGGTCAGTTCAAGAGCAAGCGGTAAGACTTTCTATCTGGTGCAGATGGACGGATCAACGGCGGTGATCGCGGACAAGTTCACCGGATCTTCCGTTGCCGACACGAGGAAGTACAGCCTGGAACCCGAGACAAAGTATTACTTCTTCGCATCGGGCAGCAATCAGGAGATCTCTTCGATCAAGTACGAGCACAGACAGGTCAGGAACAGGGATTGGTCTCTGGTGGCGATCCCGACTGTTTCCGATCCCGAGTGGACACTCGGCGAAGACAGGATCACCGTCAAGGCAAGCGGTGCCGTTGGTCTGAACGGAAAATATGATGATGCGGAATCTCTGGAAGTGGATATGCTGGATGCTTCCGGCGCGGTGGTCGATACCAAGGTCACTATGATGGATCAGTCCGCGAACGAAGAGACGGAGTTCACCTTCTCGCCTGCGACCAGCGGAAATTACACCTTTGTGGCCAGACTGGTCCGTGCAGGTGAAAAGGACAAGAAGTCCGCCAGGTCCGCAGTGGTGGAATTTGTCCATTCCCTAAGCGCGCCGGTGATCACCGCCGTCACGAACAAGTCGGACGGCACGACCGGACGTCTGGAGGCCATCTGGGAGAAGGTGCCGGAGGCCAGGAAGTATCAGGTATCTGTATGGGTGAATGAACCGGAAGATGCAACGGATACGCTGGATTTCACGGACGGATCGATTGTTGCAACGACGACGACCGGTCGCAGCGATACCGGTGAATCGGAGCATGTAAACGTGGCGATCGCCTGCGGGCCCAGCAACATCTATCAGTATCACGGCACGACGTATGGTGTTGTGTTCAAAACGGGCAACAAGATTTCGATCACACCGAAGACCGGCTGTGAAGTCAGCTCCATTACATTACCTTGTGATAATAATACCAACGGTTCCGTGACGCTGTCGCTTGGCGAAACCGCCCTGCCGGAAGGCTATGAAGCGACCAGGTCTCTGATCGAGACGGAGAATGGGCACGGGATTTCTGCCGGCAACCAGTCCGAAGTTGTTTTTGAGGAGATGGGCGTGGCGGATGTCTATGAGTTGACCTTTGACGGGAACAGCAATTACATCCCGTACATCAAGGTCGCCTGTCAGGAAGACAGCTGGTCGCTCAGCGGAACCCCCATTGAGACAACGCGTACGGAGACCATGATCGAGGATCTGGTCGTCGGAACAACGGCGATGGTGGAGATCAAGGCGATCAGGGCCAGTGAGGAGGACAGTTCTTCGACAACATCCGATGAGATTGCAGTGACCGGCAAGACCGACATGACATGGGCGAAGTCCGCATACGGCTCCAATGCCAAATCGAGCGAGATCTCGATGAGCGGGAAAGCCCTGAATAATGATCCAATCGTGATCAATGCTCTGACCAGTTCCACCAAGCTCGTGCCCGGTTCCACTGATGGTCTCGGCTTCTACTACGCACGTCTGGGCAAGGATGACAACTTCAGCCTGACGGCGAAGATGTCCATGAACCAGTACGGGTTTGACAACGGTCAGGACGGCTTCGGTATCATGGCGGCGGATGCGGTCGGCGAGAATAATAACAGTGAGGCATTCTGGAACAATTCCTACCAGGTGTTGGCATCTAAGTTCACCTACAACTGGGATCCGACGATCCAGGACGATGACGGTAATTATGTCGGCGGTCTGACCACGGCAACGCATGTCAGCGAGCCCCGTACCATCTTCCGCAATGAGATGAAGCTGGGTATCGGCTGGACGGAGAAGACAGGTGTGACACTGGCGGATACGCAGCGGATCGCTGCCGGTGAGATCGTGGCACCTCCGAACTGGGGGAGCGGCGGCAACCAGGGCACACTGGAGCACTTCATCCCGGATGCGGTCATGGCTTCCATCGACACGGCTTCCATTGTTGAGGGTTTGACGGCAACACTCACAGAGGCAAACAATGCATTGCCGGAAGATGAGAGGATGTCGGATGACGAACTGCAGGCCGTGATCGAAGAAGAAGCGGTAGCGGCGATCCAGACGGCATACCGTGAGACAGAGCTCACCATGACGGGTGGGGACAAGAGGGATACCTGGAATACATATAACGTCATCCTCAGCAAGGATGACGGTAAGGCAGCTTCTCAGAAAAACTACGCGGATACACCCGTATCTGCCGGCGTGGGTGAGGTGCCTGTCCAGACGGTCAGCACCGTGGTATTCCAAATCCGCAGGGACAACAGCGGATATCAGATGATCTACGCGGATGAAGAAGGAGGAATGACGTTCAATCCGTTCAAAGGTCCGGGAGTTTCGGATGAGGAAGCGGCGGCTGCATTGAATGACGCGCTGTATAAAGACTTCACCTGGGTGAAACTGACGAGCAAGGGTGTCACCACCTATTATCCGGTCGTCGAGAAGAAGCAGCTCTACGATGACAGCCGTACGGCGCTGAGCCAGATCGACAAGAACTACATCTACGTCGGATTCCTGGCAGCCAGAAAGGTCAAGGCAACGGCGGAAGAATACGAACTGATCACCGACAAGATGACCAACGATGACGGTACCATGGTGGATCCTTCGCTGGCCGATCCCGCCAGACCCAAGGAAAAGGAAAAGGTGGCGCTGGTAACGCGTGTGTATTCCGCCACGTCCTCCAATTCCAAGGATTATCAGCTGGTGTACTCGGCCAATGCGGACGGTAAACTCAACATCACGCAGACGATGTATCCCGGAACGGGAGCCGAGACGACCAAGGTCGTTGCGCAGGGCTACAGCGTGACTTCCGGCAAGCAGGTCTCGATCAATACCAAACTGTCTGAAGGCAACAATGTGTTCACGATCAAGTTCACGCCGGATGCGGACTATGCGCCGGGCGACACGCAGGAACTCATCTTCCCTGCCGGCGGCAGCAAGACGGAAGAGTATACGGTGACATGGAAGACATTTAAAGGTGCAGAGGGCAATATCCTCTATGCCGGACCGACCGCGAATGGTGATAAGGACGGTACCTCGCCGGCGAACAGACTGGATATCTATACGGCTGTCGCATACGCAAAACCGGGACAGACGATCTATCTGGCAGGCGGTCACTATGACCTGCACAGAGTCCTGCGTCTGGAGCGCGGCAACGACGGTGAAGAAGGATATATGATCCGGATGATGACCGATCCTGTTGATCTGGCTGATCCGGAAAAGGGCCGAGCGGTTCTTGATTTCACCGGCGCAACGGAGAACAAACCCGGTATGACCATCGTGTCCAGTTACTGGTATTTCAAGGACTTCGATGTTACGGGTTCCACAAACGGCAATGACGGTATCCTGCTGGCCGGCAAGAACAATGTGCTGGAGAATCTGCAGACCTACATGAACGGTAATACCGGTCTCCAGATCGCACGCGACGGCAGTGACGGCCGCGCTCTGTGGCCGGCGTACAACACGGTTCTCAATTGTACCTCGTTCCTGAACTATGACGCGGGCTTTGAGGATGCGGACGGCTTCGCGGCGAAGCTGACCTGCGGCGAGGGCAACAGGTTTGTCGGCTGTGTGGCGGCTTTCAATGCGGACGATGGCTGGGATCTCTTCGCCAAAGTGCAGACCGGCGCCATCGGTGCGGTGACGATCGACAACTGTGTGGCTTATAAGAACGGCTATCTGCTGGGCTATGCGGATGATCCGAACAAGCCGGGTGTATATGAGATCTTCTATGAAACCGGTCACGAGCTGACCAAAGTGATCGGAGACAAGGCGATCGGTACTGCGGTCGATCCGGTGGAACTCAAAGCCGGCAACGGTAACGGTTTCAAGATGGGCGGCGATGGTCTCTCCGGCAAGCATGTGCTGAAGAATTCGGTTGCGTTTGACAACAAGTCCAACGGTATCGATTCCAATAGCTGCCCGGATATCCGGGTGTATAACAGCACCTCCTACCGCAACGGGACCAACGTGGCACTGACCAACTATGCGACATCGGTCAATTCCGACTATGATGTGAGCGGCCTGCTTTCTGTCACCGGCGGAAACAAGGACAGCGTCAGTGTGCTGGGCAACCAGAGCAGGATCAAGCTCTTTAATGACACGAACTACTGGACGGTGAAAGGCGGCAAGTCCGCTATCCTGGAAACCGACGGCAAGACGGTGAAGAATCAGCTGCCTGCGATCGCACAGGTCTTTGTATCGGTCGATCCTGCGGATGCGGGTGCCTCCGGGGCACAGTGGACAACCGGTAAGTTCATTAACCGCAAGGCCAACGGCAGTATCGAGCTCGGCGATTTCCTGAAGCTGAAAGATGAATTTGCCCAGGCCAATCCGGGGATCGGTGCGGATCCTGCGGACACTGATCCGGAAGAAGTCATCGTATCCGGTTCTCAGAAAGTCGCAGTCTATGCGGGGGCGGTGACCAAGCTCTTCGAGGTGCTGCTGCCCGAGGATCTGCAGGCCGATTATCAGTGGAAGTATCCGGAGACCCCGATCGCACAGTTTGTCGGCACCAGTGCGGAATTTGCCTATGTAGCCAAGGGCGGACAGGCAAACGAGGATAAGGAAGAGGTCGGCACGGTCATTGTGCATTTCATCGACCTCATCGGCGCCACGCTAACTATGAATCGTGAGGAAGGTAAACTGATCGGTGCGGATGATGAGATTCTTGCGACGTTGAGCCCGGTCATCGAGCCGGCCATCGATCTGGCTGACTTCAAAGACGATATTCAGTCCGGTACGTTCAATGACAACGGTTTTACCTATGATTTCGGTGCGGTGCAGACTCTTACGATCACGGCGGCCGATTATGAGAATGATGACCTGTCACAGGATTTCACCATCGCGCCGAGCGACAGGGCGAAGGATACGGTCCAGGCGATCACGGCCAATGTGAGACTGACCAGCGGCCGGAAGAAGATCGTGAAGTCGGTCAAGACGAACATCATTATCTGGACGGGTGATGATGAGCCGGCATTCTCCGGTGATCTGGAGGATGATGATGGCGAGACCACGGGCGATATCGACGGGATCCGGTCCACGCCGAACGGAGATCCGAAGAACTTCCGCAAGTTCTATCTTAAGAATGTCAAGGTGACGGGAGTAAGGAAAGCCAACGGCACACCGAACGAGGATGTCAATGTCTCCGTACTTGATACCAAGGTGCTGGGCGATAAGAAAGAGAAGGAGGGTAACGAAGTTGTCCACACCTTTGAAGTAAAGGCGCCCGGTGTCACGAGCATTGTACTCAAGGCAGCAGGCGACGCCAAGGTCATAAAGCAGATTCCCGTGACGGTGACCGGCAATGATTACGCGGTCAGTGTCAGCACGCTGACGGTTGACAGGGCGCTCTCGACAGGTACATCTTTCAATGTTATCAGCCCGACCGGCGCACCCACCGACGGCTTGGATCTGGCTGTGGCGAGTGTTAAGAGGAGCGCAACGGCCAAGGATGAAGCGACAGTAAAGGCCAATATCTATGATCTGACAGGAAAGGCCACCGGTAAGGAAGATGCAAGTCTGAAGGATATGTTCGTCGTTGATCACGATATCGCCAATATCTACACGATCGGTGTTGTCGGTTATGAAGAGTGGTACAACGACAATCATGCCACTGACTATGCGGGTATTCCTGTAGCACCCGTGATCCCTGCGGGAACCTATTATGTGACCCTTACTGACGGTGCAAGTGATTTCGATCAGGTGATCGTCAAGGTGACAGAGTCCAAACCGGCAGTCACGCTGAAGCAGACCAAGAAGGTGAACCTGTATTATCAGGCCGCAACGGCAGAAAGCACCGGCATCCTGACAGCCACCTCCAAGCAGGCTAAGGTGACGGTCGAGCAGATCAATGAAGTGCCTGCTCAGGGTGAAAGCAATGCGCTCAAGCTCCAGCAGAAGGATCTCAACACGCACTTCACGCTGGCTGCTGCGGACGACGGATACACGATCACGGTGGACGGCGAATCCTACGATCAGTACACCGATCCGAATGTGAAGCCGGCATTCCGGTTCAACACAAGGATCCCTGTCAGGGTCACCTACCAGAACTACAAGGCATACACTGCCAAGGATATGTGGTTCAATGTGGTGACCGAGACGAGAGCACCGCGCTACAAGCTGATCATCGACAGCCCGACCCTGTATCCGATGGCGGGTGTCACGAACACGCTGTTCCGCATCCTTGACCAGGATACCAATCTTTATGTATCCGGTGCGGAAGTGGATCTGGCCGGCAAGGACACGGTGCGCGGAAACACGGTTGCCAATATCCGTGCCAATGAGAACTTCTGGATTGGTCAGGAGGGAACGGATTACACCCTGAACCTCAATGACGAAACCAAGGGCGGCGCGGCCAAGATTGCCGTATATGATCCGAACTTCGGTAAGGACAGAAAGGGTTTGGACAACTTCGTGCTGTTAAATGCGCCGATCACTGTCAACAAGACCAAGCCGGCAGTGACCTTTGAGGCGGTGAAGCTCAACTCTCTGAAGCAGTATGCGGGCAAGGAGGCGGCATTCTCCAAGATCACGGTGAGAGGAACGCTCGGTGCGACGGTTACGGACTTCGAACTCACACCTGCCAATAAGAATTCGGAAGCGCTTATGCCTTATCTGTACTATGACATCACATCCAAGGACGAGGCAGGCTACGAGTATCTCAAGGTGATGCTGCAGGATGGCGATACCAAGACACTGGAGCAGGCGATCGCAGACGGAACGGTCAAGAAGGGCGCGTATTCCTACAAGGCGACTTACATGATCGGCAATGCGACAGACACCAAGACGATCCCTGTCACACTTCAGGAGACGCAGCGGGTCACCACCAAGGTCAAGGGTAATCTGGAACTGCTGGATCGCACGGGCAGTTATCTGGAGTTCATACCGGCACTGACCGGCCTGAGCGGCACGGTGACGAGTATGAGGCTCGGCAACGATGTGTTTGTCAATGGCCTGGTCACCAGATCCAAGCTCGAGTACGGCGCAGACAGCCTGTTCGATGTCGATCCCGACAGCATGACGGTGTGGCTCAAGGCAAACGGCAGCTACCGGTTCAACGGCAGCTACAAGATCACACCGGTTTATACGGTCAGCATGGACGGCGGAGACGCGGAGATCGTCGGTGCGCCTGTGACGATCCGTGTGAAGCAGACGGCGGTGAAGTTTGAGACGCTGCCGGTCCTAGAGACCAAGCTCTATGACATCAACATGCCGGCAATCGGCTCCATGAAAGCGCTGGCACCGGCCAATGTGGAGGTGCTGGAGCTGCAGCAGCAGACGCAGCTTGAGAATTTCGCTGTGGAGTATGATCCCGCATCCGGTGCCATTGCGGTCTACATCACAGATGTCAGAGGCCTCAAGGCAGGGACAACCTACACGATCAATCTGGGAGTTGTGCCTCTCGGCGCAGGCAACGGGACCAAGCAGCAGGTCGTATCGGTGAAGGTCAAGGTCCTCAACTGATCACAACCACGGGGCAGCAGCTGCTCCGGTATCAGAACAAAAGGAAGTACCCGCGGGACGGCATTCGGACCGCCTGCGGGGAGATGAAGCAGGACAAGGCAGGACCGGCGGGGCGCAGGCTCCGCCGGTTTTGCGTCCGGTCATCGGCAGCAGCACCGGATCCGTCAATAAAAGGCACAAGCCCCCGTCCTTGCGGACCATACGGGAAACGGCTATAATATGAGCTTAAGGACGGTGATCCGGCCACGAATAAACAGAACCGCACCTGCCGTAATGGCGGATGGAGAAACCGACGGAAATGACTGATCTCTATGACCAACTGAAGAAACTCGACCGGCACACCCGGTATCCATACCATATGCCCGGGCACAAGCGTAATCCGCAGGCGGGGCCGATGGCGGATGTGATGGCGATCGACATCACGGAGATCGACGGTTTCGACGATCTGCATGATGCGTCGGGCATCCTGCTGGAGGCAGAGAAAAAAGCGGCTAAGATCTATGGCGCGGAGGAGACCTATTTCCTCGTGAACGGCTCGACCGCGGGCGTTCTCGCCGCAGTGAGCACCGCGTGCGCTGCCGGGCGGGAGACAGCCGGTGCCGCACAGCACCCGCTCCTCCTTGCGGGGAGGAACTCCCATTTAAGCTTCCTGCATGCGGCATATCTGATGCAGGCCGATGTGCAGTGGATGATCGAAGAGGAACTGACCGACGGCGATGCGCGGATCCCCGGCACCGTCTACCCGGCCGAAGTGATGGAAGCCCTGTCCAAAGCATCGGCAGCAGGACGTCTGCCGGCGGCGGTCTTTGTGACGAGCCCCACCTACTACGGTGTCATCGGCGACATCCCGAGCATCGTTGAGATCGCGCACAGCTACGGCGTGCCGGTCATTGTCGACGAAGCGCACGGGGCACATTTCGGACTGATCCAGGGGCTGCCGGATTCCGCGGTACACGCGGGCGCCGACCTCGTGGTCGACAGCCTCCACAAGACGCTGCCGTCCCTTACGCAGACGGCTCTGATCCACGTGCAGGGCGCGCTCATCGACCGGACGAAACTCAGGCGCTTCCTGCGGATCTATCAGACCAGCAGCCCCTCCTATGTGCTCATGGCCTCCATCGACAGCTGCATGACGATGATCAGGGAGCGGCCGGAGCTCTTCGGCGGTGTGCTGCTCTACAAGCAGATCATCCTCGAGCAGGGCAGAGCCTGGAAGCATCTGCGTTTCCTCTCCGGACAGCTCGTGCAGGATCCCTGCAAGATCGTGGTGACCACGGCCTCCTGCCGTATGACGGGCCGCGAGTTATATGATATCCTGTTGGAGAATTACCATATTGAACCGGAGATGGCATACGGCGACGAAGTCGTGCTGATCCTCACGGGTATGGACACCGAGGACGGCATCGAGGCCCTCCTGTGGGCGCTGACCGAGGTTGATAATTTCCTCGAGCGGGAAGGTGCGAACGCCGCGTCTTCTCCGAAGCCCTCCCTGCCGGAAATGTGCCCGCCGGAGGCAGCCTGCGGCATTGCGGACGCCTGGGATGCGCCGGCGGAGGAGATCCTGCTCAAGGACGCCGCGGGAAGGGTCAGCGCGGAACTGATCGCACCTTATCCTCCCGGGACACCGCTGCTCTGCCCGGGTGAGCGGATCGGCGAAGACGCTGCCGCACGGATCAGAGCGCTGGCCTCTGCCGGTGTGCGGGTGCGCGGGATCGGCGGCCGTGACGGGGAGCTGACGGTCAGAGCAGTCAAACAGGACAGATGATGCAGAAGGATTCATCGGCAACTTCAGAGAATACCGGTTCCGGCACGATCTATCTCCTCATGGGCAGGAGCTCTGCCGGCAAGGACCGCATGTACCGGGAACTGCTTGCGGACGGGAGTCTGCACCTGCGCCACGTGGTGCTCTACACGACCCGCCCCATGCGGGATGGAGAGGAACAGGGCAGCCAGTACCATTTTGTCGATGAGGCGGCATATGCCCGGATGCGCGAGGAGGGCCGGATCATTGAGGAGCGCACCTATCGGACGATGGCGGGTCCCTGGCGCTACTTCACGGCGGACGACGGACAGATCGACCTCGCGGCGGCGGATTATCTCATGATCGGTACCCCGGAGGCGGCGAAGAGTCTCAGGGCATATTTCGGCGAGGCTGCGGTGGAACCGCT
>JAEEGL013507076.1_pt1 | contig 14617 bp, 12 predicted proteins | sample 9134231 | NCBI WGS metagenome assembly JAEEGL01 (sample SAMN16246548, study PRJNA631951) | gut metagenome | biome: gut microbiome; feature: rumen; material: fiber-attached | host: Bos | place: Iran: Karaj | collected 2018-10 | reverse complement strand
TTTTGTTCATGTTCTAATCTGTTTGTTGTCTTGCAGCGATAGTATGAGAACTGCTTCTATCGATTGGCGTTAATAATACTATTTATCCTTTGTTGTATCGCACTTTTAAGGTTTGATGCAACTATTGAGAGATTGAAGTATTGCTGTTTGATTTTCGAATTTGCGTCAAAGGATGTGCTACCGGTGCACTACTCATGTTTGGTGAGAATTTATCGGAGTAGGGTTATGGTTCCTTTTGCGGTTTGGTATCCCGCAGGGGTTATGGCGTCTTTGTAGCGGCATACGTAAGTATAGGTGGATTGAGGACAGGGGCGGCCGTTTGATGTACCGTCCCAGCCTTGTTCTGGATCGTTTGTATGAAACAGGAGTGTGCCGAATTTGTTGTAGATCCATAGTTGGTAGTCGAAAACTCCTGTTGTAGAGGGTTTGAAAATGTTGTTTGTGGAGTTGTCGGGGGTGAAGGTGTTGGGGAAGAAGAGCGCGACTCGACGGAAGGGTATGTTCTTGATGGCTGTATCTAAGCAGTCACTGGTGTATGTTTCCATCATGATTTTTACGGTGTCGCCCCATGACGGGTTGCCGTAGAATTCTACTCTTCTGTCGTTTGGTACCTGAAGTTCGTCGTTTATATACCAATTGCGTCCTGCCCAGCCTCCTGTACGTGGGGCAAGAGGAAAGTAGCTGAAGTCTTCGACTATGATATGCATGTCGTCGTAGGTTATCTCGTCGGGGGTTGCATACAATGAGGCCTTTACTGTTTCTATCGGGTATATTTTGATGGAGGTGGTGTAAGGGCATTGGGGTGGGTTGGGGCGGTAGTCGAGGTATAGGGTGTAGGTAGTGGGTTGCGAGGGATTGACGTGCACCCAGCTAAAGTGTTCCTGCCCATTGAGGGTGCTGTCGGGAGGGGAGGCGGTCCATTGGTAGTAGGTTACTTGGGGTACTCCGCCAACGAGGTCGTGGCCGACGTTTCCGCGGCATTGCTTTCTGTTGTATATGCCGGTTTCGGGGATGGGGAGTAGGCTTAGTTTGAGAATAATGATGCTGTCGCAATTGGTGTCGACACGGGGGATGGTATCGAAGTAGAGACCTGAGTATTGTAAAGTGCGTCCGTTGAAGTCGTAGGTCTCTCCTTCGCAGATTGAGTCGAAGATTCGTACAACGGTGTCGCGGCAGGGTCTGGATTGTGCAAAAGCGGAAGTGGATGGGAGGAACAGTGGAATTAGTAGTAGAGGGAGGAGGTGGCGGTATGTTTTACTGGAGGGTTGGATAGCTTTGGTTTGCCCGCTTTGCACAGGGGGTGTAAAGCGGGCAAACTTCGGAGTAGGAAGGAAGGTCGATATGAGCCGGAGGGCGGTCATAGAGCACTTTGGATGACCATTTCGTAGAGTTGGCTTGTGGATATGCCCATGGCGCGTGCTTGTTTGGGGACGATGCTTTCGGCACTTTGTCCGGGGATGGTGTTGACTTCGAGGAAGAAGAGTTGGTTCCTATTGGTGTCGTAGATGTAGTCGAAACGGACTATTCCGCGGCAGTTGAGGAGGTCGTAAAGTTGGGAGGAGGTTTGCTGGATTTGTTTTGTTATGTCGTCGGGGCATTCGGCTGGTGTTACTTCGTTGCTGAATCCTTGGTATTTGGCTTGGTAGTCGAAGAATTCGTGGTTGCCGATGGGGATGATTTCGGTGATGGGGAAGACGAGTTTCTCTTCTTTGGTGCGGAACACTCCGCAGTCAAATTCGCGTCCGGTGATGCATTCTTCGATGAGGACTTGGCTGTCTTCAGTGAAAGCTTGCTGGATGGCAGGGATAAGTTGTTCGGGTGTTTTGACTTTGGTGGTGGCCACGCTGCTGCCTCCTGCGGCGGGTTTGACGAAGAGGGGGTAGGAGAGGTTGGCGGAGTTGAGTTTGTCGAGCGAGTTTTGTGAGAGGTCGTAGATGAGAACGGAACGGGCAACGTTGACGATGCCGAAGCTTTTGACCACGGGGTTGCAGTATCCCTTGTGGAAAGTGAGTGCGGAGGTGTAGAATCCGCAGGTGGTGTAGGGAATGCCGAGCATGTCGAAGTAGCCTTGGAGGACACCGTTCTCGCCGGGGTTTCCATGGATGATGATGAAGGCGAGGTCGAAGTGGTCGACACTGGGGATGGTGAAGTTGTGACGGTTGACGGGTGTGTGGTCGCCGTTGTCGGCGAGGCAGTACCATCCGTCGCGGTCGATGACGATTTTGTAGACGTTGTATTTCTGATGGTCGAGGTGTTCGTATACTTGGCATCCGCTACCTATTGAGATGTCGTGTTCTCCGGAGTATCCGCCCATGACGAGGGCGATGTTTTTTTTGTCCATTTTTTGAGATTTAAAGGGTTTATTATTGTGGATGATTTGTCTAAGGATTGGAAATTATTGGGGTGTGGAGGGATTGTTTTGCTTTTTTTGTGTTGAGGATGTTTTGTTGTATGGTGGCAGGCGTCATGTGGGTTTCTTGAAAGTGTTGCCAGATGATGTCGACGGCGAGGTCGGAGGGGTGGCACATGTCGCGGGCGTAGAATCGGTAGTCGCGAAGTTGGTCGAGGAGTATTTCGTAGGATGGGTAGTAGTGGGCATTGTTGTTGGAGGTGGAGTCGCTTGAGTCGGGGTTGAGGAGGCTTTGGATGGCAAGATGGAGAGTGCTTTTGCTTATTTGGTTTTGGTGGAGGCCGTCGGCGATGTGGCGTATGGGGCTGACGGTAAAAATAGTTTGGATGCCGAGGTTTGTGAGCCGTTGGAGCAAGGGATGCCATGTGTCGAGTATTTGTTGAAGTGAGAGCAGGGTTCGGCTGAAGTTCTGGGGAGGTAGTTTGTGGCAGTTGGCAACGGGTTGCCCTGCGAGGGGGCCGTCTGTAAGGAAGAAGGTGTAGGCAGTGCCGAAGGTAATGATTAGTACGGGTTTGCGAATGAGTTGGTTGTGGGCAGCATGGATGGTCTGGTTGCATAGTTGCAGGCAGATGTCGGGGTCGGGGTTGGAGAAGCGGCTGTGGTGGAGCCAGGAATGCCATACTCCGTCGTGGTGTACGAGGTAGGAGGGGTCGATTTCGTTGTCGTCGAGGGCTCGAGTAAGGACAAGGGCAATAGAGAGCGGGTTGTAGAGGGTGCCAAAGGGGTTGGAGAGGACATCGAAGCCTGATTGTTGCAGTTTGAGACCTATATTGTCGCTGAAGCAAGAGCCGAGCAGCATCAGAGGTGTTTGGTGGCTGATGCGGACGGGGGAGGGGGTGACGGCAACGGGGGTGTAGAGTTGCATGTTGTTAGTATTGGGCGGAGACTGGTTTGATGTCGAAGATTGAAGGAATGTTTTGTAGTTCGGTGAGCATGGCGCGCGGGGAGACGAGGAGGTCGCGGGTTTTCATGGTGAGAGTAAGACCGTGTGCAGTGTCGAGGATATTGGCTTCCATGGGCGTTTTTCCTTTGTGTTTCTTGGAAAGGGCTTGGAGTTGGCGGCAAAGTTCGGGGGTGATGTCGGGAAGGTTGATGCTGAATTTGATGAGTTTGGTGTTTTGGTCGAGGATTTCGCCGAGCATGGAGATGCTGGTGATTTTGATGCTGGGTTTGGAATGGTACCATGTGCCGTCTTCAAGTTGGCGGGAGAATTGGCGGACGGTGCCTTGAATGTGTAGGAAGAGGTCATTTTGGAAGTAGGCTTTGTATTTGAGGAATTCGCCTTTGAAGAGCCTGAGGGTGTAGGCGCCGCTGTAATCTTCAATGGTAAGCTGTCCGTAGGGGTCGCCGTTTTTGGAAGAGATGCCGATTTTGGCATCGGTGACTATGCCGCCAAAGCGGATGGTTTTGTCGATGAGAGGGGAGAGGTCGGCAAGTTCAGCGCACTGTGTGTTGGTGAAATGAGTTATTTCGAATTTGAAGTTGTCGAGCGGGTGGCCGCTGAGGTAGAGCCCGATGACGGAAAGTTCTTCGCGGCAGCGTTGCACGACGGTCCATTCTTCGCATTGGGGGATGTCTGGATGGGCGTCTTTTTTTATCTCGTCGCTCATGTCGAAGATTGACATCTGTGCCGAGTCGGCGTTTTGTTTGTTGTGCAGTGCCCAACGCATCAGTTTCTCAAGGAAGGTGGGGGTGTTTGGGTTTTCGTTTTCACAGAAGAAGTATTGTGCGCGGTGCATGGTTCCGATACCGTCGAGGGCACCGGCTCTGACAAGCGATTCGATGTTTTTCCGGTTCAGGGATCGGAGGTCTACGCGTTCAAGAAGGTCGAAGATGTCGGAGTAGGGGCCGTTTTTTTCGCGTTCGGAGATAATGGCATCGGCTGCGGCTTCGCCCATTCCGCTGATGGCTTTCAGTCCAAAACGTATTTGGCCTTTGCTGTTGACGGAGAAGTCCATATCCGATTCGTTGATTGACGGGGGGAGGATTTCAAGGCCGTGGCGTCGGCAGTCGTCCATGAGTTCGGTGGTGCGTTTGATGTCTTTTTGTCCACTGGTCAGGACAGCGGCCATGTATTCAGCAGGGTAGTGGGCTTTCAGGTAGGCGGTCTGGTAGGCTACCCACGAGTAGCATGTGGCGTGGGATTTGTTGAAGGCATAGGAGGCGAATTTCTTCCAGTCTTCCCATATCTTGTGGAGTTTGTCTTTGGGATGTCCGTTGGCTTCACCACCTTTGTAGAAGAGAACCTCGAGTTCGTTCATTTTCTCGATTTGCTTCTTGCCCATGGCTTTGCGGAGGGAGTCGCTTTGGCCGCGGGTGAATCCTGCCAGTTGGCGGGAGAGAAGCATGACCTGCTCTTGGTAGACGGTGATGCCATAGGTGTCCTTGAGGTATTGTTCCATGCAGGGGATGTCGTATTCGATGGGTTTGCGTCCCTGCTTGCGGTCGATGAAGTCGGGAATGTAGTCCATAGGACCCGGACGGTAGAGCGCGTTCATAGCGATGAGGTCTTCAAAGACATGCGGCTCCAGTTCGCGGAGGTATTTCTGCATGCCGGCGGACTCGAATTGGAACGTGCCCACGGTGTTGCCCTCACAGTAGAGTTGGTAGGTCTTCTCGTCGTCGATGGGAATGTGGTCAATATCAATGTCAACGCCGTAGTTCTTTTTAATCATCTGGATGGCGTTCTTGATGATAGTGAGGTTCTTGAGGCCGAGGAAGTCCATTTTGATAAGTCCAACGGTTTCAACCACGTGGCCATCGTATTGTGTAACCAATACGTCTTGTTTGCTGTCCTTATCGTAGATGGTGCAAACGGGTGCTATGTTGGTGAGGTCGTCGGCACCAATAATCACGCCGCAGGCATGGATGCCAACCTGTCGGTTGGTGTCCTCGAGCTCGGCGGCATAGGTGAGCATGTTTTTCAGCACATCGTTGCCGGGGTCTTCCATGATGTGCTTCAGCTCGGGGATGTATTTGTAGCAGTTTACAAGGTTCACTTTAGGCGACTTGCCTTTTTCGTCCTTGATATTGTCCGGGAATGAACGTTCGGGAATGTATTCTTTCAGTTTGTTGACGGTGGTTAGATCAATATTCTCCACGCGGCCGACATCGGCAATGGCCGACTTGGTGGCCATGGTGCCGTAAGTAATGATGTGGGCGACTTTTTCTTTGCCGTACTTTTCCGTAATCCAGTCCAGAACGCGTCCGCGACCGGCATCGTCAAAGTCTACATCAATATCGGGCAACGAGATTCGGTCGGGATTAAGGAATCGCTCAAACAGTAGGTCGTATTTCAGAGGGTCGATATCTGTAATCCACAGGCAGTATGCCACCACGCTGCCAGCAGCAGAGCCACGGCCTGGACCTACGCTCACGCCAAGTTCTTCACGGGCTCCGCGTATATAGTCGGCAACAATGAGGAAGTAGCCCGGGAACCCCATGGTCTTGATAGTGTGCAATTCAAATACAATACGTTCCCGTTGTTCGTCGGTGAGGGCGGCTTTAATGTCTGACATGCTCGACTGGTCAGTCAGGTCGGATCTATCGGACAGATACCTTTTCCGTGCCCCCTCCCAAACCAGTTTCTCTAAATAGTCGGCCTCGAATTTAATGCGGTACAACTTGTTGTATCCGCCCAGTTTTTTTATTTTCTTTTCGGCATCGGCTTGGCTTAGCACCACCTCATGTTTCTCGTTCTGGGTGAACTCGTCGAAGAGCTCCTGCTCGCTGATGCGGCTGCGGTATTCTACCTCAGTGCCAAAGCTTTCAGGTATGTCGAACACTGGCATAATGGGGTCGGAGTTGATGCTGAACACCTCCACCTTCTCTGCAATCTCCATCGTGTTCTCCAGTGCCTCGGGCACATCTGAGAAAATGGCCTCCATTTCCGCTGGCGTCTTGAGCCACTCTTGCTTGGTATAATGCAGGCGGTCGGGGTCGGCATAGTCCTTCTGGGTGGCCAGGCAGATAAGATGGTCGTGCGCCTCGCCATGCTCCTCTTCCACAAAGTGTACATCGTTGGTGGCTATCAGTTTGATATTGTGCTTATGCGCCAACTCTATCAGCACAGGGTTCACCTTCTCCTGCATCTCGAAGGTCAAGCGGTTTGAGTTGGGCTTGTCTGTCTTGTGGCGTTGCAACTCAATATAGTAGTCGTCGCCAAACACCCGCTTAAACCATAGCACTGCTTTCTCTGCCCCTTCAAGGTCTCCTTTCATTATCAATTGCGGAATCTCACCGCCCAGACATGCCGAGCACACAATCAAGCCTTCGTGGTATTGCTCCAGCACGTTGTGGTCTATACGTGGACGGCTGTAAAAACCGTCGGTATAAGCTATCGAGGCCAGTTTGCAAAGAGAATGGTAGCCAGCCTTGTTCTTTGCCAGCAGGATAAGGTGGTAACCGCTGCTGTCCACAATCCTGTCGCGTCCCGTTTCAGGATTCAGCTCTTTCACATCTTTGTCCTTGTCATACAATGTCCGTCGGGCGCAGTAGGCCTCCGTGCCGATAATGGGTTTAAAAAACTGGCCTTTCAGTTGCTCGATTTTGTATTCCGCCTCCTGCTTCTCCTCCGGGGTGGCGCCGTCATTCTTCAGCACTGCCTCCTGTTCCTTTATCTGGTCTTTCACCTTGCCGTTTTCCTTCTCTATGGTGTCCACAAAGTCCTTGATGCCGAACATGTTGCCATGGTCGGTAAGTGCCATTGCGTACATACCGTTTTTCTTGGCTTTCTTAATCAGGTCGCTAATCTTCGACATGCCGTCAAGCATCGAATAGTGCGAGTGAACGTGCAAGTGTGTAAAGTTCATAATAGTATGGAAGGGTTTATTTGTTATACCAAATTGCAAATATACGAAAAAAAAACCGAACAACTAAAAGTAAAAACCAAAAACAATGAACAAAATGCAAAGATGTTGAAACACCAAGAGTTACATCCTAAAACAGCCCAACCAACAACCCAACCGGTCAACAGACAACAGCCCACCGCATTACCGCACATTCGTATCAAAGTATCAGCAATAAATGACTAACGAATTAAAAAAACAAGCATTATAATGACTAACGCATTAACACAATAACGAATTTACGCATTAAACAAGCATTATAAGGACTAACGCATTAACACAATAACGAATTAACGCATTAAAATAAAGCATTAAATGACTAACGAATTAACACAATAACGAATTAACGCATTTAAATAAAGCATTAATTGACTAACGAATTAACACATTAACGAATTAACGCATTAAAATAAAGCATTAATTGACTAACGAATTAACACATTAACGCTTTAGCGAATTAACACGATAAAGAATAAAATGACTAACGAATTAACACATTAACGAATTAACGCATTATTATTATTCTCCAACTTTTCATTATCTTTGCAACATTAAAAAACCAACCTGTCATGAAAAGAAAACATTATATATCAGTTATTTCCATCGTATTGTTGCTTGCGGTCATCGGTGTGATTGTCTTCATCTCCCACAAAAATAGCCATAAACTTCAGCCTGTTGAGGACATTCCGGTGCCACCTGATTATGCCGACACCACCCAATGGTACATCACTCATCGCAATGCCCCCGTCGACATCTTCTACATTATCTCCACCGAAACGGGCGACTACTCCCTTCACAATCTCCCTTGCCACTATGCCGACACCCGCAACGACAGCATCCGCCAACTCCTCCATGGCGAGATGGTGGGCGTCGACCATATCCTTTCCGGCAACTTCAATTTCTTCTCCCCCTACTACCGTCAATGCACCCTCCAGTCTTTCACCTCCGACTCCCTCGTCCTTGCCCGCACTCCCTTGGCCATGGCCGATGTCCAAAAATCCTTCGCCTATTATCTTGCTCACTACAACCAGGGTCGTCCGTTCATCCTCGCAGGTTTCAGCCAAGGTGCCATGGCAGTGGTGGAACTGCTAAAACAGATGGACTCTGCCACCTTCAGCCGCATGGTAGCGGCCTACGTCATTGGCTGGAAAGTTACGGATGAAGACCTCGCCAAGTCCTCCAATTTCCATCCTGCTCACGATAGTGTCGACCTTGGCGTCACCATCTGCTACAACTCCGTCCGCGACTCCAACTGTGCCATCCCCATGCTCAGCCAAGGCAACCGCATCGCCATCAACCCCGTCAACTGGCGCACCGACACCACTCCCGCCACACTCGTCAGCCCCATCTCTTCCGACACCGTAACGGTCGCCTTCGACACTGCCACCCTCCTCCTCAACATCTCCGGCTTCAGCGGCACCGACTACATCACCCCCCTTATCGGTCGCGAAGGCAACTACCACAGCCTCGAAATCTCCCTATATCGCCACTGCCTCCGTCGCAACATGGCCTTGCGTTCCCAAACCTATCTCGAAAACCCCAGATAACTCCGCCCATCCCTGCATAGAATAGCAACAAGTCAACAAAGAAAACAAGACCCCTGTAAGCCATAAAAGCATTCCCGATTAACGAATTAACACGTTAACACATTCCCGAATTAGGATACTCGACTGATTCTTCTCCCCAATCTCGCAAAGGCTCTGCTGCCTTGACTCTCCACCAGCATCTGCTCAAACTTCTCGTCCGACACCTCCGCATCGTTGAAGGCCACCACCAACTGCTCGTTCTCGTCGTTCTCCGCGTCGTCGGTCGTCTCCAGTGCCTTCCCGTTCTTCAGTGCCTCCGTCCGCAGCATCACATACGCCTTCAGGCACTCGGGGCATATCTTTACCAGCTTCTTGCAGATGGTCATGTTCGAGTTGCCAATCTGCGTATTAATCTTTGCTTCCAGCAACAGCTGCTTCTTGTCAATACCCTTCTTGTCGTCCGAGTCGTTGGCTGCCATGATGATTTGGTAGTCCACATCGTATGCCTCGTCAAACCGGCCCAGTGCATACAAAGCCCGCTCTTTGACAAACATGGCCTCAAGGCACGTCCTCCTTCCCAGCACCAAGTCGGCATAGCCGATGGCCTCCTCATACCGCTTCCCATACAGGCACAGCACCGCATTCAGGAAGTCGCACGTCATGCTGCTATCCTTCAGCAGTTCCACGCCCTCCGTCTCTCCCATCAGGCACTCATCGTCCAGCATCACGTCAAACATCTTCTTCGCCAGCAGTGCCGCATTGCGGTAGTCGCCCCGCTTGCTCTTCTCCACCACGTAGGTCAGGCAAGTGCTGACAGCTCCGTCATAGTCCTTTTTCCTAAGGCAGCGATACACCTTCTGTCCAATCTCAAGCTCGTCTTCAATCAGAGCGGAGTCGTTATACGAATTAGCATAAGCCTTGATTTCGGGGTTTTGGATGATATGGTACGGCTGAATAGGGTCACTCAGTGTCAGACCTTCCAAGCTACGCATACGGCTGATAGCGACATACGCCTGACCTGGAGCAAACGTACCATGAGAAAGATCGAAATGCATCCTGTCAAAAGTCATCCCCTGCGACTTATGGATAGTGACAGCCCATGCCAACTTCAGCGGGTATTGGGTAAATGTGCCCACCACCTCCGACTCCATCTTCTTCGTTTCTCGGTTATACACCCGTTCATAGCTCTTCCACACAGTCTGCTCCACATTCACCTCTGAGCCGTTCTCCAATGTCACAGTGATGGTGTCCTCACTCAGGCTTGACACCTTGGCAATAGTGCCATTGACGCAACTGTGAGAGATGTTTTTACAGAACATAACTTGAGCACCCACCTTCAGTTTCAACTGTTCAGGAACAATGAAATCCTTCGTCCTAAACTTACCATCCACTTTGCCGGAATAGCAATACTCTTCGGTGTCTAATTCTGACAACTTCTCCTCGTTCATATTGTCTGCCATGCGCCGATAAGCTGTCAAGATAACAGAATAGTCTTCCGTGTCTCCATCATAGTCCACCCTTTGGTTGAGTAGATCCAAATCCTCCTGCGTGCTATCTCCATAGCGCAAACGATTCAATATATCAAGAAAAACTCTATCCTTTTGGCGATACACAGTCCTGAACTCTATCTTGGGCAGGTTCATCCGTTTCAGCACATGAGCCTTGTAGAAGTAGGGTTTACCCTTCTCCCACAGATCTCCAAGCATGTCCTCATCAGCAGCATTTGCCACCACAGGCGGCAGTTGAAACAGGTCGCCCACAAACACCACCTGCTTGCCACCAAACGGCATGTGGGTGTGAAAGGCAGTGCTCAGGTAGCGATCCATCCCGTCTACCATATCGCACCGCACCATCGACACCTCGTCCACAATGATAGTGTCAATATGCTTCAACAAATCACGCTTCTCGTCCGAAATTCTCAATTCTGTATGGGGACCTATCACCTCAAAGGGGAAACCGAAGAACGAGTGCATCGTCTGCCCGCCCACATTGATAGCGGCAATACCCGTCGGAGCTAGTACCAAGAAGTTCTTGTCTATCTTCTCCTGAATAGTATTGATAAATGTAGATTTACCTGTTCCCGCCTTACCTGTGATAAACAACGGAGTGTTGGTGTTAGCAATCAGGTCAAAAGCCTTCTGCTGGTCGGCATCCATCGTGAATGCCTTCTGCTCAACGACGTTAGTCTCGTCAACCTTGAATTCTGTATTATCCATTTTGTCAACCTTTTTGTGTGTTTCTATCCGTTAATGACAGAAACACACAAAAGGTTAACAACTGGTACAAATATTAATCAATAGTATATGAAAAATAGCACGTAATTTCCTTTAGTTCATCGCTATTCACCCCTGGACCAAATGCGACATTGTAGGGAAAGTAATGTACTTCACACCTATGCTTTTGTTTTATCATCCTCTTTATTGACCTCACCCAATTCTCAACCATTATTTTATCCATTGGAGGATTAATAAAAACGTCAAGATTCGCTCCTTTCCCTTCACTTATTACTTCATTAATCTTAGAACAAAAAACATTCCATTCTATAGGATTCCCTTGTTTACTCGTTGTGAGCCTTACTGAAATAGTAATATTATTCATTGTTGAAAAAAATTATTTGTTAATAAAAATGTTTATTGTCATTTGGAAAAGCACCTACTGCAGTAGTGTTTTGATTTTTAGTTCCAAATTCCTACGCAAAGATATATTACTTTTTCAGAAACGACAAAAAAAATGTCTGATATTCTATTCTAATCCAGCAAAACAATTGATGCCCAGTGGTTTGCGTCTTGATTTTTTTCTTTCATCGTATGGGTTGCATAGGTGTATGCTTCGTGTTTTGAATAGCCCTTCACCAATTTCTCATAAAACAGACTCATGAACTCTGAAGTGGCTTTATCATCAATTTTCCAGAGACTCATTACGATAGACAAGTGCCAGCCTTTTTGAAAGCTCGTTGCAAACCGAATAATCCATCAAACAGGTCATCGCCAAGACCCGTTTCTCAAGTAGATAAAATGGCAAGGTTAACATTGTGTAAATCAGGCTTTATATTTTATGGGCGGTCATTGTTCCATCGTTTCTATCAACACTAAAAGTAGAATCAGTCCATGCTTTTTGACCTACAGGCATCATTAATCCAGAATAAAAAAGCTCATCTTATTTAATCTTTATACTTTCACTATTAAAAGGAAATGGGAAAGACTCTCTTTGGCTTCAAGACAAACAATATCCTTGTGACGAGACAAGAATACTATCCTCATTAGTTCCGTCAAATACCTATATCACCACTTTTAGAACATCTATTCCAGATTACGTGGCAACAATAATATTGTTACAAGATACCACCAACGTCATTAAATATTTTTTTAGCGGCATCTCCAAAAAACATGGTTATTATATCATATCAATCACCCATCCTCACATGAGATATCTGATTTTTTGAGACAATTCGAATAGATTAGACCCCATAATCGAACTTTCTTCTCTATAAATACTTCTCATCTGTCCAAGTACAACTTTTGCTTTCTTCTTATCATGGTTACGTAAATAGGCTATTGTTAAGTACCATCCAACATAGTGTTCATAAGGGATAGCCTCTTCTTTATTATTATCAAATCTCGCTATATCAAGAACATTAACACTCTTATAGTAATTTGTCCATATTGGAGACAAACTAGCAATGGTGTTGTCTAAGTCTTTTCCTTCAGCGACATTATTAAATAATCCAGTGAGTTGAACAGTCATATTATTGTTCACATCTCCCTTAAAGATTTCTGAAACAGGAAATATAGTAGCATATTCCTCTCCAATATTTCCAATTCTATTATAATCAAATATCTTAAAACCGATGGTAAAAACAATAGCGATACTAGCAGCAATTGAAAGCCATTTTGTTGAAATATGTTTACTTTTCATTGATGCCTTAGTCTGTGAAATAAAAACCTTATCTCGGCTTCTTCCAACAGCGTCCATAGCTTTCACTAAATGAGAGGCCGATAGTGCTTGATTTCTTAACATTATATCAATTTGAATATCTGATTCAAATTCTTTTTCTTCATCTGAAGTCATATCTCCAGATAAATATCGGTCGATTCTTTCCTCATTGTCTAATAGTATATTGTCCATAGTAGTAGTCTATTTCTTGTTTATAATGCTTTTAACGCCTCTTCATAGTTCTTCCGAAATTTTTCTTGACAACGATGCTTGGTTACTTTGGCAACACTCTCACTGGCATAGTTGAACATCTGTGCAATTATTTTCATAGAAAGAGCATCGCGGTAATACGACCAAAGCAGTTTATCACATGGCGTGGGCAACCGTTTGACCATATCAAACACAATACCATTTCTTTCGTTTGTCTTCTGTTCATCGTTATCAATAAGGGTAAGAATCCTTTCAGCCTTGGCCAAAAGAGTGTTATATTTCTTCCCTACCATTTCTTCTGAGTAATCTTCCCATAACACGAGTTGAACCTTGCCGTTTGCCCTAAGTTGCTCATGTGCCTTATTATTGCATATTCCGATAAAGTATGTGTACAAGGACGATGTCAGTTTGTCCAATTTGCCATCTACAGCAGCATGATATAGTACGATTGATGCTTCTTGAAACACATCTTCGCAGTCCTCTTTACTTAATGAGAACATATTACGAAGATAGGACAGAGTACGACTCCGATACTCTTTTGCAAAGTCATTTAGGACTTTACTACTCTTTGGATTCAATGGAATTGTTGCCATACTATTTAGAACTTTCTACTACCAAATTATGCCTAATCAACCTAACGGCCATATTTTCCTTTTGGCAATGATGCGTCATTGTCCGTATATTGCTGGTAGTTCGATATTCCAACTAACAATGCATGTCTCTCTTGTGCCATTAATGTCAATGTCTGTGGCACTATACATGTCATTATCATGAACACCACATCTAAGAGTATGGATTTGTTTGAGCTCATCTGTCTTGGATTGTTTGTTTCTGTCTTTTTTTCAGCTGTTCTCCAAAGTGTTTTTCTTTCTTCCCGAAAGCAATTGCAAAGATACTAATTTTTTTCCATTCGGCACAAAAAAACAACAACTCATAGAGGTTGAGCAGATGTGTAAGAATCGGTAATCAGCCAAGAATCAGAATTCTCGTTTTTCAGTCCTTTTCACATTTTCAACTAAAGATACCCTAAAAGCGCATCTTTTTTCGTATCGCTTTTCATGGCACTTCTTGAAATAAGAAAGAATTCCGTACAGATAAACGATTTTTTCTCGTTTTTCTGTACGGAATCTGCATATTTCGGCTGCGAAATTACACCCTCGAAGTGCAATCTTTTTGCGCGGTGGTTCTTATTTTTTTTCAGTGTTTTCTATTCTCTCAATTCTGGTTTCATTAAAATGCCCACCCATTCTTTCAAAAGCAGTTGCAAAGATACGAAATAATTCCTTATTTGCACAAAAATATATCAAACTTCCTTATTTTACCTATTTACACCCATTAAAACTTCCTTATTTTCCACATTATTGAGGTGCAATCTTTTCTTCCCTCAATGCAGGCCCCCCTGTATTATACCGCTTTAATACGGTATTATTTTCAATTATTCGTGTCCGATAAACGTGCTGAAAGCACTTAATCCTATTAACCCCACACGAAGCGAAGTGCCGTGTGGGGTGGGGACAGAAACCCTAATCCTGCGTGCCGTAGGCACGCTACTTTGTTGATTGTTATGTTGTGGCATCCTAAATTCCAGTTACAAGTGCAACACTAAGTAGAAAAAAAGAGTACCAAAATTTGGTACTCTCAGGTAAAATGACTACTTTTGTGTTGTCAAATGAAAAGATATAATCACCTTA
>JAEEGL013395835.1_pt1 | contig 14617 bp, 4 predicted proteins | sample 9134231 | NCBI WGS metagenome assembly JAEEGL01 (sample SAMN16246548, study PRJNA631951) | gut metagenome | biome: gut microbiome; feature: rumen; material: fiber-attached | host: Bos | place: Iran: Karaj | collected 2018-10 | reverse complement strand
CCAGGTTGCAGAACGCTCTGCTGCGGCCGAGGATGTTCTCGTAGAAGCGGCTCTGGCTCTCATGGATGCCCATGGAGACGCCGCCGTCCAGCGCCGTATAGGCGAATTCGTCCGCGGACCCGGAATCGTACAGCGCGTGACCGCCCTCATGAACGACGGAATACATGGAGAAACTGACGTTCTCGGGATAATAATGCGTCGTGATGCGCACGTCGTGGTGGCTGCCGAAGCTGGTCGTGAACGGGTGCTCCGTCGAAGACAGGCCGATGTGATCCAGATCCATGGCCATGGTGCGCATCAGCCAGTGCGCCAGCTTTTCCTGATCCGCCTGCAGGAAATAGCCCTTGATGCAGGACGTATCGACCGGGGTCATTTCGCCGACTTTGTGAATCAGGGGCACGAGACGCTCCTTCAGCGTCGCGAAGAACTTGTCGCAGGCCTCCTTCGTCAGTCCTTCTTCGTATTCGTTCAGCAGGTGATCGTAGGGATCCTTCTCCGGTTCGATATAGCCCGCGAAGCGGCGCTCCGTATCGAAGATCTTCTGCAGATAAGGCTCGAACAGCGCGAAATCGCTGGTCTCCTTCGCCGTGTGCCACACGTCGTCCGCCTCCACGAGCAGCTCCTCGTAAGCCACGTATTCGTCCATGGGGATCTTCGCCATGTTGCGGATATCCTTCAGCAGCAGGTAGACGATGCGCTTTTCTTTCTCGTCCAGTTCGTCTTTATGGGCGTCCAGGAACTCCAGCAGTTCCACGGTGTCCTTGCCGGTGCAGAACTTGTAGCTCTCCTCTGACAGCACGGACAGAGCGACGCCGCGGTTGGCCGCGGTCCCCTTCGGAGCGGTGGTGCATCCGTCGTAATAGATCAGGCTCTGGGCGTGGTCGTACGCCGCCATTTTGCGCTGCAGCGCGGTCAGGGCCTGTTTTGCTTCGTTGATCGTCATAGATAAATCTCCTTTTTGTGATAGACTGCCCTAACAGTATAACAAAAGCCCCGCTTTGAAAGCAAGAGCGGGGCGATGGGTACGGGATCCGTTTTCGTTTATTTTGCAGCCTGCGGAGCAGATGCGCCATAGAAGCCTTCCTCAGAAGTCTCTTCGCGGTAGGGGACCAGTCTGAGGTCTGTGATCAGGCAGACCGCCAGCAACAGAATCATCAGCGGGGTCCAGCGGTCGATGAGGGTCATCGGCAGGCGGAGGTTCTCCGTCAGGAGGAAGGTGATGAGTGCGGCTGCGCAGGTGACCAGTTCCAGCGCGATGCCCAGACGGAAGCGGCGGGCGAACTTTTCTTCTTCATAGCATCGGAAGGTTTCGTTCACCTTGCGCATTTTTTTGCAGCGGGAGTACTTCGCGCGGATGTGCATCACCGGGAGGAACAGGTAGAACGTCACGGCCAGGCAGATCAGGTTGACCAGAGCCCAGGCGTTTCTGCCGTGGGTGCCGCCGGTCGGCGTAAAGTGCTCGAAGAAGCTGACCAGAGGGACCGTTTCGTCTGCGATCAGTTCGTCCTCGCCGAGGCCGCTGCCGCCGTTCGGATCGTCCATGTCCATGCCGCCAAAGGCGAGAGGAACGGGATCGTCCGCCAGGTCTTCCGCATCGTCTGCGATATCCTCGATCACGATGCCGCTGTTGTAGGTGTCATCCGAGACGATGATATCGTCTCCGTCGTCCGTGATATCTTCGATGATATCCGTTCCGTCGGGATCATCCGGGCCGTCCGGATCGGTCGCGGCAACGGGAAGGATCTTGTCATCCTTTTCTCTGCCGGGCTCTTCCGCCTTGCGCTCGTCCATCTTTGCGATCAGGATGAGTCTGCCGTTCGTCTCGGCGCTGGCGCAGGTGGACATCACGCACAGCTTCGAGGAGCTGTCTGCGACGCCGGACACATACTGCAGCGCATGGGCCTTTGCGTAGGAGAACACGCCGTTTAGATCGCGGTCGCCCACGCGGTAGACCGCGTTCTCATAGGCGTCCGTGGAGACGCAGGCGAAGACGGTCAGGTCGTAGACCGTGCCGTCCTGCAGTACCAGCAGTCCTTCGCGGTGCGCGTCGAAGTATTCTTTATCTACGAACCGATCGATGTCGCCGAACATGGCGCCGTTGTCCATGTGATGGCCGTAGATCATGTTGTAATTATCGGAAAAGTCCTTTTCGTTCATGCAGGACAGGTAGATCGCGCCGGTCAGGCTGTCTGCGCCGTAGATGTCGTGGGAGGCGTAGTACAGATCGTTCTCGCCCTGCAGGACGGGATAGTCGATGTGAGTGTCGTAGACCGTCAGCCAGGCCGCGGTGTCCTCGTTGATGGACGCCAGCATCCCCAGGCCCATCTCGTTCAGCGGCATCTCGCCGTCTTCGATGATCTCGGGCTTGTACTGCATCAGGTCCCAGCCGGAGGAGAACGCTGCTCGCTGGGTGTACATGGTATCGTACAGCACGTAGCTGCTGAAGAGGATCATGCTGGCTGCCAGGAGTCCCGAGACCAGAGATACGGCTTTGCTTCCCAGAACGAACATGGAACTGAGAACGTCCGTGACGGTCTTTCTTGCGATGGTAGCGGTGAATTCGGGCATGTCTGTCTCCTTTACAGATTCACTCTTCTTACGACGGTGATAACGGTCCCTGCGATCTCGTCCTTGCTGACGGCGCCGTAGTAGCGGCTGTCCGTGCCGCCCTCTCTGCGGTCTACCAGGACGAAGCATTCGCCCTCTCCGAGGGTCAGGGGATATTCGGTGAACCCTTCATAGCGCGGAGTGCTGCAGAAGATGTTCGATTCGATCATCTGGCTGCCGTTGATGATCAGCCTGTCATCATCGCTGATCTCGACAGTGTCGCCGGCTGTCGCGACGACTCTGGCACAGTACAGTTCCTTTTCGCCGTTCGAGTCCGGAGTCGCCTTTTCCAGAAGGATCACGTCCTGAGAGCGGACGTCCTTGTCCAGGCGGTAGAAGAGCAGCAGATCGCCGGCATCCATCCGCGGATACATGTCGCTGCTCGGCACATGGGACACGCCGATCACCTGGAAGAACAGTCCCCACAGGACCAGCAGAAGCACTGCCAGCCGAAGGACGAATCCCTGGTACTGTCTGACGGATCTCTCCGCCTTACCGATCTTTTTGATTTGTTCCTGTGTTCTTTCCTGCTGCATTTTCTTACTCTCCTTTTACACTTGTTAGACGAAAAAGACCGGGTTAAGTTCCCGGTCTTTTTCATGTTTTTTTGTGTATCGATAGCTTTCAGGAGCGCTATTTTACCCTTCCTTTCATATTTTTTACTCCTCTACGCTTTTTCTGAACTTCTTTCCGAATCCCAGCAGGAAGATGCCTGCGATCAGCATGATGGCGTACGGTGCGACTCTCAGAGCGACGCCGGTCGGGGAGATGGCGTTCAGGAAGTTCAGGACCGTGATGCTTTCCATGGCCTGCTGACCGACTTCGTTTACAGAGTATCCGCTGACCAGGGAGATCTTTTCGGTCGCTGCGGAATTGTTTCTCGCAACTGCAGCTTCTGCAAAGTGGGTGTCGCCCTTATTGTCGGAGATGGTGACGGTGTAGGTGTCGTAGCTGTTGTTGGTCTCGGTCACGATGTACTTTGCGCTCTGGGGCAGACCGTAGATGTGGAGGGTCTGGCCGTGGTGCAGCATTGCTGCGATGTTGTTGCCGATGGTCGCGGAAGCTTCGTCAGCGTTGTCTACCTGATAGAAGATCTCAGAGGCGGAGTTGGCTTCGGTCGCGATGCTGAACTGGAAGTCGTGGGTCTTGTCGCCCATGGCGCCGTCAACGTTCTTGACGATGTCCAGGTTGTAGGTGTGATACTGGTCTGCGACTGCTTCGGAGTCTGTGTCAAAGCCGCTCACTTTGGCGCCGTCGCTGAAGAGGATCGTGCCGGAGATGTACAGTCCGTCTGCACCGTTGGATACGTAGACGTCCAGGAGACGGTCTGCGATGTAGTGCGCATCGCGGACGATGCCGGCCTTTGCAAGAGCTTCTGCAGAGGTGATGTCGGACAGCTTGTAGCGGTAAATGCCTGCTGCGGGGAACTTGGACGCGTCCGCGATCACGCTGAAGCTCTTCGTGTATTTGACGTTGGATGCTTCGTTATATTCGTGGCCTTCTGTCGCTGCCTTCGCTTGTTCTGCAGAGAAGTCCAGAGAAGAGGCGCTTAAGGAAACGGCGCCTGCCACACCGGCCTTTACGGTCGCGGAGTTGCCCTGGCTGTCGGTGATGACCGCTGCATTCTGCGGGTCGACCGTTGTCAGCTCATAATTGAAGGCGATCTCCGGGGCATCGATGATATGGCCGGATGTGTTGTAGATCATCACGTCCTTTTTGATCTCGAGTGCGATACTTTGGGGTTGTGTACTGTCTGCGAATGCGGTGGCGCCCATGGACAGGATCATGCCGATCGTGAGTGCGATACCGGTCATCTTCTTGAGTGTGTTTCTGATCATTGTTCTATTGCTCCTTTCAGCTTTGCTTCTAAAACATTTTCATGTTTTTCACTTGCCTTACACTCATTAGACGCAGGGGCAAACAAAAGGTTCCCCGATTTTCGAACAATTTTCGAAAAACGGGGAACCGTTGAAATTTCAGGTTATCCGGTCGGTTCTACTCTTCTTCTTTACGTCTGAGTCCCAGCAGCAGGAGCAGGACCGCGCCGCCGCCTGCCAGCAGCACCCAGTATGGGAACGTGGGCAGATCCACGTCCGTCGGAGCCGGGATCTCGACCACGGTATTCGTGAACGTGACGGTCTCCGCTGCATCGACGGAAGCGATCTTCACGATGTTGTCCGCCGCGTCTGCATCCGGGGTACCCTGCTCGCAGACAGCTTCTACTGTATATTCGTCGTTCGGTGTCTCAGTCACGGTCAGCACCGCGCCGACGGGAACGGTCAAGGTCATGCTCTGGCCGTGGGCCAGGCCGAAGCGGATCTCGCCGCTCTCGTCCGTGGAAGAGCCTTCTGCCAGCGCGTAGCCCTTGACGGGGTTAGCGCCGTTGGCCAGCCGGACGGTGAACGGGAAGGCGAAGTCTGCGCCGCCCTTCACGATATTCTTTACCGCGACCTCGACGGTCTTTCTCGTGTTCGTGAACACGATCTCGTCCGCGTTCGCGGTCATTTCCGTATCGTAAATGTCCAGTTCGCTCTGCGTGACGGTGACGGCCGCACCGGCCGGTACGCGCAGCACGTAAGGTGCGTCAGTCCCGGCTGCGAAGGTCACTTCGCTCACCGTTCCATCCGTTTCGATGCGGGCGGTGTAGTCGAACTGACGGCTGGTGATGAGCGGGTCGTTCAGGACCGTCTTGACGGTGATACTGACGATCTTACGGTTGCTGACGGTCACGACGAAGCCGTTCTCCGCATCGCCCGAGATCTGTACGTCTTTATGGTTGTCGCAGACCAGACGGCCGCCGCCCTCGCCGCTCACGGCGAGCGAAACGGGTGCGCCCAGGCCCTGGTAATCGTCTTCGACCCAGGTCTCGGTCAGCGTGTAGCTGCCCACTGCCAGGTCCCCGGTCCAGAAGACGCCGGTGGAGGCGTTGGGATACAGCTGGCTGCCGATTGTCCCGACGGCAGAAGCCAGCCGGAAGAACGCTTCCACGCCGGGGTTGCCGTCCTGGTCTACCTTGACGAACGTCACGGGGAAGGTCCGCAGCGTATTGGTGAAGGTTACCGTATCGTCCGCCGTGACCGTCAGAGAAAAGACTCCCTCCTCGCTGCTGCCGTTCTGTGCGCCGGAGGCTGCGGCTGCCGCAGTCACGTAATCTTCGCTCATCTCCTCGGTCACGGTGAGCACCGCGCCGACGGGGATGCTGCGGAACGTGTGGCCGGCCGTGCCGCTCGTGACGGAGACCGTGCCCAGGGAGACCGTTCTGCCGTCCAGCACGTAGCTGCCGGTGAAGCGGAACGTGCCCGCCGTATTCGTGCCGTTCAGCACCTTTCTGACCGTGATATCCGCCGTTCTGCGGCTGTTGGTGAACACCGCGGTGCCGCCAGCATCCGTGGCGTTCCAGACGACCTTGCGGCTGCCGGATGCGCTCAGTTCATAGTCGGTCGTGGAACCGGCGATGTCCACGGACGTGTCGTAGTAGTCGCTGCCGTAGTTGGCTTCGGTCACGGAAAAGTCGAGTTCGGTGAACGTGCCGCCGCCCTTGGCGCTGTTCGTCCAGGACAGCTCTTTGCTCTGCAGCAGGCGTCCGGAGGCGTCGTGCACTTCGACAGTGACTTCGATAAAGGCGCTGGTGCTGCTGAGGCCAAGCATGCTGCTCTTGCCGACATCCTGCACGGAGATGACCTTCAGATAGCCGCCGTGAGACAGCTGGAAGGTCTCTGCGTGTTCCGAGATCGTGTAGTTCTTGCTGTTCAGTTTGAAATTTCCGGAGAAGGCGATGGTAAAGTCGAAGTCCTTGCTCTGGTCGCCGGGCTTCGGAACGGACTTGTAGATGTAGACCGTGCCGCGCTCGACGTTGGAGGACCAGATCGCATACAGCGTCACCGTGTCGGAATCACCGAACAGCGCCGCTACGTTATCGATCGTCAGCGTCTGCGGATCGGAGGCCGCATTATAAGTCGGAACGCTTGCGCGGCGGTCTTCGGACCAGCCCTGGAACACGTAGCCCAGGCGCGTCGTCGTGGAGGAAGGCAGTTCGTAGGAGACTGCATCATCTCTCATGTAGATCTCCTGCACGTTCCCTTCGCTCCAGTTGTCGTCCAGGACCAGCGTGCGCTTGCTTTTGACGGAGGTGAACGTGACGGTCAGGCCTTCCGCATCCTTCACCAGACGGTCGGTCAGGGAGAAGCTGCTGCCGTTGCCTGCAGAGACCGGGCTGGGATCGCCGGTGCGGCCCTGTTCACTGAAGTCGCCCTCGATCGTGCTCGTCAGGGTCAGCATATAGCCGACGCCGAGCTGGTTCTTGCCGCTGATCGTGATATCCTTTTCCGCACCGTAGGGCACGGCCAGGCGGAGCGTCTTGCCGGCTTCCACGGAGAGGTCCGCTGCGTCTTCCACCGCTTTGCGGTCGTACTTGCTGCCGCTCGCGTTGATGACCTGCAGCGCGCTGTCGTCGGAAGAAGCGAGGCCGAAGTGTACCGTGCCTGCCGCTTCGTTCACGAACGTGATGTATACCATGGGTTCCCAGACCGAGTACAGCGTCTTGTCATCGGTGCGCTGCACCGCGATGACGGCGTCCGCCGCGAATTCCGCGATAAAGTCGCCTTCGTTCGCCTGCCTGTCGAAGCCCAGGAGGAAGTATCCGTCCGGATGTCTGAAGTAATTGATGCCGGCCGGGGGAAGATCCGTCGCATAGCGGGCCAGATGGACCGCTGCGTTGCTCTGGATGTCGCCGAAGAGGATCTGATCCGCTTCGGGGTCCATGGCGGCGGTACCGACGCCGTTCCAGGGCAGATTCTGACCGGAGGTGAGTTCTTCGCCGTCCTCGTCGACCAGATAGCCGGTGTTGGCGTCCAGCGTCAGATTCGCGACTTCCGGTCTGCGGTAGGACTGATCCTTCTGTTCGTAAACAGCCTGCATGTGGATGATCAGGTTCGAATCCGCCATCTTGGCCTGTACGATGAAGTCGTCGCCGGGATCGTAGTAAACGTCGTCTTCGAGCGGCGTGTAGGAAACGGACGTGATGTGTCCGTCTCTGTCCACGGTCGTCCGCACGCTGACGAGGCGCCAGCCGCGGAAGATGTAATCTTCGGTCTCGAGGCCGTTGGCCGTGATGGCGGTCGGCTGACGGTAGATCTCCGTCTTCGCCTGGTCCGCATAGGTCAGGCCGGTTCCGGGCGGGTCGATCCAGGAATCCATGTCGCCGTTGATGACCGTGCCGTCGGCCATGATGTACTCCGGCGTGTACTGGATGGTATAGCCGCCGTCCAGGCGCCAGGAGGCACGCAGGGTCATCGGGGCCTTGACGGGGTCTGCGAAGTTGTAGGGCATCGCGTCGACGCTGCCGTCTTCGTTCACCTTGAACCAGCCGAGGAATTCGTAGCGCTCGCCGAAATTCAGGCGGCGGTATTTCTGCTCGGACACGTACAGGGATCTCCAGGCTGCCTTGCCCAGCAGGGTGAGACCCTGGAAGGACTCGGGCAGGTGCTCGATGTTGTACTGTACGGCGCTGGCATAGAATTCATAGTAGGCGTCGATCTCGTCTTCGGTGATGTACAGCGCGTTGCGCAGATCCGAAGGCAGGCCCGAGCCGTCAGTCTCCTGATACTGCGTATTCAGATAGTAGAAGACCTCGGAGGGATCCAGCGCGGCCGCGTCCGTATCGTTGATCGGCGCGTAATTGCGCTCCAGCGTGTATTCGCTGACCGCTTCGTTGTAGGTCGCGTTGATATAGGTCGCGCGGCTGCGGTTGTATCCGCTGTCATCCGCACGGAATTCGCTGATGCCGTAGGCGCTGTAGGCGCCGGGCGCGTGGTTGATGTGGTCGATCTCGGCGCCGTTCGGGTCGATGAGCACCCGGAAGACTTCCGGCGTCCACTTGGCGTAGATCACCTTGTTGGCTGCGGGCATGGTCGCTGAGAAATCGAACGGTACCGTGCAGGTCTCGTCTTCATACCAGCCGCTGAACAGATAGTGATCCGGGCCGAAGGGCACGAAATACTCCGTGCCGCCGAAACCGTAGGCAGACAGGCTCTCTTCGTACTGGAACGCCGCCGTTCTGTCTTCGCTGGTGCCCTGGGAGAATTCCAGGCCGGCCAGGTTCGGATAGTTGACGTTCAGAGTCAGATCGTAGGCGTTGCGCGTGAAGTAGATGTGCAGCTTCGTCCAGCCGGAGATATTCTTCGCGTAGTAACCGTCGCTGTCCTTCTCCGTTCCGACCGTCACGAGGCTGCCGTTATCCTTCTTGTAGGCGTAGGCCGTAAAGCCGTCGTATTTGTCGCTGATGTTGAAGTTCGCGCTGCTGCTGGCCACTTCGTTCGCCAGAACGAACTCGCCATCCAGGCCCTGCTTGTAGAAGTAGATCATGGCCGTGCCGCTGCCGCCGATGCCGTAGAAGACCTGAGAAGCGCTGCCGTCGGAGATGATGAACGCATCCAGGAACGTCGTGCGCGTGCCGCTGCCGCTGTAGCTGCCGCCGCTCTGCGAGTAGGACGAATACCACCAGGTGTCTGCCGGCCAGGTGTAGCCGTTCTGCACCAGGGTCTGTCCGTAGAGGCCGGTGTAGGTGAAGGCGAGCTTCATGCTGCCGGCAGAACGGGTGTAGCGGGTACCGGTGTAGGATCTGCTGACTCCGTTCGCATCGGTGTAGGACCAGGAATAGGAGATGAAGCCCGAACGGGTCAGCTCCACATATTCGCCGTCCACGAGGCCGTACTGCGTGCCGCTGTTGCTCGTAGTGGATTTATAAGTATATTCGGGCTTCCAGAACTCCATGGAGATCAGGTCGCGGTCGTAATAGACGTTGATGACCGTCGTGCCGTCCCCTGCCACATCGTCCATGTTCATGTCGGTGCGGGCATAGTGGAAACCTTCGAGATCGAGCGTTTCGTAGGCGTTCAGCGCGCCGCTGCTGCGCAGGTCGGCCAGGGTCTTGCCGGAACGTCCGGGGATGTCCGTCACGGACTGCTCGTAGTCGTAGAGGCGGTCCGCAGGTTCTGCCGTCTTGCTGTCGGTGATCTTCTGCTTCCACAGGATGACGCTATAGGTCGTATCGGGGATCTCCGCCCACTGCGCATACAGGGTGACGTCTTCCATCGCCTTGTAGACGTAGAGCTTGCCGCCCTCGATCTTATACAGTACGGTCTCGCCGTCTTCCGCGTATTTGACGGCGCTGTCCACGAAGCTGCCGTCCGCGTTCGTGATCCGCACGGCCTCGTCGGGATTTGCGAAATCGCCCTCGCTGTCGAGGGTCACGTCCGCGAACCAGCCCTGGAACGCATAGCCGTTGCGCATGCTGGTGGAGAGGTTCGTCAGGTAGTAGGAACCGGTCTCGTCCTCGTCGCTCGTCAGCAGGTAGCGGGCGCCAACGTAGGTCGCGCCGTTGCCGGCCTTGCCGGTATTGAAGTAGATCCAGCGGGCTTCCGCAAAGACCGGGTAGAGGTCCAGGTCGTCGTAGGCGGTCACGTAGTAGCCGTCGCGGTGACCCTCGCTGCAGCGCTCTTCGCCGTTCAGGTCGGTCGTCGCATAGAACGTATCGGTGACGAGTTCGCCCTCGTCTTCCATGACGGTCTCCCAGCCGGAGAACACCAGGTGCTTCGCGTCTACGCTGGGGGCCTGCAGATTGCCGATGCGCACGTCTGCTTCGCCGTCGCTGCCCAGAACGATGAGCTTGCGGGTCATCAGGCTGGAGTCGATGGTCGTGCCCTTCGCGCCGAGGCGGAAGTTGACGAAGTGATAGTTTTCATAGAGAGGCGCCACATACACGTGGGTGCAGCCTTCCTCGTCCGCATCGCCCTCGCCGTCGACGGTGATGCGCTTCTCGAATTCGAGCTGGACCGGGTTCTTCGGCCAGGTGTAGGTAATGCGGCCGTTTTCTTCTTTGACGAAGTCCACGATGTACCAGCCGAAGAAGTAGGCGTCGTCCTTATTGGCGGGGTTGGCGATCTGTTCGAGCTTCTCGCCGTCCTTGATGATCTGCGTCGTCTGGTCGTCGCCGGCTTTGTTCAGGAACGTGTAGGCGTCCGCCGTGTAGACGATCTTGCCGCCGCTGTAGGATTCGCGGTAGTCCGCGCCGATGAAGTGGTATTCCACGCGCGGGGTGACGGGTTCTTCGCCCTCGTGGGTGATGATGACATATACGGAGAAGCTGTCTGCGCGGAACGTGACCGTGTCGCCGTCCACGTCGAAGTCTTCGATCTCGGTCTCGGTACCGTCGTCTGCGATGTGCAGCACGGCGATCTCTTTGCCGGCGGCCAGCACTTCTTCAATCTTCTCGCCGCTGATGGCGACTTCGATCTTCGAAGAAGGCTCGTATTCTTCGCCGTCCTGTTCGAACGTGATGTCGTATGCGTAGAGGATGTCTTCCGCCTCGCTGTCCAGCTCGACCTCGACCTGTGCGGTCATGGCGCTGACGTCTTCGGGGAGGCGGCCCTTCAGCTCGAGGCTGCGGTCTTCCGTAAAGGGTCCCCTTCTCTGACCCGCGAAGCCGAACTGCCAGTTGCGCTGCACCTTGCCGGGCAGCAGGGACATCAGCTTCTGTCCGAGGGCCTTGAAGAGGTTGGGAGCCTCGCTGCGCGCGAGGAGGTCGGTGAACGAGAAAGCCTCGCTCAGAACGCGGACCTTGCCGCCGTATTTCAGTTCGATGGTTCCGATATAGGAGAGGGATTCTTCTTCGGGGAGTTCTTCCGCAGTCTCTTCTGCGGGAAGCTCTTCGGAAAGTTCCTCAGTGTTCTGTACGTCTTCGGAAAGGATCTCTTCAGAGGGTTCTTCCTCTGCAAGATCTTCCTGAACTTCCTCTGCTGCGGAAAGGTCTTCTTCAGACGCTGCCTCTTCAGCAATCACGGCTTCCGGTGCAGACTCTTCTTCCTCAGCGACTTCCAGAGGCTCTGAATCGGCTTCTGCGGGCTTTTCGGAGGTCTCGTCGATAGAGATATCCTCCGCAGCCGGTTCTGCCGCGATTTCGGCGATTTCTTCCAGATCGTCCGCGAACACCGCGAGACTGGCTGTATCCAGTACGGAAAACATCAGCACGATGGCCAGAGCCAGTGCTGTGATCCGTCTCATCTTCTCTTTTCCCCTGAACAGTTTCTTCATTTCGAAACCCTTTCTTTTATCGATACACACTCCAACAGCGCAATTCCTTCGCGCTTTGTATGTTAGACGTTTTTCAGGGCAGAAAGTTCCCTTGCTGACCCGCGGAAAGCGGCCGTTGATCAAGCATACAAATATACAGTTTAATTGTATCACATCCTGCAGCAGACGGACTCAAAATAAGAAAAAACCGGGGACCGGCTTGCGCCGGTCCCCGGTGGATTATGGGTGTACCCTACTTTAGTTTTACGTCAGATTATTCTTCTTCCTTGCGCTTTCTCGCAACGACTGCGATGCCAGCCAGGGACAGGAGGCTGATGACGCTCCATACGACCGTGTGGCGATCATCGCCGGTGTACGGGCTGAACGGAGTCGGTTCTTCAGCGATCTCTTCGTCGGGTTCCTCTTCGGCAGGTGCGAACGGTCCGTCCGGTGCGTCGACCGGTTCATCCGGTTCCTCTTCGGCAGGTGCCAGCGGAGTATCGGGATCTTCGATCGGTTCGTCCGGTTCCTCTACGGGAGGCTTCGGATCCTTGTCCTTGCCGATCTTTGCCCACTGTGCGTACAGTACGAAGTCTGCATCGTGAGACGCTTCGTTCGCCTGAGCGTCAGCGGTCGTACCATCTTCACTGCTGGAGGCAGCGGAGCCGGTCGCAGCACCCTGGATCGCCAGGAGCACGTCGTCCACAGCATAGGTCTTGCCGCTCTTCTGATCTCTCCAGCCGTTGAATCTGTAGCCGCTCGGCATCTGCTCGAACAGGCTGTCGAAGCTGACCACCTTATAACCGGGCGTTACGGTGAAGATCTCGCTCCACTCGTTCTCCATGCCGGAGACCGGGTAGTTCGTGTAGTAGATGACCGTCTTCTTGGTCGGTGCAGGCACTTCGCCCGGATCGACCGTCGGATCCTTGTCATCCGGATCTTTGCCGGTAGCAGTTGCCTTATTGATGATGTCGCCGTCCGTATCCTTGTCGGTTACGGTGTAGCTGGCTTCGAACTCTTCGCTCTTGCCAGGTGCCAGGCTCTGGATCGTCCATTCGTCGCCGGTCAGTTCGTCAGTGACCTTGATATCTCTGATCGTCACATTACCGTCGTTCGTAACGGTGATCTTGTAGGTGATCTCCTCGCCGATCGCATAGGCTTCACCCTCTGCGGGCTGGCTGGTGATGATCTTATCGATCTTCAGGCTGCTGTCCTTATCCTCAGTCGGTTCGGTGTCTTTGCCCGGATCAATTTCAGGATCCTTGCCTTCCGGATCCTTACCGGTTGCGGTTGCTTCATTCACAACTTCGCCAGCCAGGATATCAGACTGCTTTACGGTGTACTTCGCGGTGAACTCTTCGCTCTTGCCAGGTGCCAGGCTCTGGATCGTCCACTCGTCGCCGGTCAGTTCGTCGGAAACCTTGATATCAGTGATCGTCAGGTTGCCGTCGTTCTTAACGGTGATCTTGTAGCTGATCTCTGCGCCCAGTGCGTAGCCGCCTTCCGGAGTCTCGGAAGTGGTTTCCTTGGTGATGGTCAGGTGACCATTCTTTTCCTCAATAGGAGGAACGGGAGGTTCATCCGGATCTTCGGGTTTGTCACCGGTCGTGATCTCGTCTTCACCGGTCGGAACCTGCGGTTCGTCCGGATTTGCCGGATCCTTGATCGGATCTGCCGCTGCAACAGCCTTGTTGGTTACGGAACCTGCAAGGATGTCGTCTTCAGTTACGGTGTAGCTTGCGGTGAACTCCTTGCTCTCGCCGACCTTCAGTTCAGCGATCGTCCAGGCTTCTTCACCGGTCTTGCCAACCAGTTCGTCCTCTACGACAACGTTCTTGTAAACAGCGTTGCCTTCGTTCTTGACAGTGATCTTGTACTCGATGGTCTCGCCAAGTTTGAATGCCTCGCCGTCTGCCGGAGCATTGGTGATTTCCTTCTTGACAGAGAGCGTCGTGTCAAGGCCTTCGGTCGGTTCGGGATCTTTGCCCGGATCAACTGTCGGATCATTGCCTTCCGGATCCTTACCGGTTGCAGTTGCAACGTTCACAACTTCGCCCGCCAGGATGTCTGCTTCGGTTACGGTGTACTTAGCAGTGAACTCCTTGCTTTCGCCCGGAGCCAGGCTTGCGATCTCCCACTTATCGCCAGTCAGTTCGTCGGTGACCTCGATCTTGGTGATCGTCAGGTTGCCGTCGTTCTCAACGGTGATCTTGTAGCTGATCTCTTCGCCCAGTGCGTAGGTCTTGCCGTTCGCCGGAGTGGAAGTGGTGACCTTTTCGATGGTCAGGTGGCCATTCTTTTCCTCAATGGGAGGAACGGGAGGATCATCCGGATCTTCGGGTTCGTCACCGGTCGTGATCTCGTCTTCACCGGTCGGAACCTGCGGCTTGTCCGGATCTGCCGGATCGTCGATCGGATCTGCCGCTGCAACAGCCTTGTTGGTTACGGAGCCGGCAATGATGTCAGCTTCGGTCACGGTGTAGCTTGCGGTGAACTCCTTGCTCTCGCCGATCTTCAGTTCGTCGATCGTCCAGGCTTCTTCACCGGTCTTGCCGAGCAGTTCGTCCTCTACGACGACATTCGTGTAAACAGCGTTGCCTTCGTTCTTGACAGTGATCTTGTACTCGATGGTCTCGCCGAGCTTGAATGCTTCGCCGTCTGCCGGAGTATTGGTAATTACCTTCTTGACAGAGAGCGTCGTGTCGAGGCCTTCGGTCGGTTCGGGATCTTCACCCGGAGTTACCGGAACATCCGGTTCGTCCGGATCGGGGCTGGTGCCCGCTGCGGTCGCAACGTTCACAACTTCGCCCGCCAGGATGTCAGCCTCGGTTACGGTGTAGCTGGTTTCAAATTCTTCATCTTCACCAGGTGCCAGGCTTTCGATCGTCCACTCGTCCTCAGTCAGTTCGTCGGTGACCGTGATATCAGTGATCGTCAGGTT
>JAEEGL011858711.1_pt1 | contig 14617 bp, 11 predicted proteins | sample 9134231 | NCBI WGS metagenome assembly JAEEGL01 (sample SAMN16246548, study PRJNA631951) | gut metagenome | biome: gut microbiome; feature: rumen; material: fiber-attached | host: Bos | place: Iran: Karaj | collected 2018-10 | reverse complement strand
TCAGCACCGATGGCAACTGGCTCAAAAGAAGCCCGAAAGGAGGATGAAGGCAAGGCGACACTACCTGCACTTCCCTGACGAGATGAAGCGGACGGTAAGGCGTTTCCTCATCTACGGCCAGTATAGTCCGGAGCAAATCTGCGGCCGGTTCCGGTTGAAGGGGGAAGAGATGGTATGTGCGGAGACGATTTACCGGTGGATCTGGCAGGAGAAGCGCCGGGGCAACGACGCGAACCTATTCTACGAGGTGAACCCGGAGTCCTTGTATAGGTTACGCAGAGACGAGGATCCACTTGCCATAATAGGAAACGAGCCCACAAGAAAGAACGTGAAGAAGCTTCGGGAGTATCTTGGCATGCGCATGAACCTGGTCCTGAAAGAAAAGAGGAAAGCGAGGCTTGGGTAATGTTTAAATGACTTTGGGAGAAGCGAAGACTATAAACGAATCCAAGTCGGGGACTTCTTTAGAGTTTGATGTTCAATGGTATTTTTCGCACGGATACATGACCTCAGTAGTATTTGAGAAGAATCATCACATCTGATAGGAAACAAGACTTTGGTTTTCTTACAAAAAAGTCCAGCCTATTTTTGTCCGAACTTCAATAGTTTATGGTACTGTTTGTGTAAACAAGTATATTATTCCCTTTTTTTTATTATTTTTGAATATACATACTAACTAAAACTATCATGCATATTACAACGAACCATGTTATATAGCAATGAGAATCGTGAGTTGTGGGAGGAAAGATATACCCGCATTGACAAAGTCGTAACTGACTACGTTACTCTACAAGGATGGGATTCTTTCGTGCCGGAATGCGACAGTGTTCTTTTCAAAGCCTTCTGCAGGCACTTTATGTATGTCATCACAAGTTTTCTGGAAGAGCGTGAGACAAGAGAACTGTTTATTAAGATTCCCGTCAATGAGTTTAGCAATATTGGGGAGCAGGGAGGAAATGACTTAAGGTTAATAAGGTGGCAGAATGCCATAAATGCTGCTACAGCGTGTTTATCTCTGGCAACCAGTAGAAAAACAAAGGAGAATGCATTCCCGGCTATGGGGCAATATAGGGATCGGGACTTATATCTCTATTTCAACAACAACAACAAGCCTAGGCTATGCAGATACAATTCAAGAACGCAACGGATGGAAGGGGACGCAAATGCGGTGACAGCTTTCCATAACAGTCCCGTTTCTTTGAGGGTTCGACATGATTACGTTGTAAATGCACGAAATACCGAAGGGGCTTTGTTGGAGGTTTTTAATCTCAGGAAAACAATCCAAGCAGAATCGTCCTCTTGTTATCCCCAGTTTAACTCGGCAGCATTAATCGTATCGGGTGTATGCAGGCCATCCACCCAAATGGTTGTTTGGGAATCCAGGATGATAGACGTCCCAATTACAATTTCGACAAATGCGCAAAATGCTTCCCAAACCAACCCCGAGATAATCATCGCTTTGGGCGATGACAAATACCTTAGATGCTATAACCGCTATAGGAATTCAGCCGCCAGGAAAATTATCTATGTCGGAACCGACATACCCTATGACAACGTTCCGACCTACGCCTTTACGTTCCAGGAGATTTACCGCTATTGTCGTACAGCGGAGGACTCGTTTTTTTGTGCCCCTTTATTCATTCCTCTCCGTTTCGGGTGGCTTGAAGAGTGCCGGCGTCAACTGATGAACATTCTGGACAGGTGCAAAGTGTCAGATCCCGCCTTAACGGACGATATCATACATACTGCTGTCATCAAGTTGTTGCGACCTTTTTGCAATATGAACTTCAATGCCGACAAATTGAATGACCTAAAAGAACGTATCTCGGAGTCGCTCGATGACATTTTCCCTTTCGACGTTGATATATCGACATTGGAAAGCGTGTTGGATTGGTATGGTACATTAACTTTTGATGGAATCAATCCGAAACGGGAATATGTGATTAGGAATCAACCCGATCTAGCCATTGCAAGGTTTGACAGTTATAAAAGGCGGGTGCAAGAGTTGTCTGGAGATGGGAACAGGATCATTGTTGACAATCTGGCTTGTCATCAGTATGACGACAGGTATGAGTACATCCTTTGCAATCTATTGTTCGCCAACATTGTTTCCGTTTACTATGAGGGTTTTGAGGACACATCCAGACAAACCGTTGAAAGATTCCTGTCAAATGAATCGAGCCGCTTGTCACGGCGCCAATACGGCACAAACGCAGATGTTCCATTGGCCAATTATGACAACAATGCGGATTATGACAATTACTTCGAGGAAGAGTACAGACTGTCAAGCATCGTTTATGAAGCGGGAGATACGGTCTCATACAGGGTCACCTTCACCGATCGTACCTGCGAAAACATCGACGGTGATATCCTGATCGATTTTGGCAGTGGTTTCGAGCGCATGAATATTTCCAGTTTATATGAACAAGAGAATTATCAACGACCCGTTATCTATTATAGACCCCCCGAGCGGTATGACAATCTGATGCGCATTGGGTTGGATATACCAACTGAAGTCATGGGGAGGGTAGATGACTATGCCCGGCTCTGGAAAGAAAGATATAGAACGGTATTTGATAAGTACAATCGCGGTGTCCCAACAATTAAAGCCACCATTAATTTGCTTTTCGACAAATGCATAATCAGCAAAAACAGCCTTCGCAAGTATTCAAAGTCTGATGTTCCTCATCGTTTTCTAAAAAAAAGAGACATGTTGACAATGTGCGACTTTTTGATTGCCGAGGGAGTTATATCCGAGATTGAAAAGAATCGCATTTTGAAGGCCAAGGAACTTATAGAGGATAGAAAATCTTTCGGTCGTTCTTTGAAAGATATTGTGCTGTCACTGTATATGCACGAAGAGATCACCGATGAAGAGAAACGCAGGATATGCGGAAGATTATTAAGATCGTTTAACGAGGAAGAACTGCAAGAGATGGTCCTTGTTTCCGGAAAAGTAATCCATCGAATCACACAAAACCAATAGAAACATAATATGTCTGAAGAAGAAAGAAGAAACGTCCTGGAGCAGCATTTGCGCGAGCATCTGCTGGGCCCCGGATATGCCAAAGAACTGATTCCCTGCCGTCCAGATTGTTCTGACGAGGTATTGGATCAAGATCCGACAGATCTCTATGTTACCGGAATCATTGCTTCTAACCGCACCGAGGAGCCTGATGCGGAGCAGAATAATGCGGATGACAATGATGATGGCGCCACCAATGACGGGGATAACACCCAAGACGAGAACGAAGAGGAGGTGTTTGATGATGTCGGGAACGATGCCGGAGACAGTGTCATTGAACAGCCCGATCGCGATCGATTTGGCCCGACCGACCACATCGGTCTCATTACCTGCGTTGACCCGTGCCTGGAAACGATAAAAGTAACGGTCAACTACGCCAAATACTATATGGTTGATGACAATGATCGTCCGTCCGTCAGGGTCAATATGTCACACATGTACTCCCAACTTGACGAACTGATAGCCGTCTATGATAATGATGTCTCTTTCGAATTCTCGGTGAATGGGGTCAAGCATCGTGGTGATTTGCATGATTTCGTTGGGAGAGATGATGCTACCCGTACGGTTTGGTTTAAAGCACCTGTGTTCATCACCACCAGACTCTCCAGAGACGCTAATCAAACTATCTCAAGGGACTACCGCAAAGCAAACGGATCATTTAAGACACTGTTCCGTCCCTTCTATAAAAGAATCGGTCTCGTCGAGGAACGGGAAGTGGATGTGACCCAGTTTGGACCTATTCGCATCCCTTTTAACAATGACATTACGCTTACTGGGAAGGTGTTCGTTTCCAGGGGCAAGAAATACGTCAAACTGCTGGTGCGCAACATAATGGACGGCCAGGAAAGAGGGCGGTACCGTCATTGCCTTTTCCAAACAGAACTCAAAGTGACGCCAAGAAATGGCTCCTGTGTCTCTTATACCGAGCCCATTTCCTTCCAACAAGACAACGAGGGACAAACGCTGGATTTCATTTACCGGAACGTAAAGAACTTCGGCAAGGGAATATCCTGTGCTGTAGAATGGGATGAAAACGGCGCATGGATCAAGACTTCCTATTTACCCAAGAGCGACGTAAAGAAGTTTTCCAATGAATTGGACGCCCATTATTGCGCCGGGATGGGATTAGACCGCGATAGTATAAACCAGGCCTGCCGTCTTCTTACCCTCTCACACTGGACCAATCTGAACGAGAATGATTACATCGCCCTTTTGGCCGGGTTCGTAAATGGATATGACAATTGGTGCCGGATGCAACAGGCGGATGCCAACTCATTGAACAATGCGGGAATCACCAACGACATTACTGCCAAACAGCAAGAGTTGCTGGATCGTTTGAAGGACAATGTCCAATACCTTCGTGATAACAGGGAGGCTTTGGCCTGTTTTAAACTTGCCAATACGGCAATGCTTATTCAAATGACCATTGCCCGAGACGAGCATTTTCAAAAAAACCGGCTGCACGTTAATGAAGATCAAGAGATCATAAACCGCCTCGCCTGGTTTAGGACCGATCCTTTATCCTGCAAGTATTACCCTTTCCAATTGGCTTTTCTTTTGATGAACGTCAAGTCCACTTTTGATCCCGATGACAGATATCATAGAGACGTGGTTGATTTAATCTGGTTCCCGACCGGGGGTGGCAAAACAGAAGCTTATCTTGCCCTTACGGCAATGACCATTATCGCCCGACGCAGAAGCGCTCCCGATGGCAATGACTCAGGTGTCTCCGTCATTATGCGTTATACACTGCGGCTTCTTACCTCACAACAATTCGAAAGAGCCTCATACTTAATATGTGCGCTTGAGTTTATGCGCCGGCAAGCCGGGAATGTTTTTAGACTTGGCCACAACCCTATCACTATCGGCCTGTGGATTGGAAATAGTGGAGCGACGCAACTACAGAGACACCAAAAATGGGGAAGATTCGATAACGAAACAGGAAGCCTGACCGGAGCAAGGGCCCCCGAAAGGTTATCCAAGAGTAACCCGTACCCGGTGTCATATTGTCCGTGGTGTGGTCAACGCTTAGTAACGGAGACGGGATTTGGATACAACGGAGGACTTGCGCGACGCGACTTGCAATGCCTTAATCCCTATTGCTCTTTTTATACGGAAGACCTTCCCATATACTTTGTAGACGAAGATGTAAAACGGGTGAAACCCACCTTATTATTTGCTACGGTAGACAAGTTCGCACTACTACATAATAGCGCTAGAGCCCTGTTTATCTACGATGGTGCGAGATCCCCGGATTTGATCATCCAGGATGAATTGCACCTAATCAGTGGGCCCCTTGGCTCATTGGTCGGTCTTTTTGAAAGTGTTGTTGAAAAAGTCTGCTCAACAGACGGCCGGACCCCAAAAATCATTGCATCCACGGCAACGACACGAAATACGGATTCATTGATTCGCTCGCTCTACAACCGAGAAGCGCGTGTATTCCCCGCACAAGGGATCAACTATGATGACAACTACTTTTCACACATTGAAAGGACATCCTTGCGCAGGCATCTGGGCTTATGCCCTCAAGGCTATATGAGCCCAATCGTTTCCGAGGTACATCTTATTGCCCAGATTGTCCTCGGGCGCATCGCCTTGTTCAAAGAATACTTACGACGCGAGAATGTTGATCCTAATGAATTTCCGGCTGTTTCCGCTTTCCTTGCGAATCCAGACAACAAACTTGTTCCGGAACTGGACATCTACTGGCCGCTGGTTCTGTATTACAACAGCTTAAAAGACCTGGGTAGAACTTATAGCCGGGTTGCGGCAGAGATCAGGGAGAGTGTGCGCGCTCAGCAACGTTACCTTCTAATTCCAGACTCATTGGACTTCATTATTGAAGGCATGTCTGCGAGGACGAAAGAATTCACCAGTCGCGAAGACAGTTCGAAGATAAAAGACCTCTTGACTAACGCACAAAGCGCATTAGGTTTATCTACGGATGAAGATGGGAAACTGCATGTCTCCGGCAAGGGCACAATGGACATTATCCTGGCGACCAACATGATTTCGGTGGGCATCGATATTGACAGATGGAATATAATGATGATGTCCGGCCAGCCTCGCTCCGTATCGGAGTATATTCAATCGTCCAGTCGCTCTGCACGCAGGCATAAAGGACTTGTGGTCAATCTATACAGCCCGATGCGCAACAGGGAGTATTCAATGTTTGAGAATTTCACATCATTCCACGAGTCTTACTACAAGTATGTGGAACCGTTAAGCGCTACGCCTATTACTTTACAGACATTGAATCACCCTGTCTTTAAAAATATCGTATTATGTTATAGAGAGTTGTTCCCCCATATAGGCAAGCAGGGAATGATTAATGAATTGTGCACCCGCTTTGGCCTTGACCGCTATATATACAATGCCGCATATGATATAATAGACGAGTACTGGAATTTGAATGAAGGGCAACTGAATCCTCTCGCAATTTCATTGCGAGATATTGACGTGGACGATTTTTTATCAATCAACGACATTAATTACGATTAAGATATGAAGCGTTTAGAAACGATACAAAGGCGGAAACTTGCTAGTGCTTATGGCGGTTTTGGATCCATTATTGAAACGAAAGACAATGGGTCGCTTTTGATTGATGACTATTCTAGATGGGGATGTTATTCTAGGAGACAACTCAGATTCAATCCTCCGCGAACTGTTGAAGATCCCAGGCTTCTACATTTTCTGCAGGATCGGTATCCTCATCTCCAAACTTTGTATTCAATTCCGTTGAGTGATAGTCTAAATGTATATACGGCATCTGCGGACGACCTGCGGCACACCAAGTTGAGTCGCTATTTCCCTACTTGGTTTTACTGCACTAATCCTAATTGTCGAGAATTGCATCGCCTACCTGAATGGAAAGAGAAATGGGACCAAGAATTCCCTAATGACCATAAGTTTGACAAGAATTATCCAGCCTGTCCAAGATGCAGTAGAATGAGAGCAGACGGGAGTATATATCGTCGACCTCTTGAGCAGATTAGATTCTGCATGGCCTCCTTGGATTCCGGAGACCTGGCGGATATTCCGTTTGAGAAGTTCTTTGCGCCAAATGTCGCAATAGGTGGCGATGATTCTATTTGTGATTTAAGTACCGTCAATAACGGGAATGTTCCTCTCGAATACAGAACATCTGCTTCATCCGACGGACTTCAATCCATAAGCATAGTCTCTAGAGGGCGAGCCATTACCATGGCACAAATCGCAGGGCCATTTATCTTAGATCAAAGCCAAGCTTTGAACAATCCGATAACAGCCTACAAGATTGTGCTGAGAAATGGCAATAATGTATATTTCCCCAATATCATTCACAGCCTATACATCCCCGTAGATAACAATCAACCCTTGCCAAATCAACTTGATTATGATAATCAGGAATATTATTATATCACTGAGCCACACGGATATGATGGCTATGGGGTGAAATCACGGCAAGATTTCTATTCAGTCAGGTATGACCATCTGGCGGCTCCTTTTATGAGAGGGATGTATGCTATTCATAGACTGAAAGAGAATTCAGTTATTCCTAGTTACACGCGGATTTCCAATTGCCCGCACCGATGGTGGGATATTGAGAATAATCGAGTGACTGAAAAAATGCAACCCAGGAGTGTAGTCGCAAAAACCATTAACGGACAACATCATTTCCTTCCCATTGTCGAGTCTTATGGCGAGGGAATCTTTCTGGACATTGATATAGCGAACATCGTTCCGGGAGAGAGGGATATATTCGTGCACACCTTGAGCCATATTATTATGAAGGAAATCGAATTCCAGTGCGGGTATCCCCTTTCCTCGCTTAGAGAGAAAATTTACCGAAAAGAAGATCAATCTGGATATGGTATTCTCATATATACAGTCGGTGGGGCTGAAGGCAGTTATGGCGGCTTGGTCTCTTTGCTCCCGCCTGAGCCGGACGCCAACACTGGCGGCAAACTTCCAACCCTGATCCAAAATGCACTGGAAAGAGCAAAGGACTGTCCAAACGACCCTATATGCCTCGAAGAGGAAGGTCACTGCTTCGCTTGCACGGACATTCCGGAAATCAGTTGCTGCCAATGGAACGGAAGTCTTGATCGTCGCATTGTATTAAGATATATGCCTTAGCAAGACATTCAAAATGCATTATTCTATTTGTTGGTGCCGACCAGAGAGTCGGCACCAACTATTTAATAAACTTCTCGGAATGCCAGCAACTCCGCCGAAGACACAAACAGGGGTTCCCCGGGGGTGTACTTACCAACCTGTTCCTGATGCCTTGTTTGCAAGTTCTTAATCAAATCTACTATATTCAACCGTCCAAGCGTTATTTCCTCATCAAATCGAAAGAAATAATACCACCCCTTGGCCTCCAGTGGATAACCACTCTCACGCATACGCTGTTCAGACACTTTTTTAGCGGTGTCTTTCACATGAAAAACCCGATATTCCTTAGTATTCTCCACATCATCGGTGTAAAGGATCACGAACATCACTTTCTGTTTGTCGTAGAAAGAGACCGTATGTGCTCCCGCCCGAGGTTCTTCTCCCTCGGCCTGTAGTCGGACATTATAGACAAGCGTCCCCTTGTCATTGTTCCCCAGAATCCACGGCAACTGCTCCGGCTTGTAATAGCCAACCAGCACTCCTCTCGTCGGATAGCGCTCCAAATAATGCATCGTCAGCCACTGAGCAGGAACAGGAGGAAGACGCAATTCCCAATCAACCTCGGCCTGTAAGACCTCTTGCGGGTCACAGCCCATCGGGCATTCCTTGATGAAGAAATACTTATTCAACTCGTCAAACTGACCTCGCGTCTCGTCTATTTTATTTGCCGGGCGTGCATATGCATAGTATAGAGCCCTATCCTTACCATAGGGCTGGAAAACCCGGCCGTTGAGCTCATAGAAATGCTGTCGCAAATACGTTGGTCCATCCACACCCAAACGGGCTCGCATCGCATATATATTATACTTGGCCTGAATGACACCTCGAATCTCTTCCCGGAACAGTTTTCTTACCTCGGTCTTCCATTGCGCCTTCTCACTAACCCTGTTTCGGGCATATAGATAGAGCACATTTAATGATTATCTTAAATTATTAACAGATATAACAGATATTATAATTCTACCCAAGCCATGAGCATATAATACAAAGTTTTCGCGTTAATTTAGAAACAAGCATTGAAGGACTATACTTGATTCCATGAAGGATGAGGGGCACTTCAGCAACGATGAAAGTCTATCCCATGCCTATTTTCGTGAGCACATTGCTGCGAACATACTCACGAATGCGTTCCTTCAACGCCTCTGAGTCCGTTGACTCACAGAGCTCTATCTTGTCCGCATAGCTCAGGAAAATCCCCCTGACCGGTTCGAGAGAATAGACTTCTGTGGCAAACATGTATATTCCTTTGCCCAAGTTAACGAAATCCGATTTCTTAATATTAGGATGCTGCTCCATCAATAGTGTTCTGACGGAATGATGAACGTTGAGACATATCTCATAAGAACTACCGCTTTTGGGCCAACCGAACAAATCCACTTCCATCTTTTCGTGTCTGTCTTCATACTGCCAATCTCTATCCATCACCTTGACATCACCGATTCGTGACAGTTTGAATTGCCTCATGCATTCCTTCGTCACGTCATAACAGGATATTGCCACATTGTCTCTTATAAAGCTCACCGGCTCGACATATCTGTCTGCGATACCACTGGAAGAAGAATTATATGAATATAAGATTACCTGTTTCCTGGCCGCGATAGCCTTGGAAAGGATATTTCGGAAGCGCACTTCCATCGATACGGACATCAAGTCCTGCATCCTCTGCTGGACCTGATCATCAGTCATCTTACGACATTCCGCACCACTTCTCGCAAAAGCTTCTCCTCTCAACCGCGGCACACAATACATAGAAGGCCTTACTTCTATCTTTATGACATTCTCATTTCCCGTTTGGCTGACAATGATATTGTTATTGAACTTTGAGACATCATTACCCTCGTCAAACTCGTATTCAATCCTATGTTTAACGAAGATGCAATAAGCATCAATCGTACTTTTCCCAAACGGCAACCTGTTCCCCAGCACCCTGATGTCATGTTGAACCCCCATATCACAATCCACCGGCAGAGCATAGCCATTGTCATTTACTCCGATGTAGACAGTTCCGCCGTCAGCATTAAGGAAGGCACAGATTGCCTTGCATACATTGTAAGGTTGAGTTTCATTATTGTATGATTCAACGAAACTCGACTTCAGCTCAGTGTTGTGGTCTTCATTACCAAAGAACTTCGAATCCTCTTGCGGAGTTTCAACGGGTTCCTTTACAACTACTATCTTCTCGACAACCTTCTCGACCTCTTTTACGGTCTCCTTGACAACCTCCTTATAAACGACCTTTTCTTCCGGTTCAATTGTCACTCTACTGGCCAGGAATAATGGCGTGAACTTGTTGGGATCCAGGGAGTCGTCCAAATCTTCCCAGTCAAACCCCAGACTCTCCACCTTCGATCGATCAGCATTGAAACTTCTTCTCATCTCCCTGAGATCATGCCTGAACGAAAATGAAGCCGTATCTATAAGTATATTGATAATACCCAGGAATGTTTCGCCATAGGAGTTCCCCGATTGGCCAAATGCAAGCAGATATGCCGCAAACTTGCGAATATATTCCTTGTAGTCCACCTTGAAGGAATCCTTCCCAGCATTGTAGACATCCTCCAGCCTTTGCAGTGAGTAATTCACAGCTCGTTCCAGTTCCCTTCGGGCTTGTTGCTTGCCTTTGGAGGAGACGTTCGGATCGGAAAGGACTGACAGACTGTCTTTGCTTATGGTTTCCGCCTGAAGAAAAAGATCTCCAAGGTCAGCTAATGATTTTGATTTGCTCATGGCCGGTAATAATGTGGTTGGCGCATCAAAATTAAGAAAAATATGGCAACCATGAACTTGTTGTTCAATGAAAAAGATCGGATTCTAGACCTGTTGCCCATAGATTAAGATGGTGACGACACATCACCCCACCGGTTGCCACTTCCTAATGCCTTCTCGCCGGGTGCGCGGCAGCATCTCGCTTATCAGCATAGAAAACCGCACGCCATAAATCCTCCTTAACAGCCTTCGAGTGGTCACGCTCTTCATTCTCACGACGCGAATGGTATTTCTCACCTTTCATATGCCACCGTATGGCGCGCCGTTCTTGCACGTTTAACTTCAGTCCACAGTCCTTCAAGATGATCACCGACCGAACGCTATGCTTCCCGTCCATTTCACACTTCGGAGTGTGCTGGCGAATCAAACGTCCTTTGAACCAGAAACGGTCAGACTTGCAAGTGTCGTGAAGAAGTGCGGCAATGATAACACTGTCATCCGGGAGCCCCAATTTAACACCGTCAGCTTGAGCCAATTTGTAGGTTCCCAGAGAGTGCTCTGCAAGACCACCAGGATAGTTATGATGTTTATATGCCGACGATGCTCTGTAAAAGAACCCGCTTCGATCAAGATAATCGATAACATTGCCGATGCCTTCTCTTTTGGTGGAAGCCAGCAGTTCAATTATCTCTGTACGAACGGCTTCCATACGGGATACGGCCTTATCCTCGTATTCCCTATTGCTATACCAGCCGGCAATCTTCCGGCGCACGAGTTTTTCGAATTGGTCGTTACTGATCATATCATATTAATGCGGGTTTGTAAATATAAAAACATTCTATGGAAATTGAGTAATTTATTTCGGACTCGAGGACGCGGCGCTCCGGACAGCCTTTCGACAAGGTCCTCGCCGAAGTGGGCTAAACAACGCTCGATTGATTCTCTCAATTTGTGACTATGCATTATCTTTACTATCTTTACTATCCCATATAATTAATGCTATGATTAAGGAGAACTACATTCTGGCCGCTGGCTCATGGGGCTTTTCAAGACAGCTAACCGCTATTTTTCAAAGTAGAGGATGGCAGGCGCAGTCCCTTACCAATAAGCGGAACGTCCCCCGGTTTTTTAAAGAACTGCAGGCAGTCCCACAATATCTTGTTACTGACAAACTGACGGACTGGGTAATACGGCTCTGTCAGGAGTTACAATCGCAAGGCACACAAATCATCTTGTCCGGGGGCATGACTGAGTCCCCCGAAGAATTGAAGAGCATTCTAGGCGTTCCTTATTACAGTATAATGGGATTGCCGGCAAAGGTCGCTATCGTCCTCACTGGAACTCAGGACTAGCATCTTTTTATTGTTCCTTAGTAAGGTCGATGATCCCCTGGGGTATAACCGGGGTGTACTCGAAGTCGCCAGGGCTCCCCTGCTCCATGACATCCCCATACAAAGCCTCGATGCTGGCGACTTTCTCGTCATCACTCAGTTTGTTGAAGTTCTTGATGGTATGGCGGCGTTGCCCTTCCGGGATCTCGAAATAGCCGCAAAGATGCCCCTCAATAAGCCAGTGCTTGTAGTTGGCATAGCTCGCGGCATCGTACGACGCATAATCAAGTGCCTGGTAGATCTCCGGGCACTTCTCTTTGAGGCCGAGTTTCTCCACGTCGGTCTCCCCTCCATTCTCTTTGATTAGGGCGACGAGCTGTTCTATCTGGTTATCCTCCAGCGAGACGCTCCCCTCTCCTTCAGCATACTCGCCCACACCGTTACAGTGATAACCCAGACAAATCTTAATTGTGAAATCGAATCTTTTCATATCAGAACTAGTTAAACTCAAATACTTCCTTTGTAGAGATACCGCCTGTTGCGGTGCATGCCGCCGATGACGGGGGCGACATCCACTTTTTCATAATGCTCCCATATATCCGTATTATCGGCACAGAGCACATTCTCAGGCCAGCAATCGTTGGCTTTCATGACCCTTTCCATCAGACTGCCCCGACCAAAGCCGGCGTAATTGCTGCCGAAGCCATGGTCCTGAAGAAGGAAAATCCATGGCGCTTTGCAATACTCCCGGCAGAACAACTGGTAGTAGGTTGCTATGCCGTCGGCGAAGAGGAATGTCACGGCAAAGCGTTCAGCACCCCAGTCTTCACCCTTGGCATTATTCCGTTCATAGATTTCCATGAAGCAATATGGATCAACGTTTTTCCTTACTAATGATTTGGCTCTTTCCATCTCCCTCTCAGTCATACTAAAATTGACTGGGTACTGCCCGTGCGGCGCAAGATCCTGTTCCATCCAGTCCACTCTTCCGATGACATGGTAGCCATAGAAGGCATTGAATCCTTCGGCTTCCAACTTCAATTCTCGTTTGGCAATGCCGTAGTCAACCTGAATGAAGCAATGAACGCAATGGGCCTTGTTACAGGTCTTGATAAGGCAGCCATCATACCCGCTGCCGGGATAGTATCCTATCCTTGAGGACATAAAGTCCCTGAATGAAACCCTGTCGCCTGGCTTGAAGTCTCTAAGCCACTGAGGCATCTCCTCGGGTTTCTGTGCAAGTACTGTGATTACATTTTCCATATTCGTTTCAAACCATTTATACCCAAATACTTCCATTGGCAATTGTTACAGAGAATCGTTTCAGAATCTCCATGCCGACAACGCCGTCCACTCCGAGAACGGAAAGCATCATCTGCAATGAACCGGGAAGATGTCCAGCCTTCATCGTAAAATCGTTCCCGGCAAACGAAGCTGGGAACTCGAAAATGGGTGTTTCAAAGGTGTCTCCCGGAACCAACGGATTGAAGTCAGTCACTTGACCTATGGGGGTGAGTCCCTCAGTAAATGATCTTGATACGTACGATGTCGGAGCACCCGTGTCCAAAATGATTCTAGCGGGCTTCCCGGCCAGAACAATTTCCACAGACATATAGCCCATCCCCATCTTTGAAGGGAGGCGGCTCATCCCATCAGTCGATGGATGGAATGAGAGTTTCCCTCCTGGAATGTCAATCTTCATCCCCAACCTTGAGATGATATCCATACCCAACAAGCCAGAAACGCACACGCCCACCTTCTCTGCGATGTAAGAGCAATCCACTCCCATTAAGGAGGTCGCTACTGAGAATTCTTCTTCTCCCAGGTAAATAATGCCATTCTCATGAAAGCTCATTGGACTACCCGTATCGACGAGCAGGATACCATCGGCACTGTCGATGAGGATATGGTCGCGGGATAAAATGATATTGTATTCCATTGTACTCATGTCTACTATTACCTTATTCCAGACAGAATCTTTCATCAAAATCAACAAGGATGGCCTTGAGGTCGGGCTTCAGCATGCCGAAAACCCGATCAGCCCATGCCTTGGGAATCTCCATCCCCGGCGTCGCCGCAGCGAGAGCACCGGCTATGGCAGCGATGGTGTCGGCATCGGTCGCAAGCGACACTGCATTACGGACCGTCTCCTCGTAGGTCTCCGACTGCAGCCAACAGCAGAATGCCTGCGGGATAGACACGTCGCAGTTGTAGCTATGGTCTGCCGTTCGGCGTATCTCATCAACCGGAGTGCTGAAGTCATATCCAAAGGTCTCCGCCACATAACGCCCGATTTCAGCCTTTCCGTGACCGGTTCTGGCCAGGTAGATTCCGGCGGCCACCGCCTGGGCACCGCGGATGCCTTCTTCCGAGTTATGACTCACCTCGGCAGTCT
>JAEEGL011591840.1_pt1 | contig 14617 bp, 36 predicted proteins | sample 9134231 | NCBI WGS metagenome assembly JAEEGL01 (sample SAMN16246548, study PRJNA631951) | gut metagenome | biome: gut microbiome; feature: rumen; material: fiber-attached | host: Bos | place: Iran: Karaj | collected 2018-10 | reverse complement strand
TTCTAATTTATTTATGATATTATTTAATCTTTCTATTTCGAGTTTTGCTTTTGCAAATTCTTCAATAACTTTAGGAATATTTTTTACTGAAACTTTTATTTCCATATTATTCATTATTTATTCTCCTGTGTTTTTAAGATAATCTAATAAATCATTAAATTCTTCAACCATAAAATTTATTTCATCACAAGTTATATAAATTTTATGACAATGTTTATCTATAAAATAACGACCTTCACTATCTTCATACACTTCTATCTTTTCAGGCATTTTTATTTTTTCTCCTTTAATTCTTTTAATTTTCTTAAAATATTTTTTATTGTAATTTTTTCAATTCTATCTGTTATATCCGTTTCATATCCATAACTTTCCATTACTTCATTTAGAAATTCTTCTAATTTATTTATGATATTATTCAAGCTTTCTACTTCTTTAGTTTTTTCTTTTAATTCTTTCTGTAATTTTTCATTTTTACTTTCTATATTTCGCATTTCATCATATAATCTTCCATCATATTCTAAAGTTTCATATTTATCTCTAGTCATTTTTATCACTCTCTTTATATTTTTTTATTTTAATTCCTAATAGTCCTAAAATAAATCTTTGAATACAATTTAATTTCATAAGATTAATATATAAATCAATACCCTCTATTTCTATTCGAACTTTATATGGTATATGACTTTCTATTTCTTTGCTAACTATTAAATTTTCTTTCACTTTTTACCAACTCCTTGTCTGATTACGCACAAGTATATTTTGATATGCTGGTCTAGTAAAATGTGAGTATGTAAAACTCGCTTTTAAGATAATATTAATATAAGGTATTGATATATTTTGTTTATTCACTATTTATCACTTCCTAATCAAATATTAATTCTATTATTAAAATTGCTAAATAAGAAGCACCAACTATAAAACATAGACTTATAATAACTAAAAATAAACCCGATATAAAAAGTTCTAATTCTTCATATCATTTCATTTTGTATCACTATCTCCGATTTCTTTATAACCTATTAATTTTTGTCTTAATGCCAATGCAACCCCATAGCTTAAATGATTATTTTCATTTAATTCTTTTAACATTTCATCTGCAACTTCATTTATGATATTATTTAGTTTATCAACTTCATTATTTCTATTACATAACAACTCATCATACATAGTTACTTCTTTTGATAGTCTTTCTATTTCTTCATTTTGTTTTTTTATATAGTTCATTAATGCCTTCATAAAATCATATCCAGCGGTAAATTCGATACTATCTCCAAACATTCCGCCTTCAACAACTATTCTTTGGTATTCGTCTGCATATTCTTTTAGATATTCATCAATACATTGTAATATGTTATTTTCTACTTCATTCACTCTTTATCACTTCCCTCTAAAATATCATAAATATGACCTAATACAACACCTTTAACACATTTTGTATCAATAAACATTTTTGCTTTTTGTATTCTTGCTTCCAAATTTATTTCTTTTATATGTTTATCTTGTATGTAGTTTGTTAATCTATCTATTTTTTCAGCACAAGCAAGTAATTGTATTTCTAGTAACTTGTTTTTCTTTTTTAAATCAAGCCACTTAATCATTACTATCACTTCCTTTTAGAATATCTAATAACAGTTCTAAATCAGTTTCAGGTTCATAATAATGTTGTTTTATATATTCTATTGCTTTGTCTATTCTTGTTTGTAAATCTTTTTTTTCAGAATATAAGCAATGTATTTCATCTTTGTAATAATCTAAATCTTTAATCATTTTTTTAAACTCTCTTTCGTTATCTCTTCTCGATATTTTTTGCTTTGGTGTTCTATTAAATATGGTTGCCATCTCTTTTTGTTTGAGTGAACTAATTGATGATGATACTTACATAATCTTATTAAGTTCCTTTCATCATTACTACCATTCTCACTACGATAAACAATATGGTGTATTTCTAACCAATTTGTGCTACCACATAATTGACACCATGGTTGTTCATCTACAATTTTTTGAAATATGTTTTCTTTCAAGTTTTTCAACTCTCTTTTCTAATTCGACAAGTTCTTTTATTCTTTCCCCTATCGCTTCATCTAATATTTGACCTCTTCTTCTATCAGTTTGTTTTACCTCTACTATTCTCTTTTCTAATACCAATATTCTTTTGTCAGTATCTTCTTTTTGCTTTAAATCTTTATACCAGGTAACTGCTAAAAAGATTAATATTAATGCATATACTATGCTAATTGTTATAGTTATTACTATCATTGTTCCCTCCACCATCTTTGAAGTTCATGTGTAGGTTGCTTTCTTATTCCATATGCAACATACAGCTCTTCAATTATCATTTTTTTAAATCTTAAGTCTTTTGTATCATGATGTAATTTTAATATGCTTTTTATTCTTTCAAATTCTTGTTTTTCATTTGCATATTTAACTATTACAGGTCTTTTTTTTATTTCTCTTTCATATAATGATTTCCAATGTTTAACTTGGTTATCTAATTCAAATATTCTTTGTTCTAATTCTCTAATTCTTTTAGGTTCATAATCTCCAAAATCTAACATAATTAGTCGCCTAGATATTTCCTCACTTTGTAATATGGTACTGGATTTGAATAATGCATAACATTTGCTACTTCTTCCCATGTTAGTAAGTCAATAAACCTCTTTCTCATAATAGTTCTTATTTCGCTATCATTTATTGTGTTTAAATATTCTTCTATCTTTTCTAATTCATTTGTTAATGTTAATTGTTTACCTACATATGTTTTTCTTAATTTATTTAGTTTAATTGCTAACTCTTCAGTTGGACTTGTATTTGTTATTGATTTATCTATCTTTGTATCACTATATTTTGATGCTTTTACTATTGTTGTTTCTAATTCGTAAATTCTTCTTTGTAAATCATCTACTTCAACTTTTATATCGTGATACTTTGATAATTCTTTGATTGTCATTATCCCTCCTCTAACCAATACTTTTTATATTGGACTTTTTCGCCATATCTATTGGTTGTGCTGATCCATTCATCCTGGATAACATAATCAAATCTTAATTGTCTTATATATTCACTTAACCTAGTACATCCTAAATCAGTAAATGCTTGAAAAGTTGTAATTGAACCAAATAGTTTCATATAATTTAATATTCTTTCTTTCATCTTACTCTCCTTAATCTTTCAAACCATATTCCCTGCTTATTTGATTTTCAATTAATCTTAATTGTAATTTTATTGAATTGATAGCTTCTAAGTTTGCTTTATAGACTGCTTCTGCAACATCTCTTTTGAACCTTGCTTCTGCTACACTTGGTATTCCATAACAAGTCTTGTCTATCATACCTATTGCCATTCCTTCATCTCTCAACTTTAAACATTCTTGTCTTAACAATATTTTGTAATCTCTTTCAGCAGTCGCATAACTTGTACCACTATTTCTTAATTCTTTGATGGATATTTCTAGTTGTTTTACTTTTTCATTTAGTTCTATCGTTAAGTCCATATGATTCTCCTAGTCTTGTTTATCTACAAACTCAACTCTTTCAACTACTACATCAGTTGTATATACTTTCTCGCCATCTTTTTCGTAACTACCTGTTCTAATATTGCCTTCTACAATTATTCCTGAACCTTTACTAAAATGGTTTTTAATAAATTCAGCATTATTATCAAATGCTATACAACCAATGAAATCACTATCATAATTTCCATCTTTGTTTTTTGAGTTTCTTCTTGTTGCAACTGTAAACCTACCTATTTTTGTTTCACTTGGTGTCATTCTAATTTCTATGTCTCTTACTAAATTTCCTTTTAAAATTACTTTATTCATTTTTTCTTTATCTCCTTAATTAATCTATCTACTACTTTTGCTTTATCGCTAGGATAAACTGTCCTACCACAATGCCAACATACTTTTTTAACATTATGGTAAAATGGTATAACATGACCACACTTGCAAGTCGCTTTTACTGGATTTACTTCAGCTACTCTAGCAATGCCTATTGGTTTACTACCATATATTGAATTACCATATGTCATTATTACCTCCCTATATAAAATCTCTATAATTAATCCCTGTTTCTTCTTCTTTTGTTATTGGTTTATAGTTGTTTTCTATGTCTTGTTCTAAATCTTCTATTTTTTCATTTAAGATATCTATTTCATGTATTAAATCAGCTATTATGCTTTGTGCTGCAAATTCAGATATATGTGCAAACTTTGAACCAGGATTATATATTATTTCTACATAATCAGTCATTGTAATATCACTTGCTTTGTCATATAATTCTTTTTCAATCAACATAATTAACCACCTATCTTATTAAGTCTTTCTACTGCATCTTCTAATTGTTCAGTTGTCATATCACTAGTTGATTCAACTTTATAATGTTGTTTTACTTTTTCTAAATCGCTATGTGTTAATGCTATTAAAGTATTTAAGTCATTAATTAGTTCTAATCTTTTTACCTGTTCTTCTTCACTTGGTATTGGTGTTCTTTTTAAATCAGTAATTAATTCTATCATTTGTTTTAATCTTTCATCTTTGCCTTTATCTAAGCACCAACTTAAATATTTTGGATCACTTGCATAAACCTCTGATATTGATTTATCCTTATACTTCCCAAATGTGAATACATAGTTGTTTGCATCATCTTCAGTTACTTCTTGATTATTAATTGCATTTGTTACTTCTTCAGCACTTGCTATACTTGTATCAATTCCAATTCCACACATAGCTAATGCTCTACCAACTGCAGATGTTTCACAATTCTCTATGTAACTTGTTTTGTTTATAAATGTACTATTCTCTTTTTCATATGCATGTCCTGTACCTAACAATCTTGAATGCTCTACTACTATTAATCCATTGCTTTTTGCTGTTTCATCATATTCAGGAATAATAACATTTGCTTTAAATACACATACACCATTCTCATTAGATAACATTTCAGTTTCTATTGTTCCTTCAGGATATAACATTCTAAATGCTTTAATCCTTTGGTTTACTTCAGCATATTCTTTTCCTTTAATGTCAGTTGTTTTTATTTCTTCATTTACTCTCTTTAAATCTTCATATTTCATTTTTATAAATCCTCCATTTCTTGTAATTGGCATATTTTCTTTTCTTCTAACAAGTTTTTACCAGTTATTTCGTTTTCTTTATAATTCTGTTTTATGTATTCGATTTGTTTTAAGAATTGTCCTTTAACTACACTATTAACTACATCAGAATCCATTTTTGCCATTTCTTGTAATTGACTAGGATGTCTTACATACATCTTTACTAGTTTAGGTAATTTCTCAAACTCTTCTTCTGAATGATAATTACTATTACAAATAGCTTTTAATAATTTATCCCATAAATCATTATTGTTTGTATCTTCTTTATGTGTTAATTCATACATTCTACTCTTTATCGTTGCTATTGTAGGTGGATATTCATTAGTGTTAATAACATCTTTTAATGCTGTTAAAACTAACTTACTATCTTCACCTTTAAACATTTCTTGATACACATTAACAGTAGCTTCTAACTCTTGTTTATTAAAACCTTTATAAAAGTTAGGATATGCTACTCTTAAAATCGATAACATTTTTATTATTTCTTCCTTATTCATTGCTTAGCTCCTTATACATATCGATAAAAGAATATTCTTTGTTTTTATTTTCTTTAAGTTCGTAAACATCTTTCCAAGAACTAACTATTGATTGCTCGATCATTTTATATTGTGTTTCTTCATCATATTTGTTAAGTTTATTAATCAAAGTATTAATTGCTCTATCACTATTAACTGCTTTTAGTTTTTTTCTTAATTCTAAAAACTCATTAAAGATACTGTTTACTCTTAAACTTTCAAAATATTTAATTTCTTTCTTTGGTATATCTTTAGATATACTTTCTTTCTTTATTTCTTTTTCTTCTTTATATTCTTTTATGTTGTCTTTCGTTTGTCTTTTGTTTGTCGTTTGTTTGTCTATATCTTGATAGTCGTTGTAATTATTTATTGTTATTATTGTGTATTTGTTTGTCGTTTGTTTGTCGATTTCTCCACTTTTTTCTAATTTACTTAAAGATGTCCTTATTTCTCTAAAAGATAATCCTGTTCTTTCGTTCATTCTTTTTAGACTAGTTAATACTTGACCTCTTTCAATAGTTAAGAATCCACTTTTACTCTCTTGCCAATTTGCATCAAGTAATAAATCTATAAATAAACTTTTGGTATTGCTATCCTTATACCATTGCCAATTACATAACTTTCTATGTATTAATATGTATCCATCCATTAGACACCTAAATAATCAGCAACCTCTTGAGATCCACTACACATTTTTATAATTCCACCATTACATTGATAAGTTCCAACTGGTGTAGTGTGAATTGTTTTAATAGTAAATAATTGATAAATTGCTAATACAACAAATGCAACAAATAAAGTCCATATAACAACTTTTACCCATGTTTTTAATCTGTATCTTTTTACTCTTTCTTTAAAAGTTTTATCTCTTAGTAAAGCTCTTCTCTTGTTTTCATTTATTTCTTCATCCAAAACCTCAAAATCGTACCCTTTCATTTCTCCTCCTTAAATAAATATTCAACTGTCTTGTTGTAATAACCACACACTGTTTTAATTTCTTCTAGTGTCCATTTGGTTTTTCCATTTAATCTCAAACTAACTACACATGGTTTTAATCCTAATAGTTCTGCAAGTTTTGTTTGATTATCTCCATGCATTGCCATTTCAGCTCTTAAATATGGATATTTAACCATTCTCTTCTCCTTTCTATAAGGTTATGGATAACAAAAAAAGACCAATATTGGTCAACTGCCAATACTGGTCTATATAGTTAATTTCACTCTAATATATATTATGTTAAGTTGACTATATAACTAAGTATTGGTAGTTACCGACCTACCTTACATTTTCAATATACTACTCTCTTATTATATAGTCAATAAATATTTATTAATTTTTTACAAATTTGTTTTAACTTTACAAAAAAGCGTTAAGTTAATTTATTTAATTGTTTTATTATAAACTTAATAAACTTCTTATATCCTGGTTCTTTATATAATTTGTTTCTTACATATTTCTTAACTTCGCTTGGATGTATATAATTACCATTATATAACTCATGAATATCTAATACTATCCATCCCATTGATGTTTCATCCCCTACTCTTAATCCACATAATGATTTCTTTAGTCTTAAAAATATATCGCCATTTCTTTTTCTATATGTAATCATAAATTCCATTTTACCACCCCCTTTTTGTCAAGGAGGTGTATTATATTATGTTTTTCTTTTAAAGTCAAATAAAAAAGCAATATGCATCATTTAACTAACCATACATATTCTGCTTTTCTATCTCTAGGATCAAAAGTGTCATACACTACCCCATTTTTACTACATACAATATGACCTCTTGTTGTAATCAATAAAGTATTATCAGGATATAATGCTGACACCTCGCCTATGGTACCAAAAATGCCATATAAACGATGAAAAGTGTTATCCAAGTATTTTATCACGAACTCTCTTTTATCAAGTAATGTGCCCTCATATTGTGCTAAATCGCTTAAATAATCATAGACATAATCCCATGACTTACCAGTTGCACAACTTATTGCTCTTATAACACAATCATCTTCAAACTTATTTACTGCATTTGCATTGTAAAATTGATACATATTACATCATACTTCTTTGTAATGTTTCTCTTAATTGTTGTTTTTGCATTTCGTTGTCAGCTTCTTCATATAATACACGAATAAAATCTTCTAGTGCTTTTACCATATAATGATATGATTTGTCAGTTTCTTCTCCACTACCATATCTATTTCGGTTTTCTTGGTATCTACCATATTCCATTGACATTCTATCTAATTCATCATCGCCACGATATCTCATATCTCTTCCTTGTCTACCATATGAACCTCTACCATATTCGCCATAGTTTCCTCTACCATAACTATCGTATCCTGGTCGCCTTCCACTATAATACATTCCATAATTTCCATAATTCATCTCTTCATCCTCCTTTGCCATATGTTTAATCTTACTCAACTTGTATAAATAATCTATGTTGTTTAAATCTATCCCCTGTTCTAATATTTGTTTTATAGGTTCTTCAACTTTTTCAAGTATTTTTCCTTCCATTATCTTCACTTCCTTTCTTAAGGATATCTAGTATCTCTTTATTTTGTTTTATTATCTTTTCAAAATAATTAATATCTTGGTGCTGTAATTCTTGCATTAAATCACTATTGTTATAATCTCTGAATAATAATTCCAAACTTAATGCTTGTAATATTAACCCTAAATTATCTACTACATTGTTTTTCATGCTATTTTACGAATTATTATATTAGCATCTTTTACAACTGGTATTTCAGTAACTTCATTAACTGGTGTTGTTGTACCTGTAATTGTACCAGGAAGTGATCCAACAGCTACAACTGTATTAACTCTAGGACATAATCTTATTAATTTATTAAATGAAACATTAATATAATTACCTGGTGTTGTTACTTCTGCAACCATTTCAGTTCCTTCAACATCAGTTCCTGTTCCTGTCTTTAGTGCTAATGCTACTAAACCATCAGTTTCACTTGTTACATTAGCATTAAAAGATATTTCAAATAATCCACCACCTATAATAATAAAATCACTACCACCAGGCATATATTGTAACCAACCACAGCAGTTAGCACTATTTGTTCTTAAATCTACAGTATCAAAATTAATATTATCAGTATTTGAAGTTAATATTTCAGGTGTTATTTGTATTGCTTGTATCATATTATCTCTCCTTTCTTATTAAAAAAGAATAGGACTTGCCTATTCTTAATGTGTTAGCAAGCTCTCATACTTGAGTTTGTCATATTGACATTATGCTATTAAATTATATTTGTGCCATAATAGTTACCATATCCACAACCACATCCACACCCATTAGTTATACCTGTGTTAAGTAGTGATTGGTAAGGACTTGAAACTATATATGCTGGTGTTGGTGTAGGTTGTAATCTTGATAATAATGTATCAGTTTGCTCTCTATCACTAATTATGTCTTTTGCAGCACTTAATCTATCTCTTAAGTCTTGAATTGTATTTTGAGTGATTAATGCTCTAGTTTGTTCGCCATCAGCTCTAATTGCAGTTTCTAATCTGCAGCAACATTCTTCTTGTTTTGCTAGATTATTTAGTGCATTCATTCCTGCTTGATTCTCTAATTGAGTTGTTTGAAGTAAAATATCTCTTTGTGTCATACTTTCAGCAAGTTGATTAGCATATCTATTCTCTAATACTTCACTTCTTAGATTGCATATATCAGATGCATTAGTTCTAAATGCATTTGCCATATTTGAGTTCATGTCAGCACAACAATTACATAATTGAGTTGAGAGATTACCATATTGACTTGTAACAGTATTTGCTAATTGACTAATATCTCTTTGAGTAAATTCACTAGAAACAAAGTCAGTAGTTGCTACATTATTACCATTGTTTCCAAATCCACCCCAACCACCATTAAATAGTAGTGCTAATAAAACAATCGCCCATATACCATCTGATCCAAAGAAACCACCATTATTTCCAAAACCATTATTACCATACATCATTGGATATACTGGATATGGATAAAAACCATTGTTATTGTTTCCATTAGTTGCTAAATCTATTGTAGGAACGATGCCTGTGTTATTTCCATTCATAATGTCCTCCTTTCTTAAATTTATATTGAGGTTACCTAACCTTAATACCAAAGTTATTTAGCTGTTCATTTGTTATACCAAAACCATTTGCAAATTTAATAAAGTTATTCATTTGGTCAGGTGTATATTTACTTATCATGTCGTTTAAAAATTGTTGAGGATTACTTTGACTTTTTTGTAGGTCTTGGAATTGTTGAAAAGTTTGTGGATTCCTCATCTTTAATTGATTCATCAACATTTGCATTATGTTCATTATTAATCATTCCTTTCAATTCATTTAATTGTGATTGTAATAACTCAATTTTAATGTCTTTTTCATCTTTTGCTACTATTTCATTTAATTCGTAGGTTTTAATTTCCCCTTTAGTATTCTTGATCCATACAACACTCATGTCTTTACTAAAATATGGTGTATCTCCTATAACCATATCTCTATTGACTTCATCCATTGAACTTGCATATCTAATAACCTCCCTATTATTTGGTGCTAATTGAAAGTTTTGTGTTAAGTTCGTTGGTTGAACTGGTTGTTGCATTTGTTCTTTCATTTTTTGTAATTCATTAATTTGTGCATTTATCCTGTCTATACTAGGTTGTGAGCTGTATAGACTATATGGATTGTTAAACATTTTACCTCCTAAACAAATGAAAAGAGAAAAACTTTAATTATTGTTTTAAAATAATCTCAGTCTTTCTCCTTTCAATTTTATTATCGCAAAATAAAAAAGACACAAACATTCAAGTTTGTGTCATCTTTTTCGCTGCAATAATATCAGTTTTGTTAATTCTAATTGTTTGTATACTTCATACTTGTTTTTAAGTTCAGAGATTGTTCTTGATACATTACTATAACTTTGTTGAGTTTCCATAGACATATTAACATATGTATCTCCTTTAATATACCTATCAAGTATATCTTTTTCATTATCAGTTAATGTTACTTTAATTATAAAGTCATCATATAATTGTTTAATAGATAAATCTTGTTTCATTTTTACCACCAACTTAATACTACCAACTTTATCTAATACAAAAGTATCAAATTAAGTTCGTATTTTTGCTTTTGTGGTTTTTATAATAACCTAGTTTTAATAACATGATAGGTTAATGTATAGCAATATAATGCAAATTATCGCAAATAATCGCAATTATAGTCTTAAAAAAACTTACTCAGTTTTGAGTAGATTTCTTTTTTACGATAACTAATAGTTCTTGAGCTGTATCCTGTTTGATACATAATTTCTTTAATAGGTGTTCCTTTAAGACATAAATCTAATATAGTCTTTTCTTTCCTACTCTCTTTCAATATACCAAGTCTTAATACATAATCATATGTTTCTTTTGGCATATCAAAGTAATAATGTTCTTTCATAATACCCCCACAATTTGAGTTATTATAAATGATTTATATTTTTTGTCAATAAAAAAAAGACTAGGATTTCTCCTAGTCTTGTTCATCTCTTATTTGTATGTTTTCATAAACTATATCAATAAAATTGTTTAAATCCTCTACTTTATTTATATTTGCTTTCCAAAAAACTCTATTCTTATTTTTTTCTGCATCAAATAAGGGATTGTCTATATATTTTTTCTTAATTTCAGATGGAATACAAATTTCTATCCATTTTGCTTTATCCCCATATTTTAATCTCATTAAATCAAAGTCATGATATTGTACTGTTGAATAATTAGAGCTATTATGTAATATTTTTAAATCACAATTAAAGTTCTTAATGAACCTTTTTAATATCTCTTCTTCTCCTTCATCATTTGGATTTACATATTCTTGCTTTTTTCCAATTAAAAACTCAAATGTTTTATCTCCTAATTTCCATTTCATACTATCTCCTATAAGATAATATTACCATTAATTATTTTATTTGTACACCACCTATTGAATTACCATAGTTACCAGCATAATCTTTTGATCCAGTAACCCAAGGTAACCATTTCTTCTTTATATTGTCATATACACGATATGTTACATTTTCTTTAAATTGTATTGCATCAAAGTCATTTGGTAAATTACCTGCATAGTCTTTACTACCTGTTACCCAAGGTAACCAGTATTTTTTTACTTTATCATGAACTCTATAAGTTAAAATATCGCATTTAAAACCACTTTGACCATTACCTTTGTTACCAGCATAATCACTACTACCAACTCTAACTTTTGGTAACCATTTGTTTTTTACATTGTCATATGTTTGGTAGTATTTAGTACTCATGTTTGGTAAATCTGCATCTAAATAAGGTTGTGGATTGATTCTTGTATCATTTTGTGTTCTTACTTCAAAATGAAGATGTGAACCAAATGATTTACCAGTATTTCCCATATATCCAATTTCTTGACCTTTAGATACATATTGACCTTTCTTTACATATACTTTTTCCATATGTGCATATAAGGTGTAATAACCATCAGGATGTTTTATTTTAACACAATTACCATAACTAGCATTTCCTGTTGCTTTAGGATTATTCTTTTGACCTGTTTGACAAAATACTATTGTTCCTTCGGTATGTGCAATTATAGGACATGTTGCACTATAATACTTAACCATATCAATCGCTTTATGACTGTTACTATAATATTGTGTAATACGATATTTATCACATTTTAATACCCTACACATATTTACCTCCTACTTTCTAATACCTAACTCGTATGCTAGATAACTTAGTATAGCTGCTATTATGAAATAGAAGATATAATCAACAAACTTATCCCATTTCTTACCTTTTTCATCATCCTGATTATCTAACTTAGTATTAATTGCTTTTATAGTAGTTTCCATTTGACCTAATCTATAATTCATTGTTTCTAATACTCTTGTACTATGTTCTAAAGAAGTAATCCTTTCTTCATGATTATCAAACTTCTCTTTGATTAAATCTTCACTCATAATAACCTCCTATATTTCTTCGCTTTCGCTTTCTTTATTATAAGCATTAATAAATATATTCATTACTGCACTTATACCTGAAGCAATAGCACCTATTAAAAGTGATCTTAACACTTCAGTAGAAGTAATATCAGCATTAGGCAATGTTACTACTAATGCACCTAAAAAACCTTGTATAAATGTTTTTATTGCTCTTACAATTATATCTTTTGTTTTCATCTTTTATCACTCTCCTTTGCAATAATTAAACAACTCATTAAAATCATACCAATACCACTACCTAATATAAAACTTAATATACATTTAATCATAATTATCTCCTAATCAGTTATATAAGTTGTAAAAAGATATATTTGTGTTCCTGCTGGTATTTGGTTATTCAAATACCAAAATGTTAATTTTCCACCCTCATCTATTCTACATCTTATATTGCTCTTATCACTTTTACTTACACCAAAAAACTCCCACCCATTATTACCAAATATGCTGTTAGGTTTTGGCAAATCGTGAGCTATTTGAGTTGTTGCATTTACACTTACTTGATTTGTTAATGTAAGAATAATTTTAACACTTGCAATTTTTCCACATTTTGCATAAGTATTTATTTCTACTGCATCTGTTGATAAATCTAATATTGCACTACCTGTTGAAATATCATTTCCTAAATTTTGATAAGGTGCAAAAGTAGTCTTTGTGTTTCCTTTTTCAACTTGAATAGAAGCCAAACTATTTGCTAGTGTAGTTGCACTATCATTTGAAACATTTCCATAATGTATAATTAAATATTTTGCACTTGATGAAGTTGTATATGTCATTTCAGTTCCTGTGTTGTTTTCAACAACAGTTGGTATAGTAAAATATGCTGATGCTGTTGTTTGAGGTGGTATAGCTGTATAATCACTTACACGAAATGATGAAGTTATAACACTTCTTGATATTGTATAAGTTGTACTTGCTTCACACGGTATGAATGCCATTCTATCATTAGCAGGTGAGTAAATTCTTAATTGTGTTCCTGCTATATAACCATCTCTTATTGTATAACTTCCAAAAATATTTTTACTTCTTATGCTATCTACTACTATATTTCCCATTGTACTTGATCCATTTATATATGATAAATCAGCTTTTAAATTTATTGCATCTTCTGCATTTGTTTGTATTGCATTTAAGTTCGTTGCATTAATTGGTGTTGTTGTGTTTGGTAAGTTTTGAAAGTTTATTTTTTGTATTGTTTAACCTCCTTTTTTTCTATGTATCCATAGTTTCTATCACTATGACCTGTTATGATATTCCATAACATTTGATACCATTTTAAATCGGTTCTTTTTATTTTTTTACAAGTTCCCATCATTTACTCTCCTTTATCTTTTCTATTTCTTTTTTTAATTCTTCTATTGCAAATTTTAATTCTTTATTTTCTTGTTTTAACTTTTGTATTTGCCATGTATTTAATGCTATTAATTGTTGTTTTTCTAATCCTAAATAATTATCAGTTTCATTAGTATAAACTAAGTCTAAATCTAAATCATTATTTTTACTTGCTTCTTGAACTTCCTGTGCTACAAAACCTATTTGTTTTTTATCACTTCCTGCTCTCCATTGGAAAGATACTGGTCTAAGTTCATCAAAAAAGCCATTATATTGTTTTTCTAAATCTTTTATATTTTTCTTTAATCTTTTATCTGAAGAACCTGCTTGACCAACTCTCCACCATGCAACTGATGCCCATGCACCTGTGCCATTTACTTTATATCCTAAATAATTTGGATAAATTTGTGCATTTGAACTTGTTATACCTGTACTATTTAAAGTCCACGAACCAAAAGTTCCACTTTTAGCAGTTAAATTACCACCAGTTGTAACACTAAATGTTCCACTACCATTATTAATTGCTCTTGATGTTAATGTTCCTGATGTTATCCTACTTGCACTAATGTTTTGTGAACTAAAGTTACTTGTTGTAATTATTGCACTTGATACTTGACTTGCTGTAATTGATCC
>JAEEGL011224382.1_pt1 | contig 14617 bp, 13 predicted proteins | sample 9134231 | NCBI WGS metagenome assembly JAEEGL01 (sample SAMN16246548, study PRJNA631951) | gut metagenome | biome: gut microbiome; feature: rumen; material: fiber-attached | host: Bos | place: Iran: Karaj | collected 2018-10 | reverse complement strand
TGGCTGCAAAACTCTTTGCACCGAGCGTAACGCCCTGGTAAAGCTTAACTCTTTCGCCGATCGTAGTTGTCTCACCGATAACAACGCCCGTACCGTGGTCGATAAAGAAGTACGGTCCGACGGTTGCTCCGGGATGGATATCAATACCTGTATTCGTGTGAGCATACTCTGTGATCGGTCTGGGTAAGATGGGAACATTAAGTTCATAGAATACATGTGCGATCCTGAAGATGCTTATCGCTGCGAATGCGGGATATGCAAGCATAACTTCCTTGGTTGATTTAGCCGCGGGATCTCCTTCGTAAGCAGCCTGAACATCGGTATCAAGTATTTCTTTGATTTCGGGAAGCCTGTCAAAAAACTTCTCTGCGATAGCTTCGCAGTCCGTATCATCCTCGAAAACCGTTTTTAATGTATCAACCAGTACATAACCCGCTTCGGATTTAAGAGCTCTTGTGGATCTGTAACCCATCTCACCGAAGATTTCGGGATAGAGCATGCTTCTTAAATATCCGATCAGGTCGATAACCTGTTGTTTTAAATTTACATATCCGTTATTCATAGTTTTATTCCTATCCTGTTGTTTTGTGTAAGAATCACTAATCCCACTTGGGAACATATGAAGGCATTACCTCAAGCTTGAACAGATTAGCCTTATTCTTCTTATCGATAAGTGCTTTCTTTTCCTCATCGTCTATTTCGCCTGTTCTTATATATCTGTCGAGTTCTGCATAAGTAAAGCCTAAATTATCTTCATCGGTCTTTCCGCAAAGTCCGTCGCTCGGAGCCTTGTCCACAAGTTCTGCGGGAAGTCCGAGCATTCTTCCGATCTCCTTAACTTCCTGAACCGTAAAATGAGATACGGGTGAAAAATCCCCTACCGAATCACCGTAACGTGTCGAATATCCGACCCAGTCTTCGGAAAGATTGCATGTATTTGCAACTCGTCCGTTTACGCTCTGTGAAACCGCATATACGGTGCTCATTCTTATCCTGGGAGATAAATTGATCCTCGCCTGTTCACTCATCTTAAGATCATCCGGAAAAGCATTCTTTAAACCGTCAAAAGCATCTTTGATATTGATGACGTAATATTTGATCCCGAGATGGTTAACAAGCTTGTAAGCCATATCGATATCTGCCTGCTCTCCGTTGGGCATAAGTACTCCGATAACTCGGTCTTTTCCGAGAGCCTCAACGAGAAGAGCCGCAACTACGGATGAATCTTTTCCGCCTGAAATACCGAGAACCGCATTGCATCCTTTTCCGTTATTCTCAAAGAACTCGCGTATCCATTCGATACAGCCGTTCATTGCTTTTGTTAATTTTTCTTTTTCTAAAGTGCCGCTTACTCTTTCCATGATTTTCCTCTCCGTTCTTTTTATTCTGAAAATCATTCTTAAACTACGACAAGAACATTATATATTATTTTCTTTCGTTTTCAAAACTTTATTATTTATCGTAATAAGAAAACCTTATCACCCATCAGATGGTAAAAAAGAATTTCTGTACTAGTTCCACTATAAGTACCGCAACGCATGACGAAATGGCAACCGTTAAAAGACCTTTTTCAAAAAGTGCCACAACAACCGCAACCAGAAGGCCTGCCAGAGCACTGTAGATGCTTCCGGTTGCAAAAAGGATCGCAGGGATCGTCATTGCAGCCAGTACGGTATACGGAACATATAAAAGAAATGATTTAAAGAATCTGTTCTTGACTTCTTTCCTCATGAAAACATAAGGAAGAACCCTTATAAGATATGTCACTCCCGCCATCACAAGGAGGTATGTCAGAAATTCGATCCAGTTCATACACTGCCTCCTTCTTTTTCATTTATTATTGTCCCGTCAGATGCACTTTCTTTACATTCAGCATCATTCTTCGTTTTTTCATCTTCGATCGGGAAAACTATCGCCCCGAATACCGAAGCGATCACCGCGCAGATAATTATTGCAAATCCCGAGGATACATTCTTTAAAACGGGAATGAAATTAAAGCAAAGCGAAAGTACGATCGCAATCGCAACAACCACGCTTATCTTCCGGGAATGTTTCATCGGAGGAACGATTATGGCTATAAACATTCCGTACAATGCAACACCGAGTGCGCTGGTGATCATGGCCGGAAGTACTTCGCCGCACACTGCGCCCAAAAACGTTCCGAGCGACCAGCCGATGTAAGGAGCGATGATGACTCCGAGGAAATACTTATTGCTTAATTTCTCCGGTCTTCCCATTCCGACGGCAAAGATCTCATCCGTATGGAACTCACCGTAAAAGAGTTTTCTCGGAAGAGTCATGCTTTTATCTATATGCTGGGACAGCGAGATCGACATTAAAGAATATCTTAGATTAATGACGAACTGAGATATCACCATCTCTATAAGGCTTCCGCCGGAAACCATTATCGTAAGGCCTGCGAACTGTCCGGCACTCGTTAAATTGGTCATCGAAATCAAGGTTGCCTGCCAGACATTCAGTCCGCCTGCAACCGCCAATATTCCGAAGGAGAACGAAACCGCAAGGTATCCGAGTCCTATCGGTAAACCGTCAGTTAAACCTTTCTTAAATGCGCTCATACCTGCATATTATATCATCCATTTTATTTTTATAAAAGGAAAACAGAGAATTGCCGGGCAATCCTCTGTCTTTGGGGGAGTAGGTATTTATGAAAAACACATAGGTTTTTACCTTATCTGTGGCGAAGTGCCTCAATGGGGCTTAACTTCGCAGCTTTTCTTGCGGGTACGATTCCGAATACAATACCTATGGAAATAGAGAATAAGGCTATTCCGAGGATAAATATCGGATTAAAATCCGCAGCCAGTTTCGATGTCGAAAAAGTCGAGATCATAAGACATACAAACTCTGCTCCCGCAAGTCCGAGTATGGTTCCTATTATTCCTCCGAGAAGGGATATCGATGCGGACTCAACAAGGAACTGTGTAAGGATGGATCCGGTTCTTGCACCGAGAGCCTTTCTGATACCGATCTCTCTCGTTCTTTCGGTAACTGATACAAGCATTATGTTCATGACACCGATACCGCCTACAAAAAGCGATATTGCGGCTACAAGCATGATAAGAAGCGTTACCATTGTAAGAGAAGAACTTACAGCCTGTAAAACCATATTGTAGTCAATTGCAAGAATGGTTCCTTCACCTCTTACATCATGTCTTGCTTCAAGAATTGCTTTCGTATGATCGAGTACTTCTGCCGAATGCTCAGAATCGTCTAAAAGAAGCACTATATCATAGTATCCTTCTATATAGCCTGACAAACCGATCGCATCTATGAAAGACTTAAAAGGTGCTTCAACCTTAATATCCGAATTGCCCGTACCCATAAACAGATCGGCGATCTGAGAACTGTTATCGTCTCTTATGCCTATGATCCTGAATGTTCCGCCGCGATTGCCGTAATAAAGATCGATAGTCATTCCGACTGCGTTCTCCGTACCGAACATTTTTCTCGCCGAACTCTTATCCAGAACACAGACTTTTTCGCAGTAGTCACACTCTTCTTTTGTAAAATATCTTCCGTAAATAAGGTCGTATTTGGAACTCTGGTCAAGGATCTCATTTCCGAGAGTTACATCCATTGAATAAGTCTTTAAATCCTTGTAAGATGCTTCTCCTCTTAAGATCATATTCGGAGTGATTCCGAGAATATGTCTTTCCTTATCCATCAGTGCTTCAATATCATCATCCGTGAGATTAAAATCTCCCATGGAGTATACTTCAAGAGTATTACCGGCTAAAGAAGCAAGTTCATCGTTGATAGTCTTCTTAAAGCCGTTTCCGAGACTTACAATGGCAACCACGGAAGAAATACCGATGATGATTCCCAACATTGTCAAAAGAGCTCTGACTTTATTCGCTTTTATATTGAAAAATGCTATTTTGCAGTATTCTATAAATTTACTCATTGTTTATTCCTGTCTCAATGCTTCGATCGGACTTAGATCCGCTGCCTTCTTTGCGGGGAAGATTCCGAAGAACAATCCGATTCCCACCGAGAAAACCGTAGCACCTAAAGCGATCAGTATATTAACCGAAATATGCACCGGCATCTTTGCGATCTTACCTACAATGAAGCATAAAAGTTCAGCTCCGCCGTATCCTAAGATCACTCCGAGCACACCTCCTACAAAGGTTATCATCGCAGCTTCCGCCAGAAACTGAGTCATGATCGAACCCGTTCTTGCGCCCAGTGCTTTTCTTATTCCTATTTCCGATGTCCTTTCGGTAACGGATACGAGCATGATGTTCATAACACCGACACCACCGACTAAAAGCGATATCGCAGATACAAATCCGATGAACAAAGTTACATACCCGATGACCTGATTTATCTTTTCCATGTATGAGTCAAAGGAATCGATGTAAAAAGCATCCTCTCCTCTGACATCATGTCTTGCTTCAAGTATCGATACTATTCTCTTTAATGTTTCATTTATATCATCCGAATCCGAAGATACAAGGAAATTGTACAGATCATCCAGAGGCCATGTCTCGCCGGTAGCTTTGACATAGTGACCGTAAGGTACTTCAAGTTTGATAAGCTTGTTGTCGCCGTTTATCGTATTAACCATGTTCATTAACTGCGAATCCTTGGCTTTTCTTACTCCGACAATGCGATATTCGAATATGTCACCGTACAGATCCACAACTATCGTCTGACCGACAACATCAGTACTTCCGAAGTATCCTTTTGCTCCTACTTCATCTATAACGGCCACATTATCGCCTCTTTCACATTCTTCTTCGGTAAAATAACGGCCGTGAAGCATTCCTTCCTTGGCATAAAACTCATATGTCTCATTAACCATATAGTAGTCTATGTTGTATTCTCCTTTGACAGATTCGGAAGTTCCTCTCATATATTCCTCTATGGTGCAGACTTTAAGATCCGGCATTTTTTCCTTGATATAATCAATATCTGCTACGGTAATTCTTTCTTCACCCATTGCGTGAATATATGTCTGTCCTCTGAAAAGATCTCCGAGGGATCCGTCCAGCGCATTTCTGACGCCGCTTCCGAGTCCGGTGATCATGATCACCGATGCAATACCGATTATGATTCCGAGCATTGTCAGAAATGTTCTGCCTTTATTGGACACGATACTTTTATATGCAATTTTAATGTATTCTAAAAATTGTCCCATATTAAGTCTTATTCTTTCAATTATTCACTTACTGTTATTGATACACCTGCATTGCTTAAAGCATCCGTCATCTGATTCATGGTTTCTTCATCCACGGGAACTACTGTCGCACCTTCCACAACCGTGCTGGTTACGTAAGCAACGATCTTATCGTTCTCGTCGATACCTTCAATGATCTGTGATTTTTCTTCCGATGATATTCCGAGTTCTACTCTCTTCTTCTCTATAACATTCATGTCGTTAACGGTATATACAAAGTAGCCTTCGCTGTCCACGTTAACCGACTCTGAAGGGATCATCATGCAGGAGTCTTCATGAGCAGTTACGATAACGTTCTTTGCTTCGATTCCAAGGAAGATTTTGTCATCGGGATTTTTGATCTTAATAAGTGCCGATACGCTTGATGTTCCGCCCGAACCTGCAATTGCAACACGTGCGATATTTGAAACTTCACCTTCGTAATCTTTGTCAAGGATAGTAACTTTAGCCTTCTGGCCTTCGCTTATCTTGCTTAAATCCTTTTTGCCTATGGAAACTGCAACGCTTACTTCTTCGATACTTGAGAATTCAATCATCTCAGTGCCTGAAAGTGATGTTGTCATTCCATCGCTTACGTATGACTTTGTAACGATTCCGTTAAAAGGGGCAAGGAGACAACCGTTCTCGTATTTTAAGAGTTCTTCGTATTCGCTTCCGGATTTCAAAGTGTTGAGTTCACCCTGAAGCTGAAGGTTTTCTCTGTCATAACCGTTTCCTGCTGCATTCTTGTATGATTCTACCTGAGCCTTTGCAGTTTCGAGTTTTGACTTGGATTCATTTAACTTTGCCTGATCTTCCGCAAGGCTTTCCTGTTTGTCGGGAATGATTCCGCTGACATTCTTGATAACCTGCTGTGAATATGCGATCTTGTTTCGTAAATCTATAACTTCGGGTTTCTTTTCGAATTCGATGGCTGCCTGTTCTGCTTCACCCTGGCTCATTGTGTCGTATCCGACGCTGATCTTATATGCTACCCAGAGATTCTCGATCTCGCTTTCACAATAAGCGATCGTTCCCTGTTCCATACCGATCTGTGTCTGGCAGTCTCTCGAGAGTTTATCAAGTGCTCCGTCATAATTGTAGTTATCTACGATGGCCTGTCTTTCATCAACTTCAGCCTGATATTTTGCAACATCCGCCTGAGCCTGTGCAAGCTTGCTTAATGCATTATTATTGCTTGCCACATTGCTCTGGAAATTGTTCTCAGCGATCTTGTCGGAGAGTTCAAGCTGCTTAAGTGCAAGATCATATGACTCTTTGTCGAACTTAATAATGGGATCTCCCTTTTTAACATATGTTCCGACTTCAACCACGCTCTCAACCTTGATGGCAGTAGGCGAGAAGAAATGCTGAACATTGTCACTTTGAACACTGCCGTTGATCTTAACTTCCTGTGTGATCTCACCTGTTTCGGCAGATATTACATTAACCATCTGGTCCTTTGCTTTCTTGGACATTATCACACTTATTATTCCAACGCCGATCAGCAAAGCGATCACAAGGATAACTGCAATGATAATGACTCTGATGATTATTTTCTTTCTTTTGGCTTTCTTTCTTTTCTGAGCCGCAGCTTCAAGCTGTGCATCAAGATTTTCTCTGTCAAGTGAAAGCTGTGCGTTCTGTTTCTTGCTCATCTTAATTCTCTCCATTCAAATGTAAATCTATATTGTTGTCTTCATGTACTTCCAAATCGTAATCATCTGCAGGTTCTTCAGTCTGCTCATTATGTAATTCTGCAGGTTCTTCAACGGGTTCTTCTATACCGAGCTGTTCTCTTGCAAGCTGTTCGAGTGATTTTTCGATCACCTCGTTGTCAGCCTCGTTTTTTTCTTCCTCAAAATCCGAATCGTAGATATTCGTATTTCCGCGGATTTCTTTTGCAATGTCTTCCATGCTTAAGTTACCGTCATTCGCGGAATCCGAAGTGATCCGGCCGTCTTCGATGTGAACTATTCGCTTGGCATTCGCCGCGATCTCGTTATCGTGCGTGATTATGATTACCGTTCTTCCTTCGGAATGAAGGTTTCTTAAGATATTCATGATCTCTTTTGTCGAATGCGAATCGAGGTTACCGGTAGGTTCATCCGCAAGGATCACAGGCGGTGCCTGAGCTATCGCACGTGCTATCGCCACTCTCTGCTGCTGTCCTCCGGACATTTCCGAAGGCTTATGTTCCATACGGTTTTCAAGTCCGACTTTTCTTAAAGCTTCTTTAGCAAGATTACTTCTTTCTCTTTTGGGAATACCTCTGTATATCAGAGGCAGTTCGACATTTTCAAAAGCCGTAAGATTCGATATCAGGTTGAAGCCCTGGAATATAAATCCTATTTCCTTATTTCTTATATCCGAAAGTTCATCGTCAGTCATAAGCGATACATCCGACCCGTGCAGAAGATATATTCCGCTGGTAGGTACATCCAGACATCCGAGCATGTTCATAAGTGTTGATTTGCCGGATCCCGAATGGCCTATGATGGCTACAAACTCGTTTTCGCCGATCGACAGGGATACATGGTCGAGTGCTCTTACTTCATTTTCACCCGGATTGTATATTTTACACATATTCCTGATTTCAATTAATGAAGCCATTTCTTCTCCTTCTGGTGTGTTATTATTTTCACAAACATTGTGTATAATATCAAAATCTTGCCCTTTTATCAATTCGTTTATCAATATTTTGACAAAATGTTGACAATTTATTTACCTTTGATCTTAATATTCTTTTTTATTTACGATGATAAGACTCGTAATTGCGGAAACAGCGTATATAACAACCGATATGGCGATACCGCCTAGGATCATTCCGCTTTTGACTATCGTTGTATGATAATCAAATACATTTATATTAAATCCGTCGCTTGAAACCGCTACGGATGCCACGTTGTTCAAAGCCATTAAACTTCCTGCGGCAAACATTATTCCGATAAGTACATAAATGATGATCCTGCTTCTGGCATGTCCGAACTTAAGAACAACCGGGATCATAAGGCCGGGGATAATGAATATGAGCAGAATGAACACAAGCGAACCGGAGTACATTTCCGTAAGAACGATCTCCTTGCTGTTAACTGCATAAATGCTCGCAACCGCCATGCTCAAAACCCATCCGATCAGGCCGACAACAACGGCGAAAATGTATTTCTCCAGAACATATTTTGTTCTGCTGCAGGGCATTGTCATAAGATACGCCATACCGTTATTCATTTCATCGTATGCGCAGGACATGCAGCCCATGCTTGTTGCTATAAGTGTTACGTATCCAATTAAGAAGCCGGGATCCTTCATGGTAAAAAGACATACGATACCGCATATTGTTCCAAGAATCGCAAGGCTCTTTCCTTCTGCAAGGATTCTTAAATCTTTTGCTATCATACCTTTCATATCTTTTCTCCCTTTATTAAGATCATCATCATTTCGTCAATGCTCATTTTTTCGACAACGACTGACGGATAATTCTCCATATAATAATCTTTCTGCCAGGTCAGGCATTCATATCCGTATTTCTCTTTTCTGAAAGATCTGATGTATTTCTTGTCAAGCTTTGCAAATTCAGCTTCGTCAACCTTAACGGCTGCATATTCAAAAAGAAGTTTGTCCGTATCGTCATGGAAAACGATCTTACCGTCGTGGATCATGTAGATATCATCGCAGAGTTTTTCGATGTCCGAAGAAATATGGGAACTTATGATAACGCTTCTTTCTTCATTGTTTCCGACATATTCTCTGATAAGATCGAGTACTTCCTCTCTTACCACAACGTCGAGTCCGACTGTAGGCTCATCAAGGATAAGCACCTTTGAGTCATAAGAAAGTGCCGTTATGACTTTTATCTTTGCTTTCATGCCTCCCGAGAAATCTCTTATCCTCTTATCCTTCGGAAGTTTAAAAGCCTCGCACTTGTCCAAGAAGTATTTCTCATCAAAGCTTTTAAACATCGCTTTCATTATCTTAGCAATATCTTTTATCCTTAATGTATCCGAGAAAAAAGAATCGGTCATTACGCATCCGATCTGCGCTTTGTCTTTCTCGCTGAAATCTTTTATGTTCTTTCCGTTAATAATGATCTCTCCGCCATCGGTTTTGATAAGACCTAAAATGGCTTTAAAAGTTGTGCTTTTTCCGGCTCCGTTTGCACCGATAAAACCGGTGATCCTTCCGGAAGGTATTTCCATTGAAACATCGTCAAGCGTGAAGTTTTTATAATGTTTGGTCAGGTTTTTAATCTCTATCATATTTATTTCCTCATACTAAAATCCGGGTTATTCTTCGATGAGCATTTCGATGATATCTTTTAAATCTTCTTTGGAAATATTGAAATATTCCGCTTTTTCGAAAACCTTTCTTAGATCATCTTCGACCTCTTTTATCTGGTTTTCCCTGATATATTCGCTGTTGCTTCCCGACACATATGTTCCCTTGCCGTGAACGGTTACGACAAAGCCTTCACTCTCAAGTTCGTCATAAGCTTTCTTAACCGTCAGCGCACTGATCTTAAGTTCGGCCGAAAGCGTACGTACCGAAGGAAGCGCATCGTTTTCCTTAAGGCTTCCTGCTGCGATCTGTGCTTTGACCTGCTGAATGATCTGTGTATAAATTGGAATCATTGAGGAATTGTTGATTATAATCTTCATTCACATCTCCCGATAGAATCCGCACCTTTACTTCATGCCTCACTGTTTACCCTGTTATGTGCTGTTTATTCGTTGTATAACAGTAAACACTATATAACAGTATGTAACACCTGTCAATAAGTTTTAAAAAAAATTAAACATTTCTTAATAAAAAAAATGCAGGGCACTATTTCGAATGCTCTGCAGATGCTTATTAATAAGGTAAGACCGGAAGGTTATTGTTCTTCCTTTTGATCTTTGTTCCTGTTAAAAGAACAGACAATAACGCTTACCGCATATGAAACGCCCGGGATGAAATTAACAAAGTTTCTGACATTGGTAATGAAATTAAGATTTCTTTCTTCTTCGGTTTCAACCAGCAGGTCATACATCGAAAGTTCATTAAGGTCAAATTGCATATTCCATCTTCTTGAAATGACTATATACGAAAGAAAAGCCGAAACAAGTAACAATACCGCCAGGAAAGGAAGAATGATCCCCGCTTTGCCTTTTGCACCCGCAACTTTTGTTATAAGAAGCATGGTGATAAAAATTGCGATCATCGGTGTTACTCCCATTAAAATATTGGAAGTAACGGCAAAAGAATAATTATCGTAATATATATATGCCGCCATGCTGAAGATCATTTCTGCGACAAACTGTACGGCAACCATGCCCAGTGTGACTGCAAAAGACCATGCAACCTGTTTGGGATTGTTCTTACCGTTAAGTTTTAATCCGTAAATTACAATGATAAATGCTATGAAAATGCCGATTTCTATTGCGAATAAATACATTTAAGTCTCCTGTCAGCAGATCGAATAATCAAGTGTATCCGATGTAAGATTTGTATTGTAATAAGGATCGGTCCTGCTTAATTCATCTTTGAAATCTTCTTTAAATTTAGCTAAATCCTTTGTATATGCTTCATCAGACGAACCGAGAAGAAGCTGCTCTTTGTCGCTTATTCCTTTAGCATAGGGATTAAAGACATTAAGCAGTCCTTTCTGTCTTAATCTAAGGCAGAGTGCGATATCTCCGAAAGCCTTTTCGTATCCTTCGTCAAAACCTCCTGCCTCTTCGAAGGTGTTTTTCTTGATCGCCATTAAGTCGGATACAACAGCGGATACATCCTGGATATAACAGAGTTTTCCCATGTAACCTATGTATCTTGAATCAAAACCGTTGTGAATAAGGCCTGCCGCCTTATCTTTTCCGATTCCGATGACAACACCCGCATGCCCGATCTTACCCTTTGAATCGATTATCTCGCCGCCTGCTGCCCCGACATCGTTTCTCTGAGCGATCGAAGCAAGCTCTTTGATGATCTCTTCAGACTCTGCTCTTACACTTCCGTCAACAAACAGGAGGATATCGCCTTTTGCCTTTTTCGCAAGAATGTTTTTAACCGGATATATACTTTTATCTTTGCATTCTTCTGAATAATCTGACTCTTTGATGATTTCGATATTTCCGTACGAATTCCATCTGTTTAATGCCTCGATGCATTTGTCGTTATCATCCGTAACGATAACGGAGATAAGAGGTTCACCGACAAATTCGTATCTTAATCTGAATATCGTTTCAAACGCTCTTGAAGACGAGATCACGGTATTGTAGATCCCGTTCGTCTTAAGATGATCCAAAACGGCTCTTTTAGCCGCATCGATAGCGTATGTTTTCGCATTGATATTTGCGGCCACGCTGCCCGAGTGGGCTCTCCAGTAATAGTAGATCCCGGGAATATGAACGACTTTCTTTGCCAGATGTGTTAAGCGAAGGATCATATCATGATCCTGGCTTCCGTCATATTCGGTTCTGAAAAGTTCGGTTTTGTCCAAAAGATCTCTTTTAAATACAGAGAAATGGCAGATATAATTATTTGCCCTTAAGTTATCGATCGCAAAATCAGGCTTAAAATGAACGGTGATCATATTATTGATATCTCCGTCCGTAAAAGTCGCCTCATCGCAGTAAATATAATCAGCGCCCTCATCAATGGCTTCCCTGTATTTCGAAAGTGCCATAGGATGAAGCACATCGTCATGATCGAAAAGACCTATGTATTCTCCCGAAGCCATCTTAAGACACTCGTTCGTATTGCCTGAGATACCTTCGTTTTTCTTAAGCTTCTCATACTTTACTCTCGGATCTTTTGAAGAATACTCCTTACAGATCGTCTCGACATATTCATGCTCTGCATCTGATCCGTTCGCAAGGCAGAGTTCCCAGTCTCTGTATGTCTGGTTTACTACCGAATCGATCATTTCGCGGAGAAAATTTTCGGGAGTATTGTACAAAGGAACAAGAATGGATACAACGATCTTCGAAGCGTATTCCCTGCTCTCGTAAACAGCTCTTGTTTCGGCATCGGGAAAAGAAAGCGTACCGAGTTCCCTGTATCTTTTCTTTAAACGGTTCTTGCTCTTTATCTTGTCTTTTACAGCCGAAACGGATCCGTACTGAGTCACTCTTTTAACCTGGGATCTTACGTATCTTAAAGGTTTGCTTAACTTGTAAGCTTTGCTGTTTTTGATACGCGAAAGATTCTCTACGGCCTCATCTTTTTCATTGGTAAGTTCAATGATGCGGCCGGAGAGTTCCATGTTCTGCTTCTTTGCTTCTTCGAGTTCTTTCTTCAGTTGTTCAATCTGTTCACCGTTATCCATTCTGTTTTCCTGATCAAATCTCAATCGTTTTATCCGTATCGGTTATTAATTCTCTCACGTTTCCGTGATCTTTCGCATACATCTTAACCGCATATGTTCCGCTCTCAAGTTCGCTTGCATCAAAACAAACATTGAAACCGCAGAGTTCCGTATTGGGCGTTGATTTAAATCTGCCCGCAAGATCGGTCCTTAAACTTCTTAAAGTCGGAACGATAAACTGCTTTCCGTCTTTTTCGAAGATCATTTCAAAATCAAAACGCATGTTGTCCATTCCGGGAACAACGGCAAAGCCTTTGGTGATAACCGCTTTTTTGTCGTTTATATTAATAACATCCATTTTTTCGAAAGAAGAATAGATCCATCCTTCGTCGTCGTTTGAAGTTCTCTCACCGAATTTACCCTCGGTGTTTATCTCCGTTGTCTGACTCTTTTCGACAAAATCAAGCCTTACATCCTCGCATCCTCCGAGATAAGGATCTTCCTTCATAAGTTCGGGATGACGTTCTTTTAATATCTGTTTTTCTTCCATAAGTCTCTGCGATTTGAATCTGCTCTTCGCATCAACTCCGCGGCTTGCGGATTCATGGTGGATCAAAACAACATCATTTAAAAGTACGTTTCTGAAACCTTCTTCGTAAAGGCTCATGCAGAGATCGACATCATTGTATCCGACCTTTAGATCCTCACAAAGGCCTCCGACTTTGTCATATAATTCTTTCTTTACGGCAAGGCATGCTCCCGTTACCGCAAGCACGTTTCTGTTAACAAGGTTCTCGCCCTGACCGAGTTTTTTCGTATCATCTTCTCCCATGAAAAGATGTGCGGGGCCGTCAAAGCCTCCGACGATTCCGACATGCTGGATCTTTCCGTCGGGATAAAGGAGTTTGCAGCCTACGCAGCCCACGCCTTCAACCGTGGCTTCCGATGCCATTCTCGTAATAAAACTTCCGTCCGCGCATTCGATGTCATCGTTTAAAAGGATCAGCACTTCGCCTTTGGCTCTCTCGGCTCCTAAGTTATTCATCTTCGAATAATTGAATTCGAATTCTTCATAGATGTATCTGTATACGAAATTGCAGTTTATGAGATAATCTTCGATCTGCTTCTTTGCTTCTTCGGATGAACCGTTATCAACCACGATAAGTTCGACATTGTCAAAGCTTTCAAGATTCATGCTCTGAACCAGATTAAGAAGCATTTCGGGATTGTCTTTTGAAGGAATGATGATGGAAACCGACGGATTCTCGTTTCTGGCCTGAAGCTGAAGTCTGCTCTTGGCCTTTTCTCTTAAATATCCTTACTCAGGCTGCGAAAAAAGAAGAGGTCTTAATTCGAAATCTTCTCTTAACGCCTCCACACATCTTCCGCTCCTGGCGATCTCCTCGAATATTTCGGGATATACCTTAATCTCCCTGGTTACGAAAACCGCGGGTATATGGCATATCGTATCGCTCTTTCCGAGGTTCTTTATTTCGGAACATATCTCTATGGTAAGCTCGTACATTGCGGTTTCGGGGTTGCTTAAATCTGCTCTCGTTATCGCATTGTTAAGGATCTTTCCTTTAACGGCAAATGCATTGATATAATCAAAAGATGCAAGCGTCTCCGGGCTGAATACGGGCTTATAGAATCTGAATGCCCTCGGTGATTTGTATTTCTGTTCTTCGGGTAAAATGTTTGAAACCCCACAGTAATCCTCATCTCCGTACACAAACTGCGCACGCGGATTATCTTTTAAGAATTCATAGATTATTCTTGTGCTCTGGCTTCTCGGTGTACCCATTCTTTTATCGTACACAAAATAAAAGCGCGCGTTATCATACGAAGCACCTGAAGAAAGGTTTGCGATTATCTCATCAATTTCAATATCCGTAACTTTCTTTGATGTCTCCGCTTTTATTTCCTGAGAATTTACATATGCTTCAATCTTTTCCGCACGTTCCTCATATTCTTTTATCAGACGGCGGTAATCTTTTTCGTATTTGCTCTTGCGCGGCAAAAGCATTGCATTCTGCAGGCTTTTCTTAAATCCCTGACTCATGCGACCTCCTTATCTGTCAAGCTCAGAGAGTCTTGGCCAATTTCTGTCTCTTTCGATAATGTTTAACTGATTCTCATCCTTAACGGGC
>JAEEGL010694513.1_pt1 | contig 14617 bp, 12 predicted proteins | sample 9134231 | NCBI WGS metagenome assembly JAEEGL01 (sample SAMN16246548, study PRJNA631951) | gut metagenome | biome: gut microbiome; feature: rumen; material: fiber-attached | host: Bos | place: Iran: Karaj | collected 2018-10 | reverse complement strand
GACGGCCGGAGGCCTTCGACGACATGAAGGAGATCGCCCGGAAGCTGCGGGAGCTGTCGGACGGCTGACGGCTGACGGCGTAAGCCGGTCAAAATGCGGCAAGCGGCCCGGTTTCCGGGCCGCTTTCGGTAATTTCTGCCTCCGGTTCAGCCCCGTTCCCGCAGCTTCGCCTTGAAGCCTTCAGCCGCTTCAATGAGCTCCGAAACGCCGGAGAGGGTGTTCTCCGTCACGGTCTCCCCGCCGATGAGCCTTGCCAGCTCCCGGCGGCGGCCCCCGGCGTCCAGCCGATTCACCTCGGTGAAGGTGCCGTCCCCCGTCTGCTTTTTCACGATGGAAAACTGGACGTCGGCCATGGCCGCCAGCTGGGGCAGATGGGTGACGCACAGCACCTGCCGCTCCGACGCCAGGGACGCCAGCTTCTCCCCTACCCGCTGGGCGGCGACGCCGCTGACCCCGGTGTCGATCTCGTCGAAGATCAGGACCTCCGGGTCGGAATTGCTGCGCAGCACGTTTTTCAGCGCCAGCATGATGCGGCTCAGCTCGCCGCCGGAGGCGATGTGGCTGAGCCTGCCGGGATCCTGGCCGGGGTTTGCAGACAGGAGGAAGCGCACGTCCTCCAGTCCGGCGGAATCGAAGCCCTCCCCGCTCTTCGGGGACAGGGAGACCCGGAACCGGGCGCCGGGCATGCTGAGTTCCCGCAGCTCCCGCTCCACCGCCTTTTCCAGCTTTTCCGCCGCCTTCTGCCTTGCGCCGGACAGCCGCTCCCCCGCCGCCAACAGGGCGGTCTTTTTCTTTTCCAGGGCTGCCTCCAGCTTTGCCAGGTGCTCGTCCAGATACTGCACGTCCTCCAGCTCGCACCGGGCCTTTTCCAGGCGCTCCCGGGCGGCGGCCTCGCTGCCGTAGCGCCGGAGCAGCCGCTGCAGCACGCTGAGCCGTCCCTCCAGCCGGTCCAGCTCCCCGGGCGAATAGTCCAGCTCCCGGCGGGCGTCCTCCAGCCGCTCGGCCAGATCCTCCGCCCGGTAGCGCAGGTCTTCTATATCCGAGCCCAGGGGGCCGTAGCTCTCGTCCACCCGCGCCGCGGCGTTGACGGCGGACGCGGCGGCGGCCAGCAGGTCCGCAGCCCCCTCGGCCCGTTCGCCGCCCCGCAGGTCCTCATAGGCCTCGGTGAGCGCGTCGGTCAGCCGTTCGGCGTGCTTCAGGCGGCGGACTCGCTGCTCCAGGGCCTCCGCTTCCCCGTCTTTCGGCGCGGCGGCGCTCAACTCCCGGATTTCCTTCTTCAGCCTGGCCTCCAGGAACTCCTTGTCCTCCTCGCTTCTCCGCAGCTCCTCCAGACGGCTGCGGAGGCCGGCATACTCCCGGTATTCGGCGACATAAGCCTCCGAAAGCTCCGGATAGGCCCCGAAGGCGTCCAGCGCGGCCCGATGGCTCGCCTCCGACAGCAGACGGCGCCCGTCGTTCTGCCCGTGAACGTCGAAGAGGACGTCTCCGAAGGCGCGCAGCTGGGCGGCCGTGACCGGCACGCCGTTGACGCGGCAGGAGCTTTTCCCCTCCGCCGTGATCCGCCGGCTCACCAGGATGCATTCTCCAGACTGGAACTCCAGCTCGTTTTCCGTCAGCCACGCGCAGGCGGCCGCCGTGGGCGTCAGCTCCGCGGTAAAGCGGGCCGCGGCCGCGCCGGTGCGGACGATCTCCCGGGAGACCCGGTCGCCCAGGATCGCGCCGACGGCGTCGATGATGATGGATTTGCCCGCCCCGGTCTCCCCGGTGAGCACGTTTAGGCCCCTGCCGAAGGTGAGATCCGCCCGTTCGATCACTGCCGCGTTCTCGATGTGGAGTTGTTCCAGCAAGGGAAAACACCTCCTTCAGCGCAGCAGCGCCCGGATCTCCTCGCAGAACCGCTCGGCGGCGGCGTTGTCCGTCATGGCCAGGAAGATGGTGTCGTCCCCGGCAAGGCTGCCCGCCATGCTGGGCACCTCCATGGAATCGATGGCGGCGCAGGCGGCGTTTGCCAGCCCCGGCAGGGTCTTGACCACCACCAGGTTCTGGGCGCAGCAGCAGGAGGCGACGGATTCCCGGAAGATGGTGCGCAGACGGCCGGAATGATCCGGCGCTTCCGACGGCTCCTCCGGACAGACGTATCGGTAGCTCCCGTCCTCGCTGAGCTTTTTCACCAGACGCAGCTCCCGCATATCCCGGGAGACCGTGGCCTGGGTGCTCTTGATCCCCGCCTGGCGCAGGGCCCGGATCAGCTGATTCTGGGTTTCGATGGGCTCCTGCGCGATGATCCTCAGTATCTGAAGCTGTCTTTCGTTCTTCATTGCCTTCCCCTTATCAATTCAGCTTGTGCCGCACGATATCATAGAAGCTGAGCTTTCTCAGCTTGATGAGCCGCGTCACGTAGCGCGATTTCCTTACGTATACCAGGTCGCCGGTCTTCAGCGTGCAGCTGTCCTCGCCGTCCACCAGCAGCATGGCTTCCCCATCGTCTCCCCGCACCAGCTTCACGCTGGTATGCCGGTCCCCCGCCAGGACGTAGGGCTTCGCGGTGAGGGAGTGGGCGCACATGGGCGTCAGCAGCAGGTTTTCCGCCGTGGGCTCCACGATGGGACCGCCGGCCGCCATGGAGTAGGCTGTGGAGCCGGTGGGCGTGGCGATGATGATCCCGTCGCCGGAATAATCGGAGATCTTCCGATCGTCCCCGTAGGCGGTCAGGTGGATGGAATGGGCCGGGCTCCTGCGGGCCACCACCGCCTCGTTGAGACCGAAGCCGCTGCAGACGGTCTCCCCGTCCCGCTTCACCTCGAAGTCCAGCATCATGCGGTTTTCCACGGTGTAGCGGCCCTGCAGCACCTCCGCAAGGCGCCCCATATCGTCCCGCTCCAGCTCCGTGATGAAGCCCATATGGCCGAGGTTGATCCCCAGCATGGGAACGCCGCAGCGGGCGGCCAGCTTGGAGTTGTGGAGCATGGTCCCGTCGCCCCCCAGACAGAGCAGCAGGTCCGCGCTGCGGAGATACGCCTCCGGGTCCGGACAGAGGATGCCCTCCGGTAGATCCGCGGGCAGCCGCTCCTCCGGGATCAGGGGCAGGAAGGCAGCGGCCTCCGCCCCGTGCTCGCGCAGGAAGGAGAGCACCTGCAGAGTGAAGGACAGGGACGTGTCCTTCTCAAAATTCGTGCATACAAGGATCCGGTTCATTTCAGTTCTCTGTACGCCTCCTCAACGATCCCGCTCACCTCCGGCGGCCGCGTTCCCGCTTTCCGCCGCAGATGGCACAGATATTCCAGATTTCCGTCTCCCCCCCGCACGGGGGACCAGGTGAGACCCGCCGGGTACAGGCCGGCGGCGGGAAAAAAGGCGAGCAATTCCTCCAGCACCTGCTTATGTACTTCCCGGGAGCGCACCACGCCGCCCTTTCCCACCCGGGCCCTGCCCGCCTCGAACTGGGGCTTGATGAGGCAGACGGCCTCGCCCTCCGGCGCCAGCAGCGGCACGAGAGCGGGCAGGATGAGGCGGAGGGAGATGAAGGACACGTCCACCGCCGCGAGGCCCGGCGCCTCCGGCAGGTCCCCGGGCTTCAGGTCCCGGGCGTTCGTGCGCTCCATGCTCACGACCCGGGGGTCGTTCCGCAGGCGCTCCGCCAGCTGGGAGGTTCCCACGTCCAGCGCGTAGACCCGCAGGGCCCCCCGCTGGAGCAGACAGTCGGTGAAGCCGCCGGTGGATGCGCCGCAGTCCAGACAGACAAGCCCCGCCGGATCGACGCCGAAAACGTCCAGCGCCTTTTCCAGCTTCAGCCCGCCCCGGCTGACGTAGCGCAGGGTCTCCCCTTCCAGCGTCAGCTCCTCCGTTTCCTCGACCTCCCGGCCCGGACGCAGCTCCGGCCTGCCGCCGACGCGTACCTGTCCGGCACGGATCGCATCCTTGGCCCGCTCCCGGCTCGAACACAGGCCCCGGCGGACGAGGAGCACGTCCAGCCGCTCCTTCATTTCAGCATTTCCTTCGCCGCCGCGGCGATGGAGGCCGCGTCGATGCCCCTGCGCCGGCGCTGCTGGGCCACGGTGCCCTGGCGGACGACGCCGTCCCCCAGGTTCAGGAGCTTCACCGGCAGACGGCGCAGGCTCGCCGCGATCTGTTCGCCCACACAGCCCTCAGCGGCGGCTTCCTCCGCCACCAGGACGCCGCGGGCATCGTAAGTAAGGGAGTCCAGCGCCTTCATGTCCAGGGGGGCGAGCTGTCCCAGCTTGATCACCGTCGCGCCGACGCCCTCGGCGGCCAGCAGATCCGCCGCCTCCAGGACTTCGTTTATGAGGACGCCGTAGCTCACGAGGGCGACGTCCCGGCCCCGGCGCAGCGTGCGCAGGGGCTCCGCCCCGCCTTCCCGGAAAGCGCCCTCCGGACCCCGGGGGTAGCGGACGGCGGCGGGGCCGTCGCAGTCCAGAGCCGCCTTCAGCATGTCCCGCAGCTCTCCGTAGGAGGCGGGGCTCCAGATGCGCATGCCCGGGATCTGCCGGAGATAGCCCACGTCGAAGACGCCCTGATGGGTCTCCCCGTCGGCTCCCACCAGCCCCGCCCGGTCCACCGCCAGCACCACCGGCAGCCGCAGAAGGGCCACGTCCTGCTGCAGCATATCGTAGGAGCGCTGCAGGAAGGTGGAATACACGGCGAACACCGGCTTCAGGCCTTGCTTCGCCATGCCCGCGGCCATGGACACCGCGTGGCCCTCCGCGATGCCCTCGTCGAAAAAGCGATCGGGAAACGCCTTGCGGAAGTCGGTGAGGCCGGTACCCTCCTCCATGGCGGCGGTGATGGCGCAGATGCGCCCGTCCCGGGCGGCCAGACTGCAGAGCTCCTCGCCGAAAACGGCGGAAAAGCACTTTCTCCCCGAGGGCTGGGCCCCGGCATCGGGATCGAAGGGGCCGACGGAATGGTATCGCTCGGGATGCTCCTCCGCGTCGGCATAGCCCTTTCCCTTCTTCGTGACCACGTGGAGCAGCACCGGCTCCCGGTAGCACTTGGCTACCTTCAGCATATAGGACAGCTGCTTCACGTTGTGTCCGTCTACGGGGCCGAGATAACGAAACCCCATCTCCTCGAACATGGTGCAGGAGAAAATGGCGGCCTTCAGCTTGTTTTTCCAACGCTGGGTGACTTCAAAAACTTTCGTGCCCGCCTTCGTTTTCGTCAGCGTTCTTCTGTAAAACCGCTTCATGCGGTAGTAGGCGGGCTTCATCCGCTGGCGGCCCAGATACTTGGCGACGCCGCCCACGGTGTGGTTGATGGCGATCCCGTTGTCGTTGAGGACGATGACCAGGGGCTCCCGGCTCTGCCCGGCGTTGTTCAGTCCCTCGTAGGCGAGACCGCCGCTGAGAGCCCCGTCCCCCAGCAGGGCGACCACGTCGTAGTCCTGTTTTGTGAGGGTCCTGGCCCTGGCCATGCCCAGGGCGATGGAGACGGAGCTGGAGGCGTGGCCCGCCACGAAGGCGTCCGTTTCCGATTCCTCCGGCTTCGGAAAGCCGGAGAGCCCGTCCTCCTGCCGGAGGGTGGAAAAGCGGTCGAGCCGCCCGGTGAGCATTTTGTGCACGTAACACTGGTGTCCCACGTCGAACACGATGCGGTCCCGGGCAGGATCATATACGTTATGGAGGGCAACCGTCAGCTCCACGATGCCCAGATTGGAGGCCAGATGCCCGCCGGTGACGGACACGTCCCGGATCAGCTCCCGCCGCAGCTCGGAGCACAGCTCCTCCAGCTCCGGGAAGGAGCATCGGCGGATGTCCTCCGAGCCTCCGATACGTTCAAGCAAACTCACGGATTCTTCCTCTGCATACTCAGGTATTTACAAGTTATCATAACAGACTTTTCCCTGCCCTGCAACCGCAGCGAGCGAAAAATATTCACTATCGGAAGGAGAATATGCATTTTTCTCCTTCAGCAGGACCTCCAGCGCCGCCAGCAGACGGCAGACCGCCCGGCGCTGCCCGGCGTTCAGGGGCGCTGCTCCCGCGTCCTCCAGGAGGGCGTTCAGGAGCGTTTCCGGCGTTTCCTCCGCCCAGAAACGCAGCACGGCCAGCCTTCCGGCGAGCTCCGCCCGGTCCTCCCGGGGCAGGGAGCGGACGAAGGGCCGCAGCGCCTCCCATGCTTCCCCCTCCGGCGCGTCGCCGGCCAGGTCTGCCAGCGCCCCCAGGAGCGACGCCAGGCGCAGGCTGCATCCCGCCGCCGCATCCGGAAAAGCCGACAGAGCCTCCAGGATTTCCCGCAGCTTCTCCGGCTCCGGGAACTCCGGTCCGATGGTCTCCGCGGCTTCCGGCAGGCCGGAGACCGCAGCGGCGGCCCGGCTCTCCGCCCCGGCGCGTGCCGGGCGGAACAGGCAGATCGCCAGCAGCACGAGCAAAACAAACACGGTCTTTTTCATTGCGCATCCCTCCCTGCGGGAGAGTCTGCCGCAGGAGCGCAGGGATTATACGGCTGCGGACGCAAAACGGCGCGCCCGCACGGGCGCGCCGCAAAGCCGCTGTTCTGATCGCCGGGTCAGTCCTCCAGATTGTCGCAGTTGTGGAACACGTTTTCCACGTCCTCATTGTCGTCGAACATCTCCAGCATTTTCGTCAGGTTCTTGACGTCGTCCGGATTGTCCAGAGAAACGTAGTTCTGGGGCACCATCTCCACCTGGGCGGAGAGGAACTTATACTTCCGCTCCTCCAGCGCGGCGCTCACGGCGGGGAAGGCGTCCGGATCGGTGTAGACGATGAAGGCGACCTCGTCGTTCTTCAGGTCGTCTCCCCCGGCGTCGAGAACGTCCATGAGGACCGTGTCCTCGTCCAGTTCCTCGTCCTCATTGTCGATGACAATGACGCCCTTCCGGTCGAAGGACCAGCTGACGCAGCCCTCCGCGCCCATATTGCCGCCGTATTTGTCGAAGAAATGCCGGACCTCGGAGGCGGTGCGCTTGCGGTTGTCCGTCATGGCCTCCACGATGATCGCCACGCCGCTGGGCCCGTAGCCCTCGTAGGTGACGCGCTCGTAGTTCTCGGTGTTGCCCGCGCCCAAGGCCTTCTCGATGGTGCGCTTGATGTTGTCGTTGGGCATATTGGCGGCCTTGGCCTTGGCCACCACTGCGGCCAGCCGGGAATTGTTGGCCGGGTCTCCGCTGCCGCCCTCCTTGACCGCCACGATCATCTCCCGGGCGATCTTCGTGAAGGCCTGGGCGCGCTTGGCGTCCGCCGCGCCCTTGGTCTTCTGTATGTTATGCCACTTGGAATGTCCGGACATTGGAATTTCCTCCCCGTATCTTATCTCATGGTATCATACAACACGCTCTCCCCGTTTTCAAGGTTTTTTTCGCTTCCCGGGCCCATTCCCGTCCGTTTCTTTCGACCCGGTTCATTTGGCCAGAAGGAGCAGCGTCCCGGAAACGGGCTCCTCCCCCTCCCCCAGGCCGTTATAGCAGCGGACGGAGGCGGCGGGCAGACGCTTTTCCTTCCCCAGGCTCCAGACGGTATCCCCCTCGGAGGCATAGCGGAGGGTGACCGTCGGCTTGTCACGGACGGGGGCTTCCGCTGTCCCTGCGCCGGTGAGCAGGCGCAGATTCTCCCGCCGGACCGCCGATAAGCGTATGCTCACCGGCACGCGCACCTCCGTCCCGGCGGCGGTGACGGAGGCGTACGGCGCGCCGCATTCCGCCTCCGGGACGCCGCTCCGGCCGGCGAAGAAGGCTTCTCCCCGCCCCGTGCGCAGCTCCGCGCGGCCATCCTCCCGCTGCCAGAGGACCTTCACCGTCACCGGCAGCCGGACGCCGTCCTTCTCCGGCCCGGGCCGGGCGCAGTCCGCCGTGACGCTCAGCAGGCTGCCCGGGCGCTTCAGGTCCTCCAGGCGGATCACAGCGGCGTCCGTTTCGCCTCTTTCCTCCGCCCCCGCGTCCAGGATCGCTTCGGCGTATTCCGGGCTGAGCTCGCAGTCTGTGCCGTAGGCGTCCGAAAGGAAGGATATCTCCCTCCGGCTGCGGATCGGCGTCTGCACCACGCCGCCCACGGCCACGGAAAAGCCGCCGTCGGACGCCTCCACGCTGCAGCCCGTGAGGGCGCAGACCGGCTCGAAAAGCAGCTCAGCTTCCCCCTCAGGCAGCTCCAGGAAGGCCGACCAGGGAAGGCTGAGCTCCGTCTGGGAGATCTCGCCCCCCGCGCCGAGACAGACCGCCGTGATCTCCGCGGTCCCCCGGACCACCAGCTTGCTCCCCACCGCTTCCGCCGCCTCCCGCCGGAGGACGGCCCGGGAATACAGCACGGTAGCCGCCGCCGGCTTCCCGGCGGGCCGGGGCAGGTCCTCCTCCGCACGGAAGGTCTTTTCCTCCACCGCCGTCACCGGATACAGCGTCCGCTCCTCCCGCAGGAGCTCGACGGCGCAGCCCCCGGTCTCCGCCTCCGCCGCCCAGGCAAGCTCTCTGGGGGACCAGACGGAGACTGTAACGCACACCTCGGCGCGCACCAGGAGCTTTCTCGTACTCAACAGCCGCGCCTCGCAGCTTGCCAGGCGGACGGAGGCGACGATCCGGTCGGCGTCCCCCGTTCCGCTGAGCTTGAGCTCCGCCTCGAAGGGAACGTCCGCCGTCAGCCGTTCCACGCTGCCGTCCCCGGCGCGATAAAGGGCCGTCAGCTCGCTGACGCCCGCCACCGCGACGCTCCCGAGGCGCACGTCCTTGCCCCGCAGGCAGCTCTGTCCGTCCGTCAGCAGGACCTCCGCGGCGTCCGGCCGGGAATCCGGAACGATCGTCTCCGCGGTGTCCTCCCGAAGGATGGCCGTGTTCAGGGTCCTTTCATAGTAGCGCAGGCTTCCGTCCTTGAATCTGATCTCCACTTTCCGTCGCTCCTTGCTCTGTTATGTCAGTGGATTCTATTCCCGGGAGGGACGGAGTATGCGCTTTTCAGCCCAGGCAGAGGGCAAAGCCCGCCGCGATGAGCAGCACTCCCACGCAGAAGGGCCAGAGCTCGGAGGGGAGGATCAGCGCCGCCAGCACCAGGACCCCGGCGAGGATCAGCAGCTTTCCCAGCTTTCGCGCCCGATACCGCATAAAAACGACCTCCGCACAGATGGATTCACGATCCAGTCTATGCGGAGACCGCGACCCACGCTCACGCCTTTTTCATGAACCTTCCCGCGGAGGAGAGCATCAGCTTTTTCGTGCCCTCCTTCTCGAAGGCGATCTCCAGGATGGAGTCCGGCCCCATGGGCCGAACGCCGAGCACCGTGCCCCGGCCGAAGGCCGAATGCTCCACCGTGTCCCCCACGCTGAGCTTCAGCTGCGCCGCAGGCTGCTTCTGCGCCTGGGGGCTCCGGTAAACGGGCTTCGGTGCCTGCCGCCGGGGCAAAGCCCGCTCCCCGGCATACGGCCGCCTCTCCCGGCTTCCGACCGCGCTCCCCTCGAAGCCGCTCCAGGCCGTGTTGGACCGTCGTTCCTTCGGCAGCCGCTCCAGCAGCTCCTCCGGGATGGAGGCGAGGAAGCGGGAGGGCTGGTTGTTCTGGGTCCGGCCGAAGACCATGCGCTGCTTCGCGTTGGTGATATAGAGCTTTTCCTTCGCCCGGGTGACGGCCACGTAGCAGAGGCGGCGCTCCTCCTCCATCTCCCCCTCGTCCCCGATGGATTTCAGGCCGGGAAACAGGCCGTCCTCCGCCCCGGCGATATAGACCGTGGGGAATTCCAGGCCCTTGGCGCTGTGCATCGTCATGAGGGAGACCCGATTGTCCGCGTCGTCCATGTCGTCTGTGTCGCTGTAAAGGGCCATCTCATCCAGGAAATCCGCCAGGGTCCCGGACTCTCCCCGCTCCTTCATGAAGCTGGTGATGTTGGTCTTCAGTTCCATGACGTTTTCCAGGCGGGTGACGTTCTCCTGCCTGTCCCCGCCTTCCAGCATGGCCGCGTAGCCGCTGCGCTGCAGGAGAAACTCATAGAGCTCGTCCAGCGGCCCCTCCATGCGCTCCCGGGCTTCCTCGATAACGGCGGCGAAGGCCAGGAGCTTGCTCTGCACCCGGCTCAGCTCCGGATAGTCCCCGGCGTCCCGGAGGACGTCGTAGAAGCGCCTGCCCTCCGCGGCGGCCAGGGCGGAGACCCGCTCGATGCTGGCGTCACCGATGCCCCGGGGCGGATTGTTGACGATGCGCCGCAGCCGCAGGGTGTCGCCGGGATTGGCGACGACGCAGAGATAGGCCAGCATGTCCTTGACCTCGGCCCGGTCGTAGAAGCGAGTGCCCCCGTAGATACGGTAGGGGATGCCGTTGCGCTTCAGGGCGTATTCCAGACGGTTGGAGAGGGCGTTCACCCGGTAGAGCACCGCGTGATCCCGGAAGCTGCCCCCGCCGCCGACGGCAGCCAGGATCTGCCCGGCGATGTACTGGGCTTCGTCGTTTTCGCTCTGGGCGGTGTAAAGGGTGATCCTCTCGCCTTTGCCGTTGGCCGTCCACAGGGTCTTTCCCTTCCGGCCCCGGTTCTCCCGGATCACCGCGTTGGCTGCCTCCAGGATCGTCCCGGTGGAACGGTAGTTCTGCTCCAGCTTGACGACCCGGGCCCCGGGGTAATCCTCCTCGAATTCCAGGATGTTCTGGATGGTGGCCCCCCGGAACCGGTAAATGCCCTGATCGTCGTCCCCCACGACGCAGAGGTTCTGCCTGGGCCCGGCCAGGAGATGGACCAGCCGGTATTGGAGGACGTTCGTGTCCTGATATTCGTCCACGAGGACGTAGCGGAAGCGGCGCTGGTAGTATTCCCGGACCTCGGCGCAGTTTTCCAGCAGCAGCACCGTATACAGGAGGAGATCGTCGAAGTCCATGGCGTCCGCCTGGAGCATCCGCTTGCGGTATTCGGCATAGACCTCCCCCACGGTCTTCTTCCACAGGTCCTGCCCCGCCTCCTTCTGATAGTCCTCCGGGGGCACGGCGGCGTTCTTGGCCGCGCTGATGGCGCTGAGCAGGGCCCGGGGCGCATACTTCTTTTCGTCCAGGTCCAGGTCCCGCAGGATGCGCCTCAGGAGGCTCTGGCTGTCCGCCGTGTCGTAGATCGTGAAATCCCGGCCGAACAGGCCCAGCTGATGCACGTTCTTCCGCAGGATGCGCACGCAGGCGGAGTGGAAGGTGGAGGCCCAGACGTCCTCCGCCTCCGGCCCCAGCATCCGCTCCAGCCGGGCCACCAGCTCGTCGGCCGCCTTGTTGGTGAAGGTGATGGCGATGATCTGCCAGGGGGCGGCGGGATCCAGGGCGCAGAGGGCTTCCGCCCGCTCTCTGTCCTCCGGGGAGCGCAGCAGGGCGTAGCGCTCCAGGAGCTCCGCGTCCGCCTCGGTCACGCCGGGGGGCAGCTCTTCGCTGTCCGCCGCGCGGCCGAATTTCAGCAGGGCGGCGATGCGGCGGATGAGGACGGTGGTCTTGCCGCTGCCCGCGCCTGCCAGGATGAGCAGCGGCCCCTCGGTGGCCTGCACCGCCTTTTTCTGTTCCGGGTTCAGATCGGGCCAGCAGCCGTCGATGACCTTCGCTCTGGCCGTGAGAAAGCGTTCCTTCAAATCGCTCATATCGTTTCCTTTTCCGATCGAAAAATGGGACGCCGGAATACCGGCATCCCATTTTACTCCCGTTTTCGCCTTTTGAAAAGCGCTATTCCAGTCTTTTGCGCAGCTGCTCCAGGGCCCGGCGCTCCAGCCGGGAGACCTGCACCTGGCTCACCCCCAGGAGCCGGGCTGCGGCGGCCTGTGTGAGGCCCCGCCAGTAGCGCAGGGCGATCACCGACCTTTCCCGCTCCGGGAGCCCGGCCACCGCCTCCCGCAGGGCCAGGCGCTCCAGCAGCCTGCCCTCCTGCTCCGGGTCGGAGAGGACGTCCTGAAGGGTGAGTCCATCCTCCCCCAGGCTCTGCTGCAGGGAATCCACCCCGCTCACCGCCAGCTCCGTTTCCGCGATCTCCTCCGGGAGAAGGCCCGTCTCCCCGCTGAGCTCCGTGAGCCTCGGCTCCCGGCCCAGGCGCTGGGTCAGCTTCTCCCGGGCGGCGCGGACGACGGCGGAGCGCTCCTTCAGGCTGCGGCTCACCTTCACCGGCCCGTCGTCCCGGAGGAAGCGGCGGATCTCTCCGCTGATCTTGGGCACGGCGTAGGTGGAAAAGCGGGTGCCGTAGGCCGGATCGAAGGTCCCCAGCGCCTTCAGAAAGCCGACGCAGCCCAGCTGATACAGGTCGTCCCCCTCCACGCCCCGGCCGAAGAAGCGCCGCGCCACGCTCCAGATGAGGCCGGAATTGGCCTCCAACAGCCGCTCGGCGGCCTCCCTGTCCCCCGCCCGGGCCGCGTCCAGCAGCTCGTGGGCAAAGGCCGCCATCAGTTCTCTTCCCGCCGGGAGAGCCTTTTGAGCATGACCACCGTGGTCCCCCTGCCGGGGGCGCTGCGCACCCGGAGCCTGTCCGTGAAGCTCTCCATGATGGAGAAGCCCATACCGCTGCGCTCGTCGCCCCCGGTGGTGAACATGGGCTCCATGGCCCTGGCCACGTCGGGGATGCCCACGCCCCGGTCCCGCACCGTCACCTCCAGCACGCCGCCCTCCAGGACCCGCAGCTTCAGTCCCACAGTCCCCAGCTTATCCGGATAAGCGTGAACGATGGCGTTGGTCACCGCCTCGCTCACCGCCGTTTTCAGATCCCCCAGCTCCTCCAGGGTGGGATCCAGCTGGGCCGCGAAGCAGGCGGCGCAGCTGCGGGCAAAGGCCTCGTTGCCGGAATGGCTGGGAAACTCCACCCGGACTTCGTTGATCGCACGCATATGTAACGCTCCTTATTCTCTGATGGTGAGACGCTTGTCCGCCCCGGCCGCCCGCAGCACCCGCAGGCTCTGAGCCGGGACCTCCGTCACGACGAGACGCCCGTCCAGCTCCCGCATCTTCTTTTCCGTCCGCAGCAGGAGGGCGACGCCGGAGCTGTCCATAAAGCCCAGGCCGCTCAGATCCAGGGTAAGACGCCGGGGCAGCAGAGCGTCGATCCGCTCGGAGACGGCATCCATGGCCTCCCTGGCGGAATGATGATCCAGCTCTCCCGAAAAACGGAGCTTCAATTCCCCGCCGCTGCAGGAACCGGTGATGCGCATCTCCCCCACCTCCAAAAAAACAGCCCTGTGACGAAGCCTCGTCACAGGGCTATTATAGGTTATCGGGTCTGAAAAAAACGTCGATTCAGCGAAGCGCGCGGAGCTTTGCTGCGCTTTCCCGCAGGTTTTCCACCAGCGCGTCGAGCTTGCGGGCCTTTTCCCGCTCGGCGGCCACCACCTGCTCGGGCGCCTTCGACAGGAAGGCTTCGTTCGCGAGCTTCGCCTTCATGCCCGCCGCCTGGCCTTCCGCCTTCTTCAGCTCTTTGGCGATGCGCTGGAGCTCTTTTTCCACGTCCACCAGCTCCGCCAGGGGCAGGTAGACCCGGGCGTCCTCCGTGATGGCCACGGCGCAGCCCTCCGCATCCGCGGGCGGGACCGCCGTGACGGCGATCTCCCCGGCGGAGGCCAGGCGCTTCAGGAAGGCTTCCCCGTCCAGATAGCTCTGGGGATGCTCCGTCACCACAGTCATGCTGGTTTTTTTGGAGGGCGGCACGTTCTTCTCCGCCCGCAGGGCGCGGACAGCCTTGATGGCATCCATCACCCGCTCCATCTCCGCTTCCTCCCCGGGGAAATCCAGGGCCGGATCGGCCTCAGGCCAGGCAGAGGCCATCAGGGCTTCCCCCTCGTGGGGCAGGGCCTGCCAGATCTCCTCGGTGATGAAGGGCATGAAGGGATGGAGCAGCTTCAGCACCTCCGTGAGCACCCAGAGGAGCACCCGCTGGGCGCCCTCGGCCGCCGCGGCGTCCCCGCTCTGGAGGCGGGACTTGGTGAGCTCGATATACCAGTCGCAGTAATGATCCCAGATGAAATCGTAGATCTTCGCCACGGCCACGCCCAGTTCGAACTTCTCCATGTTCTCCGTGGCTTCCCGGATGAGGCGGTTGAGCCTGCTGAGGATCCAGCGGTCCTCCAGGCGGAGCTCGGCGGGCAGGGCGTTATCCTCCACCTGCAGGTTCATCATCACGAAGCGGGAGGCGTTCCAGAGCTTGTTCGCGAAATTCCGCATGGCCTCGCAGCGCTCGGTGAAGAAGCGCATGTCGTTGCCGGGGCTGTTGCCGGTGATCATGTTCATGCGCAGGGCATCCGCCCCGTACTGATCCACCATCTCCAGGGGATCGATGCCGTTGCCCAGGGACTTGGACATCTTCCGCCCCTTGTCGTCCCGCACGAGACCGTGGATCAGCACCGTATGGAAGGGCGTCTCCCCGGTGTGCTCGCAGCCGGAGAAGATCATGCGGCTCACCCAGAAGGTGATGATGTCGTAGCCGGTGACCAGCACGTCCGTGGGATAAAAATAGTCCATGTCCGCCGTCTTCTCCGGCCAGCCCAGGGTCTCGAAGGGCCAGAGGGCGCTGGAGAACCAGGTGTCCAGCACGTCGGGATCCCGCTGGATGTTTTTGCTGTGACAGGCCTCGCACTCCGTGGGATCCTCCATGGCGCAGGTCATGTGACCGCAGTCGGCGCAGTACCATACGGGGATCTGGTGGCCCCACCAGAGCTGACGGGAGATGCACCAGTCGTGG
>JAEEGL017332158.1_pt1 | contig 14618 bp, 13 predicted proteins | sample 9134231 | NCBI WGS metagenome assembly JAEEGL01 (sample SAMN16246548, study PRJNA631951) | gut metagenome | biome: gut microbiome; feature: rumen; material: fiber-attached | host: Bos | place: Iran: Karaj | collected 2018-10 | reverse complement strand
AGAGAACCTCATAGTTCACACCCATCACATTCAGAAGGCCTGTAGTTACCTTACCTTGCTTCACATGCTGGAGTTCATCGTGAACACCAGGACGGCCTCTCCATCCAATTAGAAGGAGTACAGGGATGTTATATACTTCCTGGTCTGTGAGCGATGCCAGCGGATTGATGATATATCCTTCACCACTGTTCTGCATATACACGCAAGAAGGCTGTCATGTTGCCAGATAGTGACCGGCTGCAAGGCCTACGGCAGCACCTTCGTTGGCAGCAATGATATTATGTTGTGAATCAAAATGATCTGTGATGTAAGCACAGATGTTCTTCAACAAACTGTCAGGAACACCGGCAAAGCAGTCAATACCTTTCTCTCTTAATGCCTCAATAAAAAACTCAGGTATAATCATAGTTCTGCTCCTTTCCTTATTTCTTCTTAGTTCCAGGGATGAGGTTCAATATCTGCTTGATAGGCATGCAGTATTCCTCGGATGCCTCCAAGCAACGGGTGGTTTCAAGAATACGTTCTGCACATTTCACCATTGCAGGATAAGCAGAACGCAACATGTGGTTAGCATAGATCACAATGTTGATACCCCAGCTAGCAAGCTCTTCCTCTGTGAACTGAGCATAGGTAGTAGGAACAGCCACAATAGGCGTATGGTTATCTACCTCACGGAAACGCTGGCAGAACTCCTTAATATCCATACCATCCTTGTTCTTAGAATGGATCATGATACCATCAGCACCTGCCGCAACGTATGCATGACAACGCTCCAGGGCATCATCAACAGGCTTACCGGCAATCAGACTCTCGCAACGAGAGATAATCATAAAGTCGCGAGTAACCTGAGCCTCTTTACCAGCCATAATCTTAGCACAGAAGCCTTCTATGGTATCCTGTGTTTGAACGGCATCTGTTCCAAATAGAGAGTTCTGCTTCAGACCCACTTTATCTTCAATGATTACTGCACTTACACCCAAACGCTCCAGAGTACGAACTGTAAACACAAAGTGCTCTGTCTTGCCACCGGTATCACCATCATAAATAACAGGTTTGGTGGTGACTTCCAGAGAGTCATTCAAATCATGCAAACGAGTGGTCAAGTCAACCGCCTCAATATCAGGCTTACCCTTACTTGTTGAGTCCGTCAGTGAGCTGGCCCACATACCGTCAAACTCACGAACCTCATTGCCCACTTCAACCTTCGTGTGCTCAATGATAAGGCCTGTGAGACCACAGTGGCTCTCCATGATACGGACAATGGGTTTTGCCGTAATCAGGCGACGGAGGCTCTTCAAACGAGCCTGAGGTGTAGTACCCAAAGACTCAAGTTCCTCAGCGAGACCACTGGAGGTGATACCCTTGGTGTAAGGAATTTCAATTACTTTACCGCCAAGGCTCTCCATCACTTTGAAGACCTCATCACGAATGTACTTATCTGGTCCTTCCAACCAGTCATCACCATGGATGATATAGTCGGGTTTATACTTCACCAGATTGGGAACATAGCTCCAATCATCCTGCGGCACCACATCTGCCACTCCGAGGATAGAACGGACAACCGTCTCACGTTGCTCGTATGTCAGGTAAGGAAGACGCTTGTGCGTTGCGATAGCCTTGTCTGTATAAAGGCCAATGATTACATCACCATACTTGGCACCCTCGTTAATGATATTAATAAGGCCAGGGTGCATAATGTCGGCTATCATGCCGAGATAAACTTTTTTTGCCATATATATGTCTATTAATACTTACTATTCTTCTTTTAGAATGCCACGAAGAGCAATTAGCGAAACTAGCAAATTAATAATGAAATAAAACAAAACAAAAATGTAGTTTATACTGAAAATGATCGAAATAAGAAATAATAATAAAAGACCATCTGTAGGCGCCACGAAATTCATCATAATAATTTTGGGGACGCTGAAATTCTTTTTATCTGTAAATTCTTGCCCAACTAATTTTCCAACTAAAGCTGATTTTTTCTTATGCATCATTAAACGAGGGAAGATTGAAAGTAGTGCCGTTGCGCTTCCTAAAATCAAATAATGATGCGGTTCTAAATAATTAAACAAATAAATCTCATTGTAGGCTAATATACCAGCTGAAAAGTACATAAGTATCATAGCTAAATATCCCCCCATTGTATCCCATAAATCACCTAACAGTGAACATTCATTTTTATATCTTGCTATATTACCATCAACATGATCAAGAACAGCCCAAACAAAAAAGAACGACCAGCCCAAAAGACTCTGTAGTAGGCTATCACTAAAAACCAAAACAAAAAAACCCACAAACAAGCTGAAGACTGATATCTTTGTAACAGTTGTTGCCTTTATATCAGTTTTTAATAGAGGTATTGTAATAAGAATTGAAAGTGGTCTTGAAATGTTTGTTGATACCAATGCAAACTTATCCTCATCTCTCTTATCTTGAGGGACGGCTTTTGTAAAAACTTCTTTGTATGTCATAGCTTTATTTTTTAATTATTTAAACTCCTTAATAATCCATATATAGTATCATATTTTTTATGCATTGATTCTAATGAAAAGTTGTCTCTTACATATTCTTTGCATACCTCGCCCATTTCCTTTCTTTTTTCCTTAGTAAGACCGGCAAACTCGACAATCTTTTCACCCCAAGCTTCAACATCAAAAGGTACGATAGCGACATTGTCACATCCTTTTGCTACTTCACGATGCTGAGGTATATCTGATAAAACAGCAGGAAGACCACAAAACATCCCTTCTAGAACAGAAACTGGAAGACCTTCTAATGTCGATGAAGAAATGTAAACATCAGAATTAATCAATGTTTTATATACTTCATTCCTGGGTATTAAGCCTGTGAACTTAATATAATTATCCAACCCTTTTTGATTTACATATGCTCTAGTTTTACCAGCATCCTCCTCTTCGCCTATAAAAACAAACTTGATATTGTTTACACCAAGAGTGTGAAGTCTAGACAAAACGTCAACTAAGAAAAAATGATTCTTTAATGCGACCATCCTTGCGATATAGACAAAACTAACAGTATTACTTGTCTTTTCTACAAAAACTCCTTTGATATCATTTTCTACCCTTTCAATATTAACCCCATTCTGTAAGGCACAAATCCTTTCTGATTTGATTCGCTTTACTATATTTGGAAATTTGTCGTAAGAAGTATTACTGACACACGTCACATAATTTGAGAATAATGCATCAATAAATGACAAAATCTTGTTATGTAGCCTATACCCAGTGAATGTACTGTGAATAGTATAAATTGTACTGCTATACCCCATTACGCCGGGTAAAGCTAATAACGTAGAAAAAGAGCCTCTAATACTATGCAAGTGAAGAACCCATTTCAGATTATTTTGAGCACAATAATTCTTTATTTTTTTTAATGCCCTTCTAATCTTAATAGGGTTTTTCCCTGCTTTGTAAATGATTAAATCTTTGGGGATCTCACTAGTTGGTATTGTTACCTCGTTTCCTGTTAAAAGAACTATCTGTTGTTCTTCAGGATAATGATTACTACGATACAGTATAAATTCATTATACGGCATTGTAGTTTGATTCAGAGAATCCAGAACTGTAATTAGAGCGTTAATTTTCATATCATTTCGCTACATGTTTATACTCACCCTTTTCTTCCCATACAGTAGGCGTCATATAATCTCCATATCTCATTGTAAGATAATCATGATAGTTTTTTAAGATCTTAACTTTTCTTCCTTCAAAGACGCCATATGTTGGAGTCTCACCATACCATTCTGTTTTTATATATTCTCTGTTTTTCCAAACAGATGGTAGTAGCACCATGTTATATTCAGAATTCTTACCTTTTCTTATCTTAGAGATCATATTAACAAAGCCTCTATAGCAGCTATTTGGTATAAGTGAAGCTATAAATTTTAATATATTGTAAGGAAATGACCTTTTAACTTTTGTGTTTTTTAATTTAAACATTTTGATATTAAAATATGCTGCCCTAAAAACGAGCCATCTCATTAACTTATTATTTGGTGCATTTGAATATAAAGACACGTCAATATTAGGTTCAGTTTCATAATCCAACGAATCATTTCTCATAAGCAAAGAAAAAATCCTTTCGCTCGGACACCACCATTTCATATTTCCTAGATCTTCATTCTGCATTGCCTTATCCAGCTTCTCAAACTCATCCTTGGTCATTAAAACATCTATATTAATATCCCACGGAATAAATCCTTTATGACGAACTGCACCTAGACAACTTCCAAATGCTAGGTAATAATTAATGTTATTTTTTTCACAAACCGAGAGGAATTTATCTAATAATTCCAAACATATTTCATGATTAATTTGTATTGATTCTTTACTAAGCATATCAATTATGTATAATTTAAATGATTAATAATCAGTTGATAAAGGGTAAGCCCCACCGCAATTCAACATCTAAAAAATTTTGTTTATTTTTTCTAATATAATACCCTTATACAAACCCTCATTATAGTGCTCTTTAAAGACCTTCTCAACGTATTCTTTGTATTCTAAATAATCAATATTTGACTTTTCGAATTCTACAATCCTAGATGCAATCATATGTGCATCTAGCGGACATTTAAACATTAAGGTAAAAGGCCCAAGCTTTATATTATCCGCAAAATCATTCACAGCGTCACTAAACAATGGAATGATATATACAGATAAATACGAATTCATCTTTGTTGGCGTAGAAACATTATTAACAATGTGATCTTCACGAAGTATAAAACCATACTTATATTTATGTAATTCTTGGCCAAGCGCTTCTAATGACACATATTTAATACTATAATTCTTAATCCCGTTATTAATGAGTTTTTTCTCAAACTGTTCTTTCTGATTAGATAGTATCGTCAACTTAGAACCTGGCAATTGTTCTTCAACAAGTTTATACACATCAAGCATTAGATCAACTCCTTGCCATACTGAGAAACTCCCCGCATATACAAAAGTTGGTTCTCTATATTGCGTTAAATCAAAATTTACCGAAATCTGCTTATTAAAGCAAGGCATCACAACATAATTATCACCCTGATAGCCATACTTTTCCTTATAGAATTCAAGCATACGTTGTGATACTACAAACAAGACATTAGATCTTTTAACTGCGGTTCTTTCACATATATATCGTCCCCAAAAAGATAATCTGCCATAATTACCCATCTTTGCTTCTTCAGCGGCAATTCCTTGCGCCCAGAAAATGGATTTTTTGAAAGGGTAACGAAGTTTAGATAACATGAAATACTTACCAGTTATGGTGATGATAATATCTGCATTATTTAACTCAGATAGGCAATGAGCTTCATAATAATTAATGCCTTTACTCTCCAGCGCCTCTTTAATGATTCTTACATAATAAGATGTCGCATCATTCAGGGCCTGTTTACTACAAAACAAATATGCTGTTTTCATTATTTAATACTTTTTATTATCCAACTTAACTTACGTAAACTTATGTATATATAATATGCCACATACAAAATTGAGGTCTTTAATACAGGAAATGAAGAATATTCCTTTGTATATATAATTATTGAATCAAAAATATACTTTGATTGTTGAATTTTACTTGCCTCAGAATCAATTGTTTTCGAGTGTGCGTGCATATATACTTCATCTAAAACAATATAATTCTTTAAACCTGAGTCTTTAATTTTCTTGGCTAAAAGTCTTTCTTCTCCAAAAAGAAAAGTCCTATTATCAAAGAACCCTAGAGATTCAAAAAGCGAATAGTTAATCAGGAAAAAAGCACCTGGAATCATTTCAACTTGCATTAAACCATTATGTATGCAATTATTTGAATAAGATTTAACAGGAGTTTTGATAAATAAATAATTTTTTAGATCATCCCAAAAAGAAGGTATTCTTTCCAGCCACCCCGCATTAATGAACTTGCCTTCAAGATTCTTTTGAACAGGAGAAATAATTGCGATATCTGACAAACTCTCGTAAATAGAAATAAGCTTCCAAACTTGTTTAATATTGAAAAAGACATCATTATTCATAATGCAAACATAAGTAGAGTCATATTTTGACATATAATACAAGCCATAATTGTTCCCTTTTGCATAACCGCCATTAGTAGGAGATTGGATAATCTCTATTAATGGAACGTTAGAATAATGTGACTTTAGTATAGAAAATGAGTCATTGGGTGAACAGTTATCAACTACAAGAATACGACAATTTTCCGCCTCAGACTCTATCTGCTGTAAAAGACTATCTACAGCATTGATTGTATCATCGTATGACTTATAGTTTAAGATTAGAAAAGTAATAACGACTTTCATTATTCTATAAAGTTTCTATTATAAACAATTTCCTTAGAAGTTTGCTTTTGATTAAAAACAATAATGAGCATAAAAAGTACTATTAATGAAAGATTACCAGAAATACTACCAAACCCGTATTGAGAAAAACCGCTGCAAAACCTGGTTACAACATACACAGCTATCACCTGCCCATACTTAAGTTTTTTCCCGTGTCTAAGTATATGCGTTAGCAATACGCTAAATATAAACAAAAGAATGAATGCAATCCAAGGGCCGAAATCTAATACGAAATCACCGATATAAGTAGAGAAAAGCTTATTATCTATCTTCATATGACTATACTTAGCTCTTAACTCTTCTTCAGTCAAAGACTTTTCTCCAGCAATATGTAATACTAAAGGAGCAACAATATGGCCTTCTCTAGTTCCATTGGCATCCATACAATACATATCAAAATAGAGAGGTCCTTCCGCATAATAACGACCCATATTAAATGCAAAACTTTCATTATTGTCAGTTTGTACTCTAGCTATGGAAACAGCAGCAAAAACTAAAAAAACTAATGAAAAGAATGCAATAATAAAACGTCTAAAATATTTATTAGTTTGTTCGCTGATATATGGTCTAAAAAAGAAATACAATAATGCTAAAATGAACAACTGATATATCAAATCAAACCGGCTAGCATAAGCAATACCTGAGAATGGTCCCTGAAGTAAGGCTATTGATAGTAATATTAAAACAAATATATTCTTTTTTTGTTTTATGAGATAAGTATAGAAAAGCACTGGCATTAAAGATTTAGATATGCCGGCGATTATACTAATATAATTAAATGCACCTGTAAAATGACCTGTTGCTTTTCTGTCGAGTGTACTTTCACGATATAATTCTACAATACTATCCGAATCTGAAGATGCCATTATTGCCAATCCCATTTTAACCTGAGGCAACAACTCAATTAGACTAACAATAGAGAAAAACGAAAAAAACACGCATAATAATGTCAATGTTTTATCTTTGGGGATTTCAATATACTGTATCTTTTTTTCTTTTAAAGAAGTAATGGGATATAACGTGATAGAAATCATACAAAAAAGATACAAAAATGGCCATAGTGACAATGGATCATTAAAATGCAAATAAGAATACTGACTATTATAGATAAGGAAAGCTACTATTGATTGTCCAGTATATAAGGCAATCATAGTATATCCTAGCGTGAATTTACCATTCTTGCCCCTATATGCAAAAAAAAGAATCAACCATAATAGTATATATATTATAATTCCAATATTTTTAATTATGAAATCCATCGTATAAGAATGATATTATGATCTTCTAAAAACTTTCTCTACCGCCCTATCAAAGAGATTATATATAACATCATTCCTTTTTACAAGAAGATTCAAAATGAGAAAATAAACCGAAACCCATAAAGCGCTTAAAAAGAATGACAACCATCTATCGTTCACATAAATATGCAACAAGACTAATCCTATAATAATTGGTAAATTGTATAATAACTGAGTGAAAAATTTCCGTATTGGAAATTTAAAACCAACAAATCTTGTGATATAATATTGGGCAGAAAGCAACACAGCAACTTCAGAGCATAACCAAACGATAGCAGAGCCAACAGACTGAAGGTAAGGTACAATTAATAGGTTTAGTGTAATACCAACGCCACTTCCAATTAAAGCATTTCTAAATACAGCTTTATCTTTTTTTAAGGGCATTAGTCCTTGTATAACTATTACTTGCTCATATCCTATAACAAGAATCAATGGCATAATTATCTGCATTGGTAGTATTGCTCCATCATACCCGTCTCCAGAAATGATACGAATTATGGTCTCGGCTTCAAAAATACAGAAAATGATTAGAGGAATAGAAAAAGTAAGTAAGACGTCAGAAGTTTTTACTAACATTTTCTTATATTCATCATATTTTCCATTCGCAAGCAAAGCGCTTTGTCTTGGTAACATAACTCCAGTTAATGCAGTAAAAAGGCTTATAATAATACCATGTAATTTAGTCGCGGTAGTATAATAACCGACTTCTGTTGAAGAAGAGGTAAAACCTAAATACGCAACATTAAAAGAAGTATACATCGATGTTACCAATGTATAAAAACCCAGTATAAGAAGAGGTTTATATATATCTATGAATGACAACTTTTTCAATGAAAGATGTACATGTTTTCCGCAATATGAAAGATTGACAATCGCATTTATAACGATAGTTAATACTGTTAAGAGATAATATACTACATAATCACTCGATTCTTTTACGAACAGAAACACTGCTAGTACATAAACACACCTGATTACTATTGTTCTTATCGTTATATATCTGAAATCCTCTAAACCCTTAAAGAACCACTCTATCATCAAATAATTGAAAACCAGTTTAACGCCTCCTAATAGCATCATTTGTGAATGCTCATACAGCTTTGGTATCAATAAAGTGCAAATAGCTAATATAACAACAGCAATAATTGTGGTCAGAGCATTAAAAATGAAAAGATTTGAAAAAACTCTATCCAATTCTTCCTTACCCTTTTCCTTAGCAGAAGCTATTTCTCTTGTACCCACGACAAGAATACCAGTCATGGATACTAAAATAAAGTATGAAATAACACTATCGACGAAATTACATATTCCAATATTAGAGACTCCAAGCACCCTAGAGATGTATGGATATACAATTAATGGAAACACATAATTTGCAGAAGCTAATATACTACTGAATAGTATATTTTTCTTTACACTGACCACTTAAAAAACTATTAAATAATGTGAGATAAACAGTTATGGAGAGAAACAGTCCAATAAGGAATCTCGCAGTCAAATACACTCTTTAGTTTTGACTTATCTAAAACTGAATAACTTGGGCGGGTAACAGGTGATGGAAATTCGTTTGAGTGGCATGGCTGGATATCACAACCTGTATTTCCTGCATATTCAGCTATCATCTTGGTGAAGTCGAACCAAGAGCAAACGCCCTCATTCGAAAAGTGGTAGATACCTGTTTTCGAATAGTTCCAAGTTTGACTTTCCCTTTGACCGTCGACTTTTGGATCAAGTTTCAGGTTCCACTCCATTTTGTAGTTTTCAATTATAGTTTTGATTACATTGGCAAGGTCTAGTGCATAAGTCGGGGTTCCAACCTGGTCAAAGACAACTTTCAACTGGGGCTTAGTAGAGGTCAGATTGAGCATAGTCTTCACAAAGTTCTTACCGAACTCAGAATACAACCAGGCTGTACGCAGGATTACGTAATTGCATCCAGTCGCCTGTATCATTTGTTCACCATGAAGTTTTGTCAAGCCATAAACACCTGTTGGTGTGCCTTTTTGATCTTCTTTGCAAGGTGTGTTATATGGTTCTTTACCAAAAACATAGTCGGTAGAAATATGAATAAGCAGGCCACCGACTTCTTTCATAGAAATAGCCAAGTTTTCTGGAGCCTTAGAGTTAAGAAGTTCTGCTAAGTCATAATTATCTTCCGCAGAATCCACATTAGTATAGGCGGCACAGTTGACAATAGCCTCAATATTCTTCGTCTTAACCACCTCACGAATAGCATCCAGGTTTGTAATATCAAGATGCTTTGTCTCAGTTGTTATATTATTGCCTGCCAATTTCTTTAGCATAGCAATGGATTCCTCAGAGGCATCAACAACGTCCGTGAAAATATACTTATCTGAACTATTCTTCGCCAGAATACGCATCTCATTACCAAGCTGGCCGTTGGCTCCTGTAACCAGTATATTCATAATTAATACAGGCTTACGTTAATATCAAATGGACTTTCAAAATCTTTGAGAAGGGCGTGTTTAGTGTCTTTCTCACTTAACAATACTTTGTCGGTAGGAATTATCCAGTCGATTCCCAGGCTACCATCTAGAATGCTTATACCTCCATCAGCCTGAGGAGTATAAAAATTGTCACACTTGTATTGGAAAACTGCCGTTTCACTCAAAACCGCAAAACCATGAGCAAATCCACGTGGAACGAAGAATTGACGGTGGTTATCTTCGGTAAGTTCTACGGCCACATGTTTGCCATAAGTAGAGCTTCCTTTGCGAATATCTACAGCAACATCCAGAACGGCTCCTCTAACGCAACGAACCAATTTACTTTGGGTATAAGGAGGGCACTGGAAATGAAGTCCACGCATCACACCATAAGAGGACATACTCTCGTTGTCCTGAACAAAGTTGATGTTCAAGCCTGTCTTCTCAGCAAACTCATTTGCATTGAAGCTTTCCAGGAAATAGCCACGTGCATCACCGAACACCTTGGGGTCAATGATGAGGACGCCTTCTATATCTGTCTTTGTTACTTCCATATCAATTTAAACTTTGTATATAATTATCCATCCAAATAATTCTATTTGCGAAGAAGTCTTTGGCATAATTAACCTCTGCCTTCCAACTGCCTAAAGCTATCAATGCCGCACCATAGCATTGGTCAAGCGTTGGCCACTTCTCAAAATTATCTTTTTGAGCTAAAGATATTTCAGATTCGACCTCGCTAATCCGCTCACTTACCCCTCCCAATTTAGATCTCATTAATGTCCATTCGCTTTTTAGAGTTGAGACGAAGGCGGAATCATTTAACAACCACGGGAAATATTGTCGCGTATTCCAAATAACGGCATCATTATCTGGTTGCACAGGAGGAAAATACCACCCCGCATTAACATCAGGATTCCCATTTTTCGCTATGCCCATAGACCACTCAGGATCCCATGCTGGGTACATTTTTAACTTAGATGCTCTCGATTCTAATACATAGAAACGGTTTGGTTCCCAATTACCTGTCAATTCTTGTATTAGATACCATTTGGCAAAACTTGAATAGTCTAGCATAGAGGAAACAGCAGACGGATCAACTGCAATATTAGATAAGGCCGTTTCCAAATCAGCAAAGAAACCAGTAATGAAATTGTAGTTATTATCTCCATTTAATATTTCGCCATCACCAGCATCTGGATACTTGAATGTAAAATTAAAGCCTGCTGCAGTTGAGAACCACAGAGGTTCTTCTTTATAATACAAATCTTCTTCAATTAGGAATCCATCATCTGCAATATTAACCCGGTTTTTACCAGTCTTCACCTGATCTGTTAGGATATAAAGGCCTTGATACTCACCATTAAGATACAAATTCACATGTTGATAGTTAATGGTGTATTGTGCACCTGCAGCCTTTGATACTTCACACATATATGGTACTCTTAAGAAAGATTTATCATTAAATTCGGCCAACAAAACCCAATCTTTATTTGAAGGAAAATCGAAAGGAGATTCCTTAGATGAAAACTTTATTCGAAAAGGTTTTTTGGGATAGTCTTTCCAAGTTGCATTGCCCCGCCCCCTAATCTTTCCATCAGAAACAACAGTATCATAATAGTCTTCTCCTATACGTATAGAACACTCTTTCCATATAATTTTAGAATCTACTGTTTCGCCATTCTGAACGTTCACCTCAACATTTGGCACTCCATTACTAGGAATTTTTGTTGTATAAGCTATACCCTCTTCCAGATCATTCCCATTTTTCCATAATGCCCGTTTGAAAAGAACCTCGTTCTTAAACTCAAACCTTGCTGCATCTGTATTAGTCAAGAAAGTTAGTGTAAAGCCATTCTCAAAGTTCTGTGGAAGGACTGATAAATAATACATTTTACCTACTTCGAAAGTGCCATTCCCAGGAGCAGTAAGCGTTACCCATTGACTTCCATCAATCACATCAGAAATTTCTGGTCTGTTTTCAGCATTCATTGATACCTTAAATTTTCCAGATACCGCTTCGCCCTTATTGCCTCTGAAAATAACCTTCTTCACACCTTCAGTTGTAATCAAGAAACCTATTCCTGTAGCCACCTGATAGAATGAAAGGTTTAAATCAGTTGAAACAGCAACAGCTGGCAAAAGATGATCTGCAAAACCATCGGCTAGAGCCGTTTGTTCAGAAGCTAAGGTAGTTATGATACTCGTACCATCAAAAGAAGCTACCGCAGAATATGGATATACAGCATATAATGGATTCTCAGCGGAAACCCCAGTTATATCCAATAATCCTTCAAAGTCTGCATTTTTGGAAGGAGTATCATTCAGTGATTCAAAAAGCGCACCCCCCAACTGATTCATATTAGCCTTAGTGAAAACGCTAATTTGGTCTTGTTTTGTCCATAAAATGGAATGACCATCTTCTCCTAACGCAGTCCTTGTAGACGGTGTAGTTTCCTCTTCTAGATTTGCGTAAAGCCTTACTACCTGAGATTCTTTAACAATCGGCTTATCCTGCATAGACTCTTCGCAAGAGACCAAGAACATAGGCAGGAATATACACAAAAGAGAAACTTTACGGTAAAGAAATGATAGGGACTTCACTTGTAGGAACTTCATTAGTAGTAAACAAATCCTCAAAGCCCAAACCTTCGTTAGAGGCGGCAAGAAGCATGTTGCTCATTTCACATTGACAAACAGTCAATTGAGGTGACTGATATTTCTTCCTATGAACCAAAAGAGGTGCTATTTCCATTGTTGTTAGAACTCATCAATTTTACCTGCACCGTTCTTTTCAAACTCATCAGCCATCTTCATCAGATACTGGCCATATTGGTTCTTAAGCATGGGCTTAGCTAACTCTCGCATCTTATCAGTGGTAATCCAACCTTTGCGTAAAGCAATGCCCTCTAAGCAGGCCACTTTTAATCCCTGGCGCTTCTCAATGGTCTCAATATAGTTGGTAGCTTCAGTAAGACTGTCATGTGTGCCAGTATCCAACCATGCAAAGCCACGGCCTAAAGTCTGGACTTTCAGCTCGCCGTCCTTCAAGAATTCCTGGTTCACTGTAGTAATCTCCAGTTCCCCACGGGCAGAGGGATTGATATGTTTAGCAACATCAACTACTTTGTTAGGATAAAAATACAATCCTACCACAGCATAGTTGCTCTTTGGCTCCTTAGGTTTTTCTTCAATGGAGAGGCAGTTACCTTCTTTATCGAACTCAGCAACGCCATAACGCTCAGGATCGTTGACCCAATAACCAAAGACGGTAGCTTTCTTGTCTTCCTCAGCTGTACGTACAGATTCCCTTAGTAATGCACTAAAACCTGAGCCATGGAAGATATTGTCACCAAGTACCAAGCAAGCAGAATCATCACCAATAAACTGCTCACCAATGATGAAAGCCTGAGCAAGGCCGTCAGGAGAAGGCTGCTCTGCATACTCAAAGTGAACACCGTAGTCTGAGCCATCCCCTAAAAGACGTTTGAAACCAGGGAGGTCATAAGGGGTAGAGATGATGAGAATATCACGGATTCCCGCCAGCATCAAAGCACTGATAGGATAATATACCATCGGTTTGTCGTAGATGGGCAACAATTGCTTGCTGACGCCCTTGGTAATGGGGTAAAGTCTTGTGCCAGATCCACCGGCAAGTACGATTCCTTTCATATATTTTGTGATTTATTATTTCATTAAAATAGGCAGGCCCGCTGTTATTGAACCTTTTTTTTATGAGAGACCAGCGGGAATCCAGCCCTTTATGGTTGGGGCTTCAAGGCTGTGCGGAAGACCTCTCCACCCCATCAAGAGCCACGGGTTGCGCGTAAGGCCTGTGGGCTCCATGTTAATTGGTAAATGTTAAAATGTTAACCGTTACCTTGTAACTTTGATGTTTTAATTATTCACAGCCGGATGCCCGCTCGCGGGCATTGGGCTGTACCGCTTTCCTTAGCGGAAGGCTCTTTTGCGGACTTGTTCCGCAAATGTGCCTGGAGCGGTGTGCCTCGGCCTCATCGGCCACCTTATATATTTTTACCTTTTTATATTGTCACCCGTACGCTAACTTTTCGCCGTTCATTTACGTCTCATCTACCTTGCATCTACCTTCCATCTCCGAAAGGTGAAAGGTATTTTAACATTTCTTGCCGTAGTACTCGGCATACCACTCGGCAAAGTGTCTGAGTCCCTCGCGCAAGGTGATTCTGGGAGTGAATCCAAAATCGCGTTGCAAAGCCTCAGAGTCGGCATAGGTCACGGGCACGTCGCCGGGCTGCATGGGCACCAGCTGCTTGTGGGCCTCAAAGTCATAGTCCTGCGGCAGCACGCCGGCACGGAGGAGTTCCTCCTGCAGGATGTTCACAAAGTCCAGCAGGTTCTCGGGCTGACCGCCACCTATGTTATATACGGCATACGGCGGAATGGGCAGGCCGGCGGGGCCGGTGCGCTTCTCGGGGGCTTTGGTCATCACACGGACTATTCCCTCCACAAGCTCATCGACACAGGTAAACGCGCGGCGGCCGT
>JAEEGL012697579.1_pt1 | contig 14618 bp, 9 predicted proteins | sample 9134231 | NCBI WGS metagenome assembly JAEEGL01 (sample SAMN16246548, study PRJNA631951) | gut metagenome | biome: gut microbiome; feature: rumen; material: fiber-attached | host: Bos | place: Iran: Karaj | collected 2018-10 | reverse complement strand
ACTCAGCGCTGCATCGTCAGCAACCAGCGTAAAATCAGGATGGAGCTGCAGAATTGACGCAGGCACCCAGGGTGTTACTTCTTCGGTGAGGGCCTTCTTAAGTATCTCAGCCTTTTTCTCACCCTCCACCACCATCAGGATCTTCTTGGCCTTCATGATGGTGCCGATGCCCATGGTGTAAGCCTGGCGCGGAACCTGTGAGGCATCCTCGAAAAAGCGCTTGTTGGCTTCGATGGTGCTCTCTGTAAGGTCTACGAGGTGCGTTCTTCTTGTAAAGCAGTCTGCGGGCTCGTTGAAGCCGATGTGGCCGTTGGGGCCAAGGCCCAGGAGCTGCAGATCAATGCCGTTCATGCTGTCAATTAGTTCCTCATATTTGCGGCATTCATCCTCCGCATCTTCGTTGCCTCCATCGGGGATGTGGATATTCTTATTTTTGATATTTACCTTGGAAAAGAGGTATTTGTCCATGAAGTAGCGATAGCTCTGATCGTTGTCTGCGGACAGACCTCTGTATTCGTCGAGGTTCACGGTCTTAACTCTGGAGAAGTCCAGATCGTCCTTGCGGTACCAATCCACCAGCTGCTCATAGATTCCTATGGGGGATGAGCCTGTGGCCAGGCCCAGTACGCAGGTGGGTTTCATGATGATCTGGGCGGAGATGATGTTGGCCGCCTTTCTGCTCATATCCTTGTAGTCATGCGCTCGATATATTTTCATTGTTACCTCCGAAATTCTATGGTTGAGATGTGACTCACAACCGTCCACACTCACTCATATAATTTCATATATAGAATCTTCAGCACTTCTGAATCAGGCTCTCGTATTGTGTTGGCAGGCCCTCCGCTTTTTACTGCAATCTCTGCCATCTCATCTATCTTGGCAAAAAAGTCGTCCTTCGAAATTCCATATTCCGCGGCTGTTGGAATCTGGCAGACTCTGCAGATCTTTTTTATCTGGGACAAAAAGAGCTCTGCTGCCCCATCGTCATTATCGCCTTCCGTGGCTGCTCCTGTGGCTCTTGCCATCTCTGCGAATCTGTCCTTAGCTCCGTCCTTGACATATTCAAGGCATAGATGCGCCAGCATCGCTTCAGCCATTCCCATTGGCACATGAAAGATTCCTGTAACAGGTCTACTCATTGCGCTGATAAGGGCAGCTCCTGTGCTGTTATAGGCTACTCCGGCCTCCAGCGCTGCAATTGACATCTGGTTTCTGGCAACCTCATTTTCTCCGTCATGATAAGCAAGCGGAAGATAACGGAATATCCTCCTGATTGCAGAAAGTGCCAGTGTATCGGTAATAGGCTGTGAATTCTTTGATATATAAGCCTCTATTGCCAGAATCAGTGCGTTAAGCCCGAAAACAGCCGTAGCCTTGACGGGCAAAGTGGTAGTAAGCTCAGGATCTATGATGGCAACATCCGGCATTAACTCCTGTCCCCTAAGGAAGATCGGCTCTGTGGCATCGGCAGCTGTAATATATGTAAAAGCTGTAGCCTCTGCGCCTGTCCCCGAAGCAGTAGGGATTGCAGCCATTTGGGTCCTGATACCTGTTATCTCTTCTCCTACGTGATCCGCAAGTTCTCCGCCGCAGCCGTCAAGAACAGCTACTGCCTTCATCAGATCAAGGGCGGCTCCTGTGCCGATACCGATGAGAAAGTCGCAGCCTTCTTTTTTATAGACCTCATAAGCCTCTTTCGCCTTAGCTTCTGTAGGGTCTTCAAGAAAATCGTGGAATATAGTATAGCCTATTCCCTTTTTGGACAGCGCATCGGTGATGATTCTGACTTTCCCCATTTTGACCATTATCTGATCGCTGATGATGAGGGCTTTTTGGCCAAAACCATCCATATATCCGGGCGCCTTGGTAAGTGCTCCCCTTCCGGTGACAATCTTAGAAGGCGTGGTAAACTCCTTGACCAAAGCTACTTCGTTTTTTCTTTTATCACGCACGTTAGTGTGTTTCATCCCCTAGAACCTGCTCCTCTCATTTCTGATAGATATGATATGGTCAAAGCCTGTGTAGTCGGTAAAATAAATTGTTGAAGCTCCGCCGTTTCGTAGCTCCGAATCCTCCTTGCCCTCCATGAATCTATGGGTTCCAAAGGCAGGTCCGATGGTGAGTGTGTCCTTACTGTTTGACAGTTCAACCATCTCATCCTTGACAGTGATGGCTTCTCCGCCCACAAGAGCTGTGGCAAGGTGTCCGTTCTCAAGGAAGGTTGCACCTGTAACGGAGAGCTCGATTCTCCAGGGAGCGCCTTCTACGCCGCTGGTCTTAACTCTTATGTCGATTCCGTCGTTGTCCTTGCTCTCCCTAACCCAGACGTCGATATCCATGTCGGGGCCCATCTTCTTATCGCGGGTTGCATTGTCCATCTGCCACCAGTCGTTGGTCTCAGGGATCTTATCAGGGCTCCAGGGCAGATAATACCAACCGTGCATGGTCTGGGACAGGTGCAGTGTCTCTCCCTCCTGAACCATCTTCTCAGCCTTGAAGGCTCTGTGCTCGCAAAAGCTCCCCGCAACCTTCATCTCCACCTTGATGGTTCCGTTGTGGAAATAGAGGAAATTGGACTTGCCACTCATCACTGTGTAGGTGTATCTTCCGGTTCTGTTTCTTGAGATACCGGAGTTTTGGTAAAAGACCTTGTAGTCGGGATTGCCGTACAGGCCCTCATGTTCTATGTTTTTCCACTCAGGATGCCACATGAAGAAAATGAGGCAGTCCGGGGTGTGAAGATTCTTTTTTAAACAAATGTCTATGATGGTGTTGGCCATATCATAGAATTCAGGGATGTCATGGCGCTGCGCCATCAGCACATACTCTGTGTAATAATCTGTAGGATAGGACAGTCTGTCCTTGTCAAAACGGGTGGAGTTGGCGGTAAAAACAGATCCGTCGGGCTCCCAGTAGTGCAGCATCATGCGGAGGTTTCTGATAACGTGATCCTCGTAAGACTTATCGCCTGTGGCCTCAGCCAGGGTTATCATGGCATCGTTGTTGACGCGGTTGTAGTTTCCGGCTGATTTCTCCGCATACTCTCCGTCTTCGTTGCAGTCGATGCCCTCTGCCAGATATCTGTTTGCGCAATCGGCCATTTCCTTGCTGTCGTAGATATTGGAGCACTCCATAAGAGTTGAGGCTATGGCCCATCTGTGGTTGGGAGTATGGAATCCCCCTGTCATAATGCCTTTTGCGGCGTCTCTTATGATCTCGTTAAGAGCAGTGAATATCTGATCCTCTTTATCCGTTCTCTTAGCGGCCTTGATATCCTTCAGATAGAAGAAATGCGGCATTATCTTTTTTATGCAAAAAGCTGTGTCCGGCGCTGAGGAAAAATTACAGGTCACATAGTCAAAAAGTCCGCTGTCGTGCTGCATCGTCCTTGCAAAGCGAAGTCCTGCCATTATGCGCTTAAAGAGCGCTTCGTCCTCATGAAAAGAGCTGTCCTCGTTGCAATACACTGCTATCATTGATGCGGTTCTGTAAATTGTGTACTTGGCATCAAGGATGTGGTCCTGATCCATGAAGGCGCCGTAGTTCTCGTCGTTCTCATCCATGATCTGAACCCGCATGGATTCGTACACCAGCTCCTCTGTGTCTGTTAAGATTATCTGATAATGATTCTTCATCGATACCCTTCCTGTCTTATCTGACATCACTTAATGTTAATTCTGTATGCTCGTATCAGAAATTCTTGCTTGTTCATGTTTCTGATATTTACTCTGAGATCAGTGCAGCTCCGATGATGCCTACATCCCCTGCATCCGGAATGCGGCTTGCTATGCGGATCTCAGTATTCTTGGCACTGCTCCTTGAATAAACATCTCTGTATACTCTCTCCCTTACCTTATCAAGGAAGAGGTCCGCTGCCCTTGTGATTCCGCCGCTAAGGACCAGCACATCGGGCTGCAGAATATTTATAAGATTGGTAAGTCCTTCGGATAAGTAGTAGACAAACTCATCCAGAACTTTATTCGCTGTTTCATCTCCATCTTTTACTGCGGCAAAAAAGCTCTCGCCATCGGTATTTTCAGGCATTCCCGCTTCCTTAGCCATCTCTGTGAGGGCTGTTGCTGAAGCGTAGTCCTCAAAACAACCTTTTCTTCCGCAGTTACAGTCACAGCCGTCAATGTTAATGGACATATGGCCAAATTCTGCCGCCGCATAGTTAAGGCCTCGTAGAACCTTGCCACCAATGATGATTCCGCCGCCGATTCCGGTGCCCAGAGTAACCATGACAAATACGGGAACGTTGTATTTTCCCGCCACGTACTCGCCGATGGCCGCAGCATTGGCATCGTTGTCAAAAAAGGTCCTGCTGCCCAGGGGCTCTCCAAGAGCTGTTCTTAGCTTTGGCAAAAAAGGAACTTCCTCAAAGCCGAGGTTATTGGCATAGAGGATACGGCCTGTGTCAAGCTCTGCGGTTCCGGGGACACCGACGCCGATGGATTCTATCTCGGATTCGGTGATCTGGGCTTTAGCCATGATGTCTTTTACGCCCTGTGCAATGGCGGCGATCATGGCCTCCGGTTCAGATGCTTCTTTGGTCTTTATGGAATTCTTTTTTATTATGTGTAATTCGGAGTCCACCACTCCCATGGCGATGTTGGTTCCGCCTACATCTATTCCTATTCTGTACATACTTACCTCTTATGTCCCCATTGACTTACAACCGCCCACCAACTCACGCCTTCAACACTTCCATCAAGAATAGCATCGCCATGGCCTGTCCGTAGGGCATGGGCCTAATCTCAATCTCTTTATAGAAGTCCTTGGTAATCCTTCCCATAGGCGTTCCATAGGACACCTGATTCACCGTTCCGTCGGGATCGATGTAGTTAAGCACAGGCTCCAAAGCCTTCAATCCGACTTCCTTATACTTCTCATCGATAAGTCCCATTCTCACTGCCTTCAGTATTCCGTAAGCAAATCCGCAGGTGGCACTGGTCTCAACATAGGAAGTGGGATCATCCACAAGGGTGTGCCACATTCCGCTCTCATCCTGGTATTTGGCGAGGGCCTCCACCTGGGCCTTAAGGGCCTCAGTGATGAAACGTCTGTCAGCCCCCTTAACTTCTGTAACTGAGAAGTATTCAGGAACTGCGATGGTGAACCAGCTGTTTCCTCTTCCCCAGAGGGCCTCAGCGAAGTTGCAATGCTCAAGGAAGGTCCAGCCGTGGAACAAAAGGCCGGTCTTTCTGTCGCACAGATATTTGATATGAAGAAGGAACTGGTATCTTGCCTCCTGTCTCCATTCGTCGTTATCCTCAATTTCTGCCATGCTGGCAAGGAACATTACCGTCATGAACAGGGTGTCATCCCAGAGCTCTTCTGTGTTCTCGCTGTCGGAGGTACGATGCTGCAGTCCCCCTTCCTGAGTTCTGGCAAAGTCGTTCATTATGGCAACAGCCCACTCATGGCATACGCCCCTGTACACCGGGTTATCAGAATTCTTAAGAAGGAAAGACAATGTCAGCATGGGCGCCACTGTGTTGATATTCTTGGCGGGAAGCCCAAGGCCTACCTCCTTCTCATAATATTTTTCCAGAGTCTCAAGATAGCTCCTGTTTCCGGTCTCCTCATACATCTGCAAAAGGCCGTAAAGTCCCACGCCCTGGGTCCACTCCCAGTGCTGATATCTGGAGATATCGTCCCCGGCAAGGCTCTTGGTCTTCATGTTTTCAAGAAATTTCTCATCATCCTCGTACAGGAATTTCTGAAAACTGTCTGCCAGTACCTCCAGGGTCTTCAGGATTTTTTCTCTCTCGACTTTCATTTGCTACCTCTTTCTATTTCCTTTATACTTTTACTGTGAAACTAATTATTCAAATTTCGTTTATGGTGAACCAATGCTGATCAATGACAGTGTCTACTACGAAGACAACCACTATATAATCATCAACAACATAGCCAACAATATTTTTTATTACATTGATTATGATAAAAGGGACTATTCCATCAACATGGAATTCCAGCATCTCCACCCCTACTACGAGGTCATGCTGCTTCTTGCCCCAAATGCAACCCATCTCATTGAGGGTACTCCCTACAATATTCATATGGGCGATATGGTTCTGCTGGCCCCTTCCGTTATGCACAAATCCGTATATTACAAGGGTGAGCCAAGTAAGCGTGTCATCATCGATTTCATGTATCCGCTGGACAAACCGGAAACCGCCGAGGCCTACAAGGAGATCCTTAAGCCCTTCCATACTGAGGTTCCGATCCTCCGCCTTGAGCTGGAGGACAGGCAGCGCCTGATTGATATCCTGAATGACCTTTTTAGTTTTTCCAAAAATCATGACTACTACGGCAATGCAGCGGATGAATTCTACATCCACAACAAGTTCCAGGAGTTTTTGTACGGGCTCTACGAGCTCTCGGGTAAAAATATCTATACCAATGATCAGGCCTACAACTCCATAGAACAGAAGATGTATGAGATTTCCTCCTTTATTCATGCCAATTATAAGGATGATATTTCTCTCGCTTCTTTGTCTGAGCGCTTTTTTATCAGCCCCAGCTATTTATCTCGTGAGTTCAAGCAGGTTACGGGTTTCAATATTTCCAACTACATTCAGCTGACCAGGATCAAGAATGCCCAGTACAGGCTGGTCTCCACCAATGACAAGATCTCTGCGATTGCTTCGGACTGCGGCTTTGCATCCTTTTCTCAGTTCAACCGCATCTTCAACAGGATCAGCGGCTCGTCCCCGAGGGAATATCGCCAGTCTGCGGTGCTTAACAAATAATCCTTTGTGATAACTGATGGCGCTTATGTTTTACATGCACACCGGATTGGTGATGGCCATATTGGTGCAATCATCCATGGCCACAAAGTAAATGTAGTGGTCGTGGGGATATTCCAGGGGATTCTCTGTAAGACTGCAGCTGTAATCGTAATGTCCGTTTTCCTCGGTTGCCTTGAGAATGATTTCTTTAACTACTCCGTTCTCGGTGCAGATCTGAAGCTTGCGCAAGGGTCTGTTGGAATATAGCTTAATTTTTATATCAAGTTTGTTATCTTCTTTATCTTCATCCCCAAGTTTTTCTCCGGGGCGCTTACCGTTAACTGTTGTAAGAAGAATAGGTCCGTTGGTCAAAAAACTGTGGCCGCAGCGAAGGGCGTCCATGACCTTTTGCGGAGTCCGTGCTTTGCCATGTTCACTGCCTATTCCTATATTCACATAGGTTCTGACGCCGCCGCTGGTAAGGTTGGTCTCAGCCCATTTTTCCAATATTGGAAGGAGGCTCTCGCAGATCAGCGTGTATACCTTGACCTCTTCGGGATATTTACTTGAGAGTTCCTGCGTGTTTAGCTGTATCAGGTCTCTTGTATCAAGGATCTCATCATACAGAACATGATAATCATCGGCGCAGATGTTGTGGGTATCGCTTCCGGTGGTGGCAGGAAGGAAAAGGCCCTTCTTCATGCACTCATGCCACAGGTTTCTTGCCAGATCGTTGGTACTTCCCGGTAACATGGGATTGGAGCCGTTCCATATCTCCATGGTCTCGAAGATGTCCAGCATATCGTTAAATGCAGGATTCCAGGAGATTGCTCTCTGCAGATCTCTTGGGTGATTGATCTGAGCAAGGCCGCCCTTGTCCTTGATGATATTTGTAATCCTTACAAACTCGGAGCGCAGGTACTCATCGGTTCTGTCCTTCTGCTCCGGTATGTTGTAGATAACATCTGTGTCAACTCCCATAGCCATTACGTGGCCGTTGGAGGTGGAGATCTCTTTGGATATTACGGGAAGGAAGTCCTCTCTTTTTAAAGCCTGCCATGCCTTGTGACCAAGGATATTGTGGTGGTCTGACAGGGCTCCGTAGCCAAGGCCCATGGCCATCATGGAATTGGCGATATCCTGCGGGGATTCAACAACGTCATCATCTCCGCCAAAGGCGGGGCTGGAATATATGCTGTGATGATGGTTGTCTCCGGCTATCCATCCCATTTTTTCAAGGTCTATGAAGCGGTTTAGCTCATAGTATCTCTTCTCAAGGGTGTCTTTTTTCACTTCGACAGAGTCTGTGATGATCTCATATTCACTGCCCTTGGATACTTCGATGAAATAGCGGCCTTCCGGCAGATATCTGTGGAGCGTTCCGTCAAAGCCGGTGATATCCCTTATCATGGTTATCTTGCCGTTAACCCTGTCGAAATTCTCGAAGTTTTCTCCCTCAAGAAGTTTGAAGAATTTGACCTGGGCAGGTGTTCCCAGTCCTTTACAGGTGGTCTCTATGAACACATCTCCAAGCTCTGTGCAATTATCAGGGATTCCGTTTCGGTGAAATCTGTTCCTTTTATTGGGGGCAGGATAGTCAACCTCATTGGTCCTTGCCTTGCCGCCGGGGCATACTACCTTGGCATATCTTATGAAGTTTACAAGCCTCTCGGCATCCATCCCATCCACAATAGGATCGGACTGCCCCTTTTCCCGTAGCTGTCCCTGCAAAAGTCCTATTGCGATGGATAAAAATTTGGTTTCCTTACTCATGATTCCTCCACTTTTAATCCCATTTTAGGGTCAAATTACGGCATTATCTACGCGGTTTTTATGTTATGTTCACCTAAATATTGCATTTTTTGCTTAGTGCCTGTCACTTTCGTTAGGTGAAGTGCCTGTCACTTTCGCGGGGTGAAGTGCCTGTCACCAGAAGGTAATGCTGTAGGTCTTGATCTCATAGGGTGCTATAGCAAAAGATAGTATTTTGGTGTTCCTGTCAAAGTCCTGCTCTACCCGGCTTGTTTTTTCCAGTAGGTTGCAGGCCCGGACGTTACGAATCTCCACCTTTTCAAAATCCTTAAAGAGCTGTGCCTTCACTTCATGGCTACGGCCGTGGGCTTCGTATAGGCGGATGATGATGGCTCCGGTATCCTCTGCCTTCTTGATGGCGCTTACATAGACACCTTTCTCATCACCCAAGTCTATGATGCCCTCCCGGAGCTTTGCCAGATCCTTGGCCATACTCTCCTGCAGGAAAGGTAAAAATCCAATACTCTCTGCGTTAAGCTCTTCTGCCTGCTCTATAACAAGGCCTTCCCTGAAATCGCCTCTGTGTGGAAGCAGCGAATATGTGAAAAGATGCACTCCCTGGTCCGCATCCGGATTAGGGAAGATGCCTGATTTGATAAGGGTTATTCTCATGAGCTTCTCTTTTGCATCATAGCCATACTTGCAGTCATTCAGGATGGCGACTCCATATTCACCGGTGTCCGCCGTCATATCTATCCAACGGTGGGCACAGCACTCAAATTTCGCTTTTTCTATGCTGGTATCTCTCTTTATCTTCCTTCGAAGATTGCCAAATTGGATATCGCAGTCCAGATTGGAAGCCTCCACTTCCACCGGGAATGCGGCCTTGAGAAGGGTCTGGTGCTCATGCCAGTCAACATCGGTCTCGAAGTCAATTCGCTTTGAATGCTTGTAAAAAATGATGTTCTGGCCAATAACGGATTTTCTGAAGTTCCTTTCAATATTTACATAGGCAGCCACATCAAAATCCTCAGCGTCCTCCTTCGGAACCTCCGGCAGCTCAATATACTGAAGATCCGTGATGTTCCAGCTGGTCTTTTCAAAATCCGCATCTATGTTCCAGGCATCATAATCCTTGGGCTTATCCTCAAAGGCCATCAGCCTGTTGAGGGGCGGCTGGGACAGATCCCTGATCTCCCTGCCAAGCTCTTTATCAAACAGAGACTCGATCTCTCCGTTCTCATCAAAAACAACTTTATAAAAAGGCGTCTCCAGTTCAGTTTTCTGCCCCTGCTTAAGGGCTTCCACAGGCCCATCTTCAGCATCAGCCTCAAAGTCCGCCTCATAATCCTCGTCAAAATCCTCGTCAAATTCGCAGTCAAAGCCTGTCGCCTGCTCGTAGGCCAAGCGGATAATTCCCTTGCAATCGCTGATGGCATCCTCATACTGTTCCCAGGAATCCTCATAGACTCCTTTTATAGAAGAGCCCGGCAGAATGTCATGGAACTGATTGAGCATCAGAACCTTCCATATCTCATAGAGGTCGTTCTCAGGATATCTGAGCCTTCCTGCCAAAAGTCCGTAGCTGCAAATAAGCTCAGCCTCCTTAAGCAGATACTCCAGCTGCCTGTTGTAGCGCTTGTTTTTTGCCATGGAGGTGTAGGTTCCCCGATGGTATTCGAGGTAAAGCTCTCCGGATATCTTAGGAATTTTCTCAGGCTTCTTAAGCTTTTTCAGAAGATCATCAAAAAAGGCTGTAACACTTTTGAGCTCTGTTCTCGGGCACCCGGGCACTCCCATTTCAAGGCGCCTGTCCATCTCCAGCATCTCCCAGGTGGGGCCGCCTCCGCCGTCTCCAAACCCGTAAACAGTAAGAAGCTCATCGGTCAGCTCTTTTTCCCTGAAAGCCCTGTAAGTTCCAAGAATCTGCGACGGGTTCTGTCTTCCGTTGTAGGTGTACTCCAGAAGGCCGCCGGTCTTCATGGCCTTGTCCGCCAGGGGATAGTCACAGGTTGTTATGAGATAGGTGGGAATCTTAGTCCCATCAATTCCTTCCCAGTAAAAAAAGTCATGGGGAAGTCTATTTGTATCATTCCAGGCAAGCTTGGTGGTGACAAAGGCTCTGACTCCGCTCTTTTTAAGAATCTGAGGCATTGCAGCACTGTATCCGAAAACATCAGGAAGCCACAGGATATCGCTGTCTATTCCAAAGGCTCCTTTAAAATACCGTTTTCCGTAAAGTATCTGTCGAACCAGCGATTCCCCTGAAGTCAGGTTACAATCCGCCTCAAGCCACATGGCTCCCTCGGGCTCAAACCTGCCCTCCTTCACCTTCTCCTTAATCTCTTCAAACAGCTCCGGCTCATCCTCTCTGATATATTCATAGAGCTGGGGAGTACTCATCATGAAACGGTACTCGGGGTATCGCTTCATCAGCTCCATCACTGTGGAGTAGCTCCTGATGGCCTTTTCACGGGTCTGGCAAAGCTCCCACTTCCAGGCCACGTCGATATGGGTATGACCGGTACTTGCCACCGTCACAGGAAGATAATCTCTGCCGTAGAGGTTCTTCCTTAGATACTCCGAGGCCTTGATCGCCAGCTCATCTAAGCTATCAGTCTTCTCTGTTATCACTGCCTCGTCAAAAGCCCCAGCCATTCCAAGAATTCGAAAAGCTTCTTCAAGACCTGCTATCAGCTCCTCCAATATTTCCTTCTTGGAAAATCTAAATCGGTCATCTATCTTTTCTTCAAGAACTTCAGTCGCAAGCGCCTCCGGAAGTTCCTCTTCTTTCCTGATACCAAGAAGCGCCTCCGCCGCCTCCAGCAGTACCAGTACGTCAAAATAGGCCCTGGTCACTGCCTCATTTCTGGCTGCCAGCTCCATATTCAGGAGATTCTCATTTTCTGCCAGGTTGGAATAGGCATAGATTCCAATATCAACAGCCCTGTCACGACCCTTTTCCCAATCCTCTTTTTCATAGATGACAACGCTGTTGTGGTTCATATCCATGCCGCAGCGCCTTATGCCATCTATGTATAGAAGCATCTGAGGGTTATCCGTATTCCAGATATCATCAGCTCCGGTGGACAGGAAAAAAAGCACCTCTTTTCCCCGATATATCTCCGGGATCCGGACCTTAAGCTTAAAGCAAAAATGGGTGTCAGGCTTACCCCAAGCGCCTCCCGCCTTAAATTTCTCCCAGTCCTCAGGCTCCTCAAATATGGTCTCTCTACTGTCGTAGGCAGTCTCGGTAAACCTTATTCCTTCCTTTGTCATGACCTTATCAATAGGCATAACATCAGAAAAAATCTGCTTTCCAAGGGCATTCTTTTTCTCTATAAGACCACTTATTCTTGTAATGTAATCCGTCATCCAGTCTCCTGTCTAAGTATCTGAATATGATATCCTGCTTATAGTCTTCTGATCTTAGTCTTCTCTAACAATACACTGTCTTGTATTCATGCTTCTTGGCGTAACCTCAATGTCCTCCAGCTGTTTCTTTATATACCCCGGGATCTCCCTCTTAAGCTCCGCTAAAGGGATATAATCCTCATGCTTTATCTCGTTTTCCTCGAATCTCATTGAGGGTTCAAACGCAAAATTCTCTTTTATATACTCTACAACCTTCCTGTTCTCTTCCTCAGTGATATGAATGTCCTTAAGATATTCCTCAGGCGCATCCAGTCCACCGATTCCCGCAAGCCTTGTGCAGGCTTCGAATAGTTCCGGATAAAGATGCATGAGCCTGGGACTAGCCAGCATCGCATGCTTTCCCGGCTGAGAGTACATGATGAGCCTGCTGCCGTCAGGATATATCACCCTCGCCATCGTTCCATCATGTACAAGATATTCCTCTTCCATCTCATCCTTCTTGTACACACTGGTAAATTCCGGCAGCGTAGCTCTGAGAAACCTGCCATGGTAGCTACCTTCCGCTCCCACCAGGTTATCCTTTTCATCCAGATATACCCAGATATGCTCAAGGTCGTAGAGATGCTGAATGTCATAGTCCAAATAATAAGCGTATTCGATAACCTTAACCGCCCCTTTGTAGTTCAAAAAATCAAACTTGCGATTGAAGGATCTGCTGACAGCGCCATCCTCTTCATACACCTCATACCCCACCCTCTTTATACTGAAAGGTTCCTTTTCGTCCATATATATAATTGGGGCATGACGCAGTACATATTCTCTCTCTTCCATATCTTCCTTCCTTATCTCTTGTAGATTTTGGGCCAACGCAGATTTTTCACGAACTGCGCTCCTTCCGATACACAGAAGCCGCCTCCAATAATAGAAAGCGGCTTTGATAAAGTCTCAGGTTAAGGTCTTATTCAGTGTATTCAAATCCGCGCAGATTAAGCTCCTTAGCATAGTGGCAAGCCACGAAGTGTCCGGGCTCAATCTCCTTATATTCAGGTGCGACTTCTTTACATTTCTGCCGGCAATACCTACAGCGGGTGTGGAAATAGCAGCCGCTGGGCGGATTGGCGGGATTGGGAATCTCGCCCTTAAGGGGAATTCTCTCCTGCTGGAAGGTGGGATCAGCAACCGGCACAGCAGACATCAGCGCCTCAGTGTAAGGGTGCTTGGGATGAGCAAATATCTGCTCTGTCTCTCCGTATTCCACCATCTTACCAAGGTACATAACACCAACTCTGTCGGAAATGTGCTCAACCACCGACAGATCGTGGGAAATGAACAAATACGTAAGACCGAATTCCTTCTGAAGGTCTTTTAACAGGTTGATTACCTGGGCCTGAATGGACACGTCCAGAGCCGAAACCGCCTCATCACACACAATGATCCTGGGATTAAGAACCAGCGCCCTTGCGATTCCGATACGCTGTCTCTGACCACCGGAGAAAGCATGTGGATATCTCATAAGATATGAGGGGTTAAGTCCGACCTTAACGGCCATCTCTGTTGCCTTTTTATCCATCTCTGCCTTGGACATCTTGGGATAGTTTGCCTTCAGTGGTTCCTTGATAATATCAAGTACAGTCATCCGGGGATCCAGTGAAGAATATGGATCCTGGAAGATCATCTGGATCTCCTTGCGGATCTCCTTCATTTTCTTTTTATCGATCTTTAAAAAGTCAACTTCCTCACCGGCCTCGGTTCTATAGTAAACCTCGCCCTCGGAAGCCTCATAGGCTCTTACGATGCAGCGGCCCAGGGTTGTCTTGCCACAGCCCGACTCACCTACGATACCGATGGTCTGTCCTTTCTCAACGGAAAAAGAGACATCGGTAACAGCCTTAACTACTACATTCTTGGAGGTAAAACGCTTGTGAACATTTTTTACTTCAAGTATTGCATTATTCTCCACGTTAATTTCCTCCTTCCTTAGCCTTGATTCTTGCCTCTACCTCAGCTCTGTGGGCTGCACAGGCAGGGTTGTTGCAGGCAAAGCAGGCAATCTTGTGTCCGGGCTCGATCTCAACAAGCTCAGGCTCAGCCTTATCACAAAGGCCCTCTATTCTGGCATCACACCTGTCATAGAATCCGCACTGCTCAGGAAGATTCATGGCAAGAGGCACAGTACCCTCGATTGAGAAGAGTCTGTCCTGCTTCTTACCGCCAATCTTGTGAACAGATCCGATAAGTCCCCTTGTGTAAGGGTGCTGTGGATTGGCATAAATTGTCTTGGAATCACCGGTCTCAACAACCTTTCCAAGGTACATAACGGCAACTCTGTCGCACATTCTTGCAACAACGCCCAGGTCGTGGGTGATGAACAGGATTGCCATGTTGAATTCTTTCTGAAGCTCCTTCATAAGCTCCAGGATCTGTGCCTGGATTGTAACATCGAGAGCTGTTGTGGGCTCATCCGCAATCAGAAGCTTGGGGTTACATACAAGAGCCATAGCGATCAGGGCTCTCTGCAACATACCGCCGGAGAACTCATGAGGATACTGGTTGTAACGCTTTTCAACATTGGCGATACCAACCTTTCTCATAACCTCTAATGATATCTCTTTTGCCTTCTTCTTATCCTTGGTGATATGAAGAAGTGTACATTCGTTAATCTGGTTTCCTATGGTGTACATAGGAGAAAAAGCTACCATGGGCTCCTGGAAGATCATGGAGATCTGCTTGCCGCGGACGTGTCTGATCTCTTTT
>JAEEGL012254074.1_pt1 | contig 14618 bp, 30 predicted proteins | sample 9134231 | NCBI WGS metagenome assembly JAEEGL01 (sample SAMN16246548, study PRJNA631951) | gut metagenome | biome: gut microbiome; feature: rumen; material: fiber-attached | host: Bos | place: Iran: Karaj | collected 2018-10 | reverse complement strand
TGTCAAACTTCCCGTGCATACTATCTTCTTCTGTGCTTTCTAGCCACGACTTTCCATTCGTCCCAATCTCTATTTTTTGTCAAGTGTTTGGGTCTGAAAATTTTTCCTACGGTGGAAGGGTGGGAGGCCCGGTACGGGCCAGTTAGCCAGGACTAACATCTCCCCGAATCCATGCCCCAGGTTGAACAGTTGAACAAATATTCAAATGTTTTGCATGAAAAAAGCGAGCTTTTCAAGCTCGCTTTTCTCTTTATTTCATTTTCATTCGGTAAAATCATTTTCGCCTATAATATCATATAGCGTGGGGTAATTTGATTCCTCAATGGCCCGGACAAAAGCCCCATGTTTTGAGGGATTGTACACGCTCTGATAGTACCCGGCTTTCTTCCAAACAAGGGAAGAAGAACGAGAGATAGAATTGACAAAGACCGGGAAGTCATTTTTATCCTCAAAATAATAGAGCATTTTAGCAATTTCAGAAATGGCTTTTTCCGCTTTTCCTTCCGAAAAATCTTTGCAAATACTTTCTTTTTCTTCTTCTGAAAATACGCCGTATAATACACTGTCAAACTTCCCGTGCATACTATCTTCTTCTGTGCTTTCTAGCCACGACTTTCCATTCGTCCCAATCTCTATTTTTTGTCCATTGTAGCGCAAGTCGATTTTTCCGATTGCAGAAACGTGAAGATTTTTGATGTTGGTACGCCATACTTTTTTATTAACAAGAAGATGGCAGACCGTTTCCACCAAATCGGCAAATGCTCCATAGTCAGATAATTTTTCATAGGTGTTAGCCTTGAAATTTGCATAGGCTATCATGTACTCTTTCCAATACTTTGCAAGTGCGATCTGTCTTGCGCATTCACCGCAAGCGAACAAATTGAAAATAGCTCTCTTTTTGATATCATTTGTGACAGGATAAACTATTCCTTTATATTGAATGGTAGAGGGAAACGAAAAAGAAAGAATCAGATTTTTCGCAAGTGTAAAAACGTCGTTTTTCGTTTCCGCAATGCGACAGGCAGAGAAGAAAGAGGACTTCGCCCGGGCAGGGATAAACCGAACGAGAACGAGAGCGAGGGCAAAAATCAGATTGTTTTCCATGGGATACCTTCCTTTCTTCCGGCTTTGGGCTTTTCCGGAACGCCCTTTTTCGGTAACTAATATACACGCTTTTTTTTCGGCTGTCAACGTTTTTCAAAAAAATTTTTCGTGTCTTTGTTTTTGTTTTGTTTTTTGTATACAATTTGATTCAAGTATATTTTTTCAAATATAATCGAATCAAATGCAGATTGTCAGTTTTTTATCAAATTCTGTATACAAAAAACACGAACAAAACAAAAGAGAAACGGAAGAATGTTCGGATTTTACCAGATTTGATAAAAGTCACACTTTTGTAACAATTGTCACGGATCCGTAACAAACCTCAGAACCGTTGATTTATAAGGCTTCCTGGGGTTTTTAGACGTATTACATCCAATATCTGGGCGTGACTTTTTCGGCTTTTTGTGGTACAATATGGTCAGGAGGTGAGGGAAATGTTACGGAAGTGTTACGGATCCATCGGGTGGTGGGGTACTGTGTCAGGCGAGGTACTCAGGCAGGCGAGGGACGCACGGATACGGGCACGGATCCGCAGGCAGGCACAGGCGCGCTCGTATGTATATACGCGCGGGTGGGCGAGCTGGAAGCTGGAAAGCTACAAGCTGGGAGCTGGAAAGGAGCTGGAATAAATGTTAATGGTAGTAGGAGCTGGGATCGCTATCGGCGGGCTGGTGGCTGGAAGCTTTGCAGGTTTAGAGCCGGCTTTGGGTATATGCGGTATAGGAGTCATGTTACTAATAGCCGCAGGTTGGCAATCTGAAAAGCGTGAACGGGAAGCCGAAAACTGGCGAGCGGCTTATCCAAGTTACAAGTATTGAAAGGAGATAAAAACATGTTTTACGTAGTAGACGAATGGGGACAACTGATCCGGGAGTTTTCTGATAGGGATACCGCCGAAACGTATTGCAAGAAGTGGAACGAAAAATTTCGCTTTAGCGAATGGACAGCGCCGAAAGCGCACGTAGTAGAAGAAGAATAAACAGATAGACCAATCACCACTAAGGTGATTGGTCTTATTCATATCTAAAATTGGATGTATTACATCTAAAAAGAATAAAGGGCCTTTGGCCCTTAGTGTTCAAGCGTCCATCCAGTATATTCGGCCATCAGGATACAATCATCAAAGATTGACTCTGTACCATTATCATCCATGATCAGGGAGATACCATCACCTTCGGCCCAATCCTCACAGCCTTCGAAAGTGTAGGTTATTCCTGTACAGGTTTCGATAATAACCAAATCTTCCACTTCGTTCACTTCGATCACCTTGGCGGTCTTGGGGTAGATCTCAGCGCTTGCGGTCAGGCCCATCATGGTCAGGATCAGCGCTATCAGGATAATCATTGCTTTCTTCATTGCTCTTTTTCCTTTCTTATCCTTTCACGGGGCGGACTCTCAGGAAGTCTGCTACCTCACGATGCCAGCGGATCCAATCTTCTGCCATCTCATAAGACAGACCGCTCACATACACCCGACCAGTCAGCTTACCATATACTTCGAACATTTCCGTTACCTCCCTTTCTTTGATGTAATCATTATAACAGGCCAAAGCCTAACTGTCAATCTTCAGTTTTTGGATGTAATACATCCAATAATGTCTATTGACTAATATATATGTAAGTAGTATACTTGTATCATCAAAGAAGGGGGTACACGAGAATGGCACTGTGGCAGGAACTGATGGCTAAGTGGGAAAAAGAAGAACTGATGGACGTGGACAACGATCCATTCAATCCGGACGACGAGCCGGATTGGGACGAAGGGGAAGAGGATCCTTTTGATCCTACTGGTGAGGATCCTACGGACCTATATGGACCGTGGTGGGAATGATCTCACCACTTTTTTCTTTTGGATGTAATACATCTAATAATGCCTATTGACCAATATATCTACAAGTGATATACTTGTATCATCAAAGAGGGAAGGAAAACCCACCAAACCAGAAAGGAAGGAAAGAACATGAAGACGGTTGACATGATGAAGTGGGGCAAAGGGTACTACGTGACTATGCGTATTGGTTGCAATGTACAGCGTGAATGGTGCAAGACGAAGAAGGCGGCAACGACTCTGATGAAGAAGTGGCAACAGGGAGACTGATCACCACGGCCTTAATGAGAAAGAGAGCAGGGGAGATTGATTCTCCCCTACATCCCAATTAGATGTAATACATCCAAAACATGGGGTTGACGCCTTACAAATAATGAGTATAATTATAATTGTTCCGAAGGGGAACAGAAAGGAAGGTAAATCAAATGTATTATTGGATGCACAAAGAATGTGGGTATATCATTCCGGAAAACAAGCTTTGGGAAGATGCCGAAGAAATGGGCTATGATGATATTGTCGATCCCTGTTCTGTGGAATATGGCAATTTCTCGCTTTATTACGAGAAAACGAACATGGCGGTCAAATGACCGCCATTTATATTTTAGATGTATTACATCCAAAAAAGTTTATTGACAGTCGGTCTGACACGAGTTATAATAAGGTATCAAATGAAGGAGGGATTACCCAATGTCTAATGCCGAAGCTTTCGCCAAGGAACTCGAAAAGAACAAGCGCATCCGTGAACTCGCCGAAAAGAACGATTCTCCTGAAGGACTGACTGATGCCGAGCTCGACGAATTTATTCGTCTGATTGATCGGGCCGCCTACATTTTTGGGAGATTCTAATCTCCCATTTTTTTCATAGTGCGTTTTGGATGTAATACATCCAACTTTGCTCTTGACTTTTCGTGATTTTTTGTGTATAATTGGGTTGTACCCAAGGAACCCAAACGAAAGAGAGGAAAACACCATGAAAACTTATGGAATTCAGAAAACTATCATCCGCTTCACTGTGAAACTGCCAGACAACACTGCACGTATCCAGAGACTGCATGACTATGGCGCATGGTTCGACCTTGAAGAGGAAGAACTGCACACCGTAGAAGAAGTACTTGATTTCATGGAAAAGATTGTAAATTATGGCGCAAAGCGCATTGACCACAATGAATTCATTGACGACGATGACCTCAAACTCAAACAGACTTTCACGTATGAGGTAATTTGCTAAGGCCCTTGGGCCTTATCTTTTTTTAGATGTATTACATCCAAATTCCCCTCTTGCAATTATAGCATATCCATGCTATAATTAGGCATCAAATAAAGGGGGCCATGACCATGATCAACATTCGGACGATTCGGAAACTGCAGGAGAATGACGGGCTGACGCTGAAGGCAGGGAAGATCATTACCCACAAAACTGGCTATCAGGTAGCCGATTACGGCTATGAGCTGAAGACAGCTGAAGAAGCCATCGCCTGTGTGCGTAAACTGGAAGGTAATTGCGGCATTTGGTACAGCGAAGGAATTTATTACATTGATCATTCTTTCCGCATCAGCACAAAAAAGGAAGCGCTTCGCATCGGTCGGGAACATAACCAAATTTCAATTTTAAAATGGTCTAACATGTCTCTTGTATATTGCTAATCATGCGGCCCGAAACCGGGCCGCAATTTCATTTTCAAAAGTTGGATGTAATACATCCAAAACTAACTCTTGTATTATTCCCGAAAGTATGCTATTATATACTTGTTCCAAGGGGAGGGGCGGCAGAGCCGAAGAGGTGCGACCCACGTGAGTCCGTAAGACCGACTCCCAATGAACCGACCGCGCGCCGAAGTCCTACTGCGCGGTATACGGGGTGAGGAACCTCGGGGTCAGCTGGGCTGGCTCAAATGTGCGGGCAACAGCAGGGGAGCGCTTGGGACCCCGAGGCCGGTAGGATGAGCGCAAAGGGTGGTACCCTGTTCGGGAGAAACGAACTTGAGCTTGCGAGTGGGCGAGCAAACAACCAAGAGCGGGCAACAAGCCATCCGCTCTTTTTTATTATGCACTTTTGGATGTATTACATCCAAAACAGATTGTTGACAGGATTTATTCTTTATGCTAATATATACTTGTCCAAAGGGACAAAATAAAAAGAAAGAGGTAAAACGCAATGAAGATTCGGAAAATCGTAGGACATGAGCAAGCGGCGGTTTGTGTGTGGGATTATGATGATGGATCCGCGGTTCTTGTTTCCTATACGACGCCTGTATGCAAGATTGACAGCAATGGTTGGTTGGTTTGCAATGGCCTGTATAGTAGGACAACTATTAAGCACATTGGTTGGTTCATGCGGGAATATGGCTTTACGTACTACCTTGCGAAACAGCTTTATCTTGACAATAAGACTTTCAATATTTACACCGGCGAAATCCGGGACCGGGCTTAAGGCCCGGTTTTTCTTATGACTATTTTTGGATGTATTACATCTAAAACAGACCATTGACTTTTTTCGGGCTTTCTGATAAGATATACTTGTCCAAAGGGACAGAAAGGAAGGTAACCCCATGAATCAGACTTACATCTCCATCACCATCACCTATTACGGCGCTCGGTTTATGCGTCCTGAAGTTCATTATTATAGGAGCACCGGGCTGGGCCCTGTAATCTCTACGTGGGATAAGCTGACAGTTGACGAAGCGAACAAGCTGATGTGGGAGCTGGTGAAACTCGGCGGTACCAATCGCTTCTTTTCCAACGAGTATAACAATAAGATCAGCTATCGGGAAGTGATTTTCTACGGCATATTGTAAAATAGACTTCGGTTTATTTCGCCCGTAGGCGCGGGCAATCTTTTTTATCCAATTTGGATGTATTACATCTAAAATACATACTTGACTATATAGAAAAACATGATATAATGATATTGTCCTCAGAGAGAGGAAACAGAAAGGAGATTGAAATCATGTATCTGTTCTATGCTGACCGCCTCGGATGGATCCCCATGGGTAACGATGGACAGCTTGCCGTGCCGAAGTGCGTCCGGTCTCGCCGTGCCCTGCAGAAGCTGGCTGAAAGCTTCCTTGGTAATAGAGCTGGCCGGGTGTATCTCATGACAAGCTGGACTCAGCAGATGTGCGAGCTGGGGCCTCGCGCTTTTGAAGAATACATCGCTCGCAATGGTAAGGTGGTTGCTCATTCTTGAGCAACCCCAATTATTTTAGATGTAATACATCTAAATTCTTATGTTGACAGATATAATATATCATGATATACTATAATCACTCCAAAGGGAGAAGAAAGGAAGGTAAGAGCAATGAAGTGGATGTATGTAATGGTTACCAACTTTACCCGGGCGTCCCATCTGAATCGAGCTATGGTGTCTTATGAGGACGAAAGCAACGGCGTGGAGCTGAGTCTTCATCCCACCTACACGGAAGGTCTTATCGAGCTCCACAAGCTCGAAAAGAAGCTGAACCGCAAAGCTGAATGCCATGTAAACAAGTACAACAAGTCTATCGTGGTGTACGAGCTGAGCGGGTACATGGACTAAGGCGAAAGCCTTAGTCTTTATTTTTTAGATGTAATACATCTAAATCTAAGGTTTGACATTTCCCTAAAACTATGTTATTATATACTTGTCCGAAGGGGACAGAAAGGAAGGAAAGAAACATGACAAAGATTACGAAGACGCACGCCCGCACCCTGTACAATGCCGGAGAGCCCGTGATGATTATCCCGAACAAAATGCGGACAGATTCCTTTATGGCAAGCTGGCAGACTAAACCCGCTGATGATCCCACTGCGGACTTTGATAAGCTGTGTAACGCCATCAGCTACTACAATTGCTCTCCCGAAACTGGCATGGGCCTCGCGTATTACACAAAGGCGATCTAATCGCCTTTATTTTATTCCATATTCTTAGATGTAATACATCTAAAACAATATATTGACTTCTTCCCATAATATGATATAATGATACTGTCCTTAGAAGAGGGCATAGGAAAGGAGAAATGAGTTATGGAAAATACAAATGGATATCGCCCCTCCACCCGCATCGGCAAGTACGTCTGGGATATCGACCTTGAGTCGATGGATGTTGGAGAGTTGGCCGCTCTGACTGAAGCTGCTGCGTATTTCAAAGCTAAGCGCGAAAAGGAAGCTGACCTGATGCTCAAGCTGAAGAATACAGTTCAGGCCATCAGCGAAGCTGGATATCATCTGATTTATAAGTCGGATGATGAAGACCTGTGGATTGACCTCAATTACGCCCACTATAACGGCAATCTTCAGTTGGAAGAAATGTAAGGCTTCGGCCTTACATTTTATTTCATTCTTAGATGTATTACATCTAAATATAGGTCTTGCCTTTTATCCCGAAAAGTGGTATAGTATAACCATGAAAGGGGGATTATTCAAATGGAAATGACTTATCATGTGAAGGTTCAGCGGGCCGAGCGGGTCAAGAACATCGTGGAAAAGATCGGAATGGGGCAGGTTGTCAAGGAAAAGTATGTCCGCTACGAGCTTGGGCAAGCTGGTAAGTATATCTGCATCACAGATACTGGTGTAACCATTATCAAAAGCGAGGACAAGCTGAAGATCATCACCATGTATGTCACCACTCAGCGCGAGCTGGTTAGTGTATATGGTGGAGCCGGCAAAGTGCCGTCCTTCCTGCGGAGAAAGGTTGACCATAACCAGTCACTGTTCACTGAAAAAGGTAAAACGATTTGGTGCTAAGCGCCATTTCGTTTTGGAATATTAGATGTATTACATCCAAATTCAGTATTTGACTTTTTCCTAAAATTATGCTATCATATACTTGTCCGAAAGGGACGGAGAGGAGTGCTTATGATGCGTGATTCAGCCAAGGGAACCTACAATGGAGATACCACTTTCTGCCCTGTCAATGCCTATGGGGATTGCCCTTATTGCGATCAGTGCAACGTGTGCCATATTGATGATCCGCTGGAAGATTGCGACGACTGGGGCGCGTTCTGGTCAAGCTGGGACGAGTGGCAACAAGCTGATACCATAACAGATAATAGAGACAGCTTCGTTGATGACGAGCTGGACTTTGCGCGCGAAGAATATGGCTATGAAGCCAGTCAGGTAGAAGATTATGATTGGGGCTATAACGAGGACGAAGGATATGATCCCTACGCCGGTGAATATACATACGATTGTTAAGGGCTTCGGCCCTAATTTAAAATTAGATGTAATACATCCAAATTAAAGTGTTGACTTTATCCCAAAATTATGGTAATATACAATTGTTCCAAGGGACAAGGGATGCACGACCAGCAAGTCGTCAATGCGGATGGCGTGTGAGTCCCGTGTAGGATGACAACCTACACACGGAACAAAAAAATCAGAATTAAATACTTGACAAAGTACAAAAATTCTGATATAATAAAGATGTCCTGAGAGGGAATAAAAAAATTTTGTGCAGGGTGGTCTGCCGTAACTAAACCACGAGTGAAAGGAGTAAAAATGACTACTGCTGAAATTATCTCTAAGATTCTTGGCATTGAAGGCGCCCAGATGGCCCGTGCCAACAAGACCAACATTATCGTTATCCCTACTGAAGATGGTTACACCAAGGTGAATGTAACCAAGGCCAACATGGAAGGCAACAAGGCTCATCCCGGATTCAATGCGGAAGCCGCTATTGCCGAGTACAAGGCTTGGGAAGCCCAGAGTGCTCTGCGTGAAGCCGAGCGTGCCAGTAAGCCTGCCAAGGCCAAAGGCCCCAACCCTGAAGCGCAGGCTCGCCGTGATGAACTGGATGCCGCTATCACTGCTATGCCTTCCTTTGTTGAGATGACTGCTACTGACATTGCGAACGCAGTCAAGGTTTCCTATGAAGTGAACCCCATGCAGGTGGGGCTTGCCGCCAAGCGTCTGGTAGAAAAGGGCGTTCTGACCGTTAGCACCCGTGAAAACGACAAGAAAGCCTACTATACCAAGGCATAATAAAAGAGGGGTATCACCCCTCTTTTTATTTGAAATTGATTTTGGATGTAATACATCTAATTTCCCACATTGACATTTTCCTAAAACCATGTTATCATATCATTGTCCGAAAGGGACGGAAAGAGAGGATTTGAAAATGAGGATTTATTTCGACATGGATGGAACCATTGCTGACCTGTACTCGGTGCCGGACTGGCTCCCGAAACTCCGGGCTTCTGATGCTTCGCCTTATGTAGAAGCTGAAGTCATGCTGAATATGAATGTTCTGGCCCGGTATCTGAACAAGCTCCAGAAGCTCGGTTATGAAATCGGTATTATCAGCTGGACTTCCAAGGGCGGCTCAGAAAGCTATAATGAAGCTGTTGCCGAAGCCAAACTGAACTGGCTTCGCAAGCATCTGGCTTCGGTTGCCTTCGATGTTCTGGAAATTGTGGAGTATGGGACTCCGAAAGAAAATTTCCTGACCACATTTGATGATATTCTCTTTGATGATAACGAGGGTATCAGAGAGGAATGGACAGGCGAAGCCTATGAACCTTCTGAAATTCTCTCGGTTCTGTCGGAATTACTCCATATGGAGTAATTTCATTTTATAAAATTGGATGTAATACATCCAATAATCATACCTTGACAAAATCCCAAAATTACAGTATACTATACACGAAAGGTGAAGGACACACCACAAACCAGAAAGGGTATTGAAATGGCTAAGATTTCTAAGACCGTGGTTGATCAGGATTTGAGGGTTCGGGTTTTTCAGGACGCAATTTTTGATGATAATGACGAGATTGTTTGGCACAAAATTAACGATCGTCAGTATGGTTGTATTCTGACCGATTTGAATGGCGTTGAGCGCTATGTCCGTATTGGTGCAATTGTCGCTGCTCTGCGTGAAGATATGACCGCCGAAGAACTGATGGAGTCCGAGATTGCCGAATACGAGATGAAGCAGGCCGACAAGGCAGAAAAGGCGAAAGAAAAGGAAACCAAGATTGCCAAGGACAAGGCACGGCGTGAAGCCGAAGCGAAAAAAGAGGAAGTTAGCGCAAGCTAACTTCCTATTTCATTTTCAAATATTAGATGTAATACATATAATAATAACCCTTGCCAAAGTCCCGAATCTGTAGTATTATATACCTGTTCCCAAGGGGAACACAAATAAGAAGCGGAAGGAAAACCGCCGTAATGAAACCCACGAAGGAAAGGAGCAAATATGGCTCGTAAGGAACTGCGGTATCTGGTGTTTGATTGTGAAACTGCTACTCTGCCCTTTGCGTCTGAACTGTCTAATGGTGATGCTGACAAGAAGAAAAAGATTGCTATTGCCCGCCCGCTGATTTATGACATGGGATGGACTATCACAAACCGCAAGGGCGAAATTCTGGACAAAAAGCAATTCCTGATTGCAGAAACTTTCTCTGTTCCTTCTGTATTCAATACTGCCTACTATGCCGAAAAGCGCCCTCTGTATCTGGATATGCTCAACCGCAAAGAAACCAGTATCAAAACATGGTTTGAGGCTTCTGCTATTCTGATGGAAGATTTGCAGAAGGTCGATGCTGTTGGGGCTTACAATTCCATGTTTGATTTCAAAAAGGCTATCCCTTTCACTGAACTGTATGTGAATAAACTGTATAGTCCCGAATATCAGCAGTGGGAACTGACTCAGCGCAAACTGTGCTATAAGATTATGAACGAACGGTATCAGAAGAATCAGGAAAAAGATTTTAATGGCGAAGTATTTTCTTTCCGTGGCCAGGACTTCCCGCTATTCGACCTGTGGGGCCTTGCGACTAAGCATCTTCTGAATAATGCCACCTACAAAAAGCGTTGTCTTGAGAATGAAATGCTGACAAGCACAGGGACCTTCTTCAAGACAAGTGCCGAAGCAACTTATCGGTATCTTCAGGACAAATATGATTTTGACGAAGCGCATACCGCCCTTGATGATGCTACTATCGAAACTTTCATTCTGAGCCAGATTGCAAAGCGTAGCGCAATTACTGTTGGAATCAGTTTCTTCCCCTTCCGTGAACTCGGTACAACTGACGAATTTGTTATGAGAAGAAAAGTTCCGAATCAGACCGAAGTGGGAACCGTGATTGAAGCAATTGAACGGTATCTGGACGGAAAAGAATCAAACAACTATACAACCCAGTTGGAAAATGTTCTGACTCGTCTGATGGAGTACCTCGGCTAACGAGGTACTCTTTTTCATTTTAAAAAATTAGATGTATTACATCCAATTTCTTATGTTGACTTTTCCCATATCTTCTGTTATACTTGTATCATCAAGAAGGGGGTATGAAAGAATGAAGGCGAATTACGAAGAGAGAGCTAAGAAGTTCATTGCTCAGGTTTATCCGTACATCAAGAACTGCCGTGACAATTTTGACTTTGAACTGGCCATTCATCAGTTCAACAAGCTGAACCACCGCAAGGTTCAGGTTGCTTACGGTTCTACTCGTATCGCTCTGATTACTTCTGACTATGTTATTAAAGTTGATTATGACGGTTGGGGCACTGGACGCTTTGGCTCCTGCAAGAGTGAAGTCCGGATGTATCAGCAGGCAAAGCGGGACGGGTTTGATTATCTGCTTGCGAAAATCACCCCTTATCGTCAGAAGTACAACCGCACCTTCTACATTATGCCCCGTATCCATGGTGTTGGACGTACCCCGTGGGATGCCGATTTCTATCTGACCAACACTGAAGAAGATTGGGTAGAGGAACATATCGGTGATTTGCATAATGAAAATTATGGTTGGAAAAATGGACATATTGTCATTATTGACTATGCCCATAACGACCTCAAATGAGGTCGTTATATTTTATTTTTAAAAATTGGATGTATTACATCTAATATCTACTACTTGACTTTTCCCAAAATTATGATATACTTATAACTGTCAGAGGGAGGGAACACAGACCATCAAGGTTCAAAAAAACTTTGAAAAAAGTTTGAGAAAACCCTTGACAGGAGCCCAAACTTCTGATATAATAATTACGAAAGGTGAAGGAAAACACCTCAAACCAGAAAGGAATTTATTATGAAGAAAGCCACTCTCGAAGCCATCCGTATCTTCCTCGCTGATGCTGATTTTGACGATGTCGCAATTCTCGCCGAACTGGATGCCGAACTGCGCAAGGGCGAGACAGCCAAGGCGAAGAACGCCGAAGCCTACGAAGCCATCCATGATCTGATCGTGAGCAACCTCTCTGACATTCCTGTGACTTGTGGCGAACTGTTCGACACCATTGAGTCCGAACTGCCCGAAGGTATGACGAAGGGCAAGGTTCAGTACGCCCTGACTCATCTGTGGCAGGATGAGATTGTCAAGGTCGCGGGCAAGCCTAACGGATATCGCAAGGCGTAAGTTTTCTCTAAATTCTCCCACGATTCTCGTGGGAGAATTTCATTCTAAACCAAATAGATGTAATACATCTATAACTAATACTTGAACTTTCCTGAAATTATGTTATAATGTATATGAACTTAAGGAAAGGTGGTTGAAGAAATGACTTATGATAAACTTCGCCGGATAGTCCTGAAATACTGGGATACTGGAAAACTTCCACGAGGTATCCATGATATTTCACAAGTATATGAAATGATGATTAAACTGCGTCAAGGATAAGGGAAAGGAGTTTGATAAATAATGCGCTATTATGTATGTTTACATCGGCAAGAAAAACGATATTAGAAGAATCGTAAGGCTTATAAGAAAGCACGGCACCAGCGCCCTCTTAGACGAGCAATCGAAGGAAAGAAGAAACCGAAATATAAGGAAGAGGAGTGTGACTAATGACCAAGGAACAGCGTGCCGAAAAGGCGAAACTCCACAAGGATTTGGTGGACTTGCTCACTGATACCCCGACAGACGAAACTTATTATACCCGTTTGATTTGGGCCAATCAAATCATTGCCAACATTCTTTCTGATTGGGAGGTTGATACTAATGAAGATTAAGCGTGTCGCTCTTGTCCATTCCTCAGGTGAATTTGCCATACTTCATGGAGACTTTCCGCATAGCGCCCGTGATATAGACATTCTCAATACTTTATATGAGGTTGGAAAGAATGTCTGGATTGGTCACGATTTATATCGCGTTACTGAGGATTTTAATGGTTGTCGTTGTTACTTTCGTTATGAAATATTCACGGTGAGGATTTAGTCCTCACTTCTATATTAGATGTACTACATCTAACATTACCTCTTGCATTTTTCTATGTTTATGATATAATACAATTGTTCCAAGGGAACCGCAGTAAGAAGCCTGCGATATCAAAGAACGTGTAACAAGTAAGGTTAGTCGCACATGACAGGGCTAACACGAAACGGGACGAGGTCACGAGAAACTGCATGAAGCATCGGTCAACAATTTCCGTCCGATGAAGTGTCATTTCCAAGGTCATGGTAACACCGCGAGTAGCAGACCAACCATCTGCGAGACTGTTGGTAGCAGTTATGGGAATGGGGCGCTTTTCTATTTTATAACTTAAAGGAGATTAAAAAAATGATGGATTTCTTCAACGATCATCCCATACTGACTTCCATTCTTGTTATTGTTCTGATTCTTGCGGTCATCTTCGGTTGTGTCTATCTGTATAAAAATGCGCGCAACCTTGTATTCAAGGGGAACGAGCAGGTCTTTGATACCAACTGGCATTATGCGTGGGCTATTGTCGAGTTGGGCAATGGCGAACTGCTTGAAGGTGAGGTTACTTCATGGAAGGACTTCAACGAATCTGACATGATTCAGTTCACCATGAATGGTACTACCTATCTGACGCACTCCTCAAAAGTAATCCTCTGCACCAAAGAGCCGTAAGGCTCTTAAACAAATTAGATGTATTACATCTAATAAATAAATGCCTTGCTTATCGCAAGGCATCTTTTTTATTTACCCATTACTTCTCTATATCCCATTTTCCAAGCAATATGTAATGCTTCATGGCTTGTCCACTGATTTGTTTTACCAGTAAAATGTACCAGCAAAGAAGTATTAATTTGATTATACTTTCTTAAATCATCATCATATGCGGCAATCAAGTTCAAAATTCGTTTCTGATAAGTTTCAATCTCATGAAGTTCCTTATTTCTATCAGGCCCATCAGGAAGCATTTCAGCACACCCTTTGCCGATAATAATTTTACGGCAATATACTTGCATAAAATGCTTATGCTCACACAGGCTATCCAGAAGTTCCTTCATATGACGATCTTCGCCACTCCAGACATCCGCAGTTTTCTTCTTTCCAAACATACTCTCAATCTCCTTTCTGATTACATACATATTATAACAGATTTTACAGGAAAATCAAGTCCCGAAATTAGATGTATTACATCTAACTTTAATAAAGGGGATAAACCCCTTAATATCCCAAGCAATAGCGCCCGTCTTCATAGCGTCCATATACCCAATATTTCTTATGTTCCTTGTCACTCCAAGACGCATATCCTTGACATTTCAAATCATTTTTAAAATCTTTTTTAGTAAATTCATCACCATCTGCCCAGTAAGCGCCTTGCCGGAAAACTTTCCATACTTCATCAGGTACTTTATTATTACGGTCATAATCTTTATAATGTGCAATCACAGTTGGCATCACTTCTTCAAAATTACCATCCATATTCCAGAAGTATAATGCCATTCCTTCGTCTAATGCTTCCTCATACGGTTTCTCAAGCGTTGCTTCTTTTTCATCTACAAATTTATATACTTC
>JAEEGL011935289.1_pt1 | contig 14618 bp, 12 predicted proteins | sample 9134231 | NCBI WGS metagenome assembly JAEEGL01 (sample SAMN16246548, study PRJNA631951) | gut metagenome | biome: gut microbiome; feature: rumen; material: fiber-attached | host: Bos | place: Iran: Karaj | collected 2018-10 | reverse complement strand
TCCCGAAGATGAAATAGACAGTTATATTGGTTCAACTCCAACTAGTTTTGCAATATCTGAAAAGAGAATAGAATCTAGTAAATATGGTTTTGATACTCTTCAAATGAATAATAGTATTTTCATTTTTACATCAACTAGGAAAGCACGTGAATTTACTGATCCTGATATAGATATGTATCCTTTCTATGAAAATGTAAGAGTTAATAATTTAGATTTATATGACTTAGGAAGAACTAAGTTAGAGGATTTCATTGTTCGTTATCTTGAAGCTCTTAGAATAGAGTATGCTATCAAAGGTATCGAACTAGAATTTAAAGAAATGTTTATTCAGGGATTAGTAGTAAGAACATATTTCTTGAATAAAGGTTACCATGGAACAATAGAGTCATTAAATTTAATAAGAAAAATGATAGATGAAGGTCATTATACTAAGTATACTTTTAAAAGTTATGATGAAGTAATTAAAGAAAACCCTAGTATTAATGTGTTAAGTAATGTAAGATAGAATATTTTTATTCTATCTTTTTTTTAACTATCGTGTTAAGATAAGATTGTAAAGTAATAATAAGGGTGTGATTAATTTATGAAAACAGTTTTATTCTTAGTTAATGGTTGGGGTGTAGAACATAAGAATTCATATTCTATTTATGATAAAGAATTAGTTCCAAACTTTGATATGTTAATGGGAAAATATTTGTTTGAAAGATTAAAGAAAACAACGAATAATTATCAAGAAGCTTATCGTAATATGAGTATTGATATTAATGAAATATATAATTACTCTATAGTAAAAAAAGCTATTGAAGATGGTTCACTAGTTAAAAGTAATGTTATAACAGGTATTAAAGAAACACTAGATCAAAAGAAAAACAAAGTTCATATCTTTTGTTTAGTTGATAAGAGTATGAAAATTGTTGATGATTTAAAGTATTTATTAAAAAATATTATTGCTAAAGCAGAACCTGGTAAAACTAATGAAAATATATATTTGCATTGTATACTAGCTAGTGGTAATTATGAAGATTATCCTGAGATACAAGATGTACTAAGTAAAATTAATGTTGAACTTGGTGATTATGCAAGAATAGGTATGGTTATGGGGCTAGCAGCCCTAGGTAATGATGTATCTCAAGTAGATATGAACTTCAATATTAAAGTATTAATCTCTGAAGTTGGCGAACGTTGGCAATCATTCAAACAAAAATTTGAAGTTGCTCAAAGCTTAAAACAGGCTCCTGTCTTTACTAAACCATTCATGGTTAATACGGGATTTAAACTTGGTAATGAAGATAGTATTTTCTTTTGGAATTATGATACCATTAACCTAACTAATTTTATGAATACTATTAAAGCGATTAGTTATGGAGATGGTTTTCCAAATAATATTACATTTAAGTCATTATTTCCTATAAAGTATGATACTGAGATAGAACATATACTAGAACCTCGAAAAGCTGATATGTCACTTGCTAAAGCTTGTGAAGTATTAGGATTTAAAGCTCTAATAATGGCTAAGAAAGCCCAAGTAAATGCAATTAATTACTATCTAAATGGACTAGAGAATGTATCTAATCCAAATATAAACTATATTGAATTTGATAATTATTTATATAAAGATGATGAAATAGTCAATGTAATTAATAATTATGATCATGAACTGATAATCATAAATTATGATATTGATGAATGTAAGACAGTTAAAGAATTAAAAGAAACATTAACTAAAATAGATAGTACACTGGGTAAAATATATGAGAACATGAAAACTAATAGTTATTCTATTATTGTTAGTTCACTATATAGTAATGATGTTAAACTATTAGATGATAATAATGAAACTGTTACAGTAGCTTATAATGGATTATTACCAATAGTCTTTATAAGTGGAACCATAACAAGAAAAGATTATATCTTAAATCCTGATGGAACAATAAATGACTTATTTAAAATAGCTTATCAAGTAATAAACCCTAAGTATGATGGTAAAAGTATTCTAATAAGAAAGAACTTCTTATTTAGATTATTCTTTAACTAGTGTAAAAAAGAAGTGTAAATCACTTCTTTTGTTTTTGTAAATAATTGACAATTGACATTGTGGGACTTATATTTATTATGGAGTCCATTGATAAGTGAGGATTTTAAATTGATTAGAGGAAAAGTCCCATAACGTACACTAATATCGTCTTAATTTATTAGGGAGTGATTAGATAATGTACCATAGGGTAAAATGTAATAACAAAATCACTTATTAATTAAAGAAAAAATAATACCTGTACTAGGAACTCACGTATTTAATTAAGTCAATCTATTATTAACATTAATTATATTAATATTAATAATATTAATTAAGTATATGTAGACAGTTAGAGTCCAATTTATTCTTGTTAATTAGTGTAGGAGGTGATTTACCTGAATTGATCGTAAAGGGAATCATTAATAATTACACTAGTAACTAATAATGATTAACTTTATTATGATTATTAGAAATAATAATTATATTTCAATGACGGTTAATTGATAAAAAAAGATATGTGAAAAACATGTCTTTTTTTGTTGTTAAAAAAACTTTTATATTATATAATTAATACTGTATAAAAAAAGTAGTAGAAGAGGTTAGAATATGAAAAATGATTATGATGATATTGAAATCCTTAATATTAATAGAAAAAGAAGAATACCTTCTGATGAAACAGAATTATTAGATCCTGTGGTAGTTAAAAAAACTATTAATAAAGAAGTATTAAAACAAGAAAGTAGTGAGTATGCTAAAAGAGTAGAGACTCCTACAAGAAGTAGTATAAGAGAAGAAAGTGAAAAGAAAACTACTAAGAAGAGTAAAAAAACTAAAGAGAAGAAGCCTGCTAAATTATGGGAAAAGGTTTTCTGGGGAGTTAGTTTAGCCTTTATTCTTGGTTGTTGTATCTTTTATGGTCAAAGACTAATTCACTATTATAAAATATATAATCCTACTGATCCTAGTGGTAATAGAGTTCAATTAATAGCTGATGAAATTACTGGTAAATCTGAGTATGTTTATGAAGGATCAGGTTTATATAGTAATGAAACAGGTTATGTATATAAAGGTGAAATAGAGAATAACTACCTTAAATATAATAATATGCTATGGAGAATCTTAAAGATTAATACTGATGGAACTATTGTTATTGTTCTTGAGGATAGTATGACACAATTACCATGGAATAATAAGTCTACTAATTATAAAGATTCTGATATCCATAAATATTTAAATAATGATTTCTTAAATCAACTAGATAAATCATATCTAGTTAAATATAGTTTCTGTGAAGACAGTGTAGAAAGTTTAGCTAACATATCTTGTGAAAAGAAGAATAGTGACTCATATGTTAGTTTACTAGATATTAGTTCATTCTTAAATTCTATTGTTGATAAGAAAACTTATTTAGTTGATGGTTGGGATACAATATTCTGGTTAAATAATTATAGTAATGATAAAGTATGGCATACTAATGAAGTTAATGTTAGTCAAAGTGATGCTAATAACTTCTATCAAGTAAGACCTGTTGTTAAATTAAAAAGTACTATTGCCTATATTTCTGGTGATGGTACTAAGGATAATCCATATTTAACTACTAAAGAAGATAGTTTATCTATTGGAAGTAAAGTTAAATTAGGTGATGATACATGGGTAGTTTATGATACTAATAATGGTACTAGATTAATGCTTGATAAAGTACTTAATAAAACATATCGTTATGACTTAGATAAATTAACTTATGAAACTGATAGTAAATCAAGTTTAGCAGAATATTTAAATACTGAATACTTAGATAGTTTATCTTATAAAGATTTATTAGAAGAAGTTGAATGGGTAGATGGTGGTTATTCTACTAGTCTTGATGATATTAAAAAGAATAAGAACAAGGCTAAAGTTGGTGTTCCATCACTACTTGATTATCAATTTGATAGTAGTGTAACAGGTTATTTCACTACAACAAGTCAAGAAGAATATATCTTAGTATATGATAATCCATTACATGCAAGTAAGGTAACTATATCTAGAAGTATAAGACCATGTATTAGTCTTAAGGAAGACGCTGTTAGTAAGTTAAAATTAGTTGATGGCGTATATACAATGGGGGATTAACATGAAGAGATTAACTAAATGGCTTATTGCCATAGATATTATCATTGCACTTTGTTTCTTTGTAGTATACTGTCCTATTTTTAAGAGATTACAAAATACTATTATCTCTACAGCAGTAGATACTAAGACTCACGATTATATTGCGTACACTTTCTATTCTGAGGATAGAGTTCAAGAAGTAATAGATGCAGATAAGATTGAACCAATTGATGAAGAAATAAATCTAGATGAAATAATTATTGATACTAAACCACGTGAATCATATGATAATGAGTATGATGAGGCTATCTTAACACGTGATGCTGGTAATGAAGATTATAAATATTTAAAGATTAAAGTAGGTAAATATGATGCTCACTTAGTAGCTATCTATGATCCATCTACTGTTAGAATATTAACAGCAAAGAAATTTAATACAACAACAGATGCTAGATATGGTGGTGGACAAGAAAAGATTATTAATATGTCTAAACGTTTAGGAGCTATTGTTGGTATTAATGGTGGTGGTTTTGTAGACTATGGATATGGTTCTGATATTCCACTTGGCTATGTAATTAAAGATAATAAGGTTATATGGAATAAAAAAGGTGGCGGTAAAGGTAATTTAATTGGCTTTACTAACGATAATAAATTATTATTAATTAATGCTACTGGAGCTGAAGCTATTGAACAAGGTATGCGTGATGCTCTTGAATTTGGACCATTCTTAATCGTAAATGGTGTTCATGCTAAATATGATGAAGTAGTTGGTGGATATTCTCGTGCAGCTCGTGTTGCTATTGGACAAAGAAAAGATGGTATTGTATTATTCCTTGTTACAGAAGGAACACATACAGCTGGACCTAATATGGGCGAAGTAATTCAAACATTAGAGAAATATGGTGCTTGGAATGCTGCTAACCTAGATGGTGGTACTAGTACACAATTAGTTATTAAGGGTAAACTTATTAATACACCTAAGAACATTTATGGTAATAGAGTTGAAGGTGGAAGATCAGTTGTTACTGGTTGGGGTTTAATTCCTAATACTGAAGATACTACTGAATAATGTAAAGATATATTTAAAAGTCACCAATATTTGATATGATAATATTGGTGATTTTATTTGCTTCTATAGTTAAGTGGCATAATAAGTCCTTGGTAAGGACTAGTCGCAAGTCCGATTCTTGCTAGAAGCACCATTTTTATTGACGTTATAAGTGATTTTATATATAATAACTTCTTGAGGAAAGTTATGAGGAATAATAAAATCAATCATTATTTCGAATTAGTATTAGAACTTAGTGATAAATACTATCATTCGATTGATGTAGTACAAAGAGAATTTATAATAAGAAATGTTATAAACATGTTAATTAGTAACAATGAAGAGCATTTATTAACAGAATCTCTTTTAGATTTTATGGTTTATGATATTAAAAGTTTGAGAGATTTTGATAGTTTAAGAGTTAATGATTATCATCGATATGCACTATTAAACTTTTATTTTAGATCTATAAAATCAGATTATATTAGTTTAGAGAAACATCAAATATATGATGTCCATAAGTTTACTAAATCAATGGATAGTGATACTTTTGAAGCTTTTAAATTTTATAAATGGATTGAAATAAATTTAAAGAGAAAACATAAATATACTTTCCCAGAAACAGGTATTATTAACTTCTTCTTTTTAAGTTTACTATCACATTGTTTTATAAATAATATAATGAATGAATATGAGAATATGGCAAAGCCATTATTAGCTAACTTAGATGAACTATTAGACTATTTTAAGAATAATGGAATTGAAGCCTTTGATGAAGATATCCATAGATTAGAATATCAATATTCTTTATTCAATTATTATTTAGAAAAGAAATATAAAAAAAGTATTAATTAAAGATATGTTGTAACAATATAAAGAAACTGGTTTTTAAATAGGAGGGTTTTATGGAAAAAGATAAGGAAGAGTTATTTAATCATATTATGAGTTCATTAAATATCAGATTAGATGTTCAAAGTGTTGGAAATATGATAAGTGAAGACTTAAAAGGCTATTACTTTCAATGTAGTCGTGAATATGATGCTTTAACACTTAATGAATTCTTTACTCTTTATAAAATTAATCTATTAGAAGATAAGAAGATTATTACTTGTGAAGTTAGAGAACTACTAGAAAAGATTTTTTATCGAAGAAGAGAATTAAATAGAAAGATAGGAGATCTTGCTTATAAAGAACTATTCTCGGAGAAGAAAACGAGTAGTAAAAGAGCTGATGATTTATATAGAAAAGTTGCTGAAATAGATAGTGTACTAGCAAAATATCATTTAATAATGAATGATGAAGAATATCAAAAAATGTTAGTACATGGTATTGTGAATGAAGACTTCACTAATCTTCCTCAAGTAGAAGAGATTAAACATCTTGTAAAGGAACCTAGAAACAACTATTAATAGTTGTTTTTTTATGTTATAATTTATTTATAATAGGAGTCCATATGTCTGAGAATAAAAGATATGATTATTATCTTGAAAAAACATTAGATAAAATATTTGATGTTAATAGTACTGCTAATCCTAAAACATCTATTATTAGTGAACGTTTTCATGCACGTCTAAATAATTTCTTTGATGGATATAAATTAGTTCAAAACGATCTTAAGATGTATAACTATCGAGATTACAAGGGCCGTCTTTTATCGGATGATTGGTTTGATAGAGGGTATGAGTTTAAAAATGGTTATGCAATCATTGGAAAATATATGGAAGATAGTAATTCCATTAAAGAAAACATTATTGATCGAGATGGTAATATAGTATGTGACAAGTGGTTTGACTTTATTAGTTACTTCGATGGTAAGATTACGGGATACAATTTTTTTGATGAAGACACAAGAGATAAATATGTTAATAGTAGAAATGATGAAGCTAGATTTCATGCTAGTATAATAAATGTTTATGCTTCTGATACTACATCTTCTGAGGTATTAGTTGATTTTAGAGGAAAAGATGTAGAAAAAGATTATAAGATAGTTGAGATTAATGGAAAATATAATTTTCGAAAACCAAATAGACATCTATTATTAAAAGAAAATGTTGATGAAGTAAAACCATTTAGTGATGGCTATGCTTTAGTAAAAAATAATGGTAAATACAATATTGTAGATGTTAATGGAGACTATGTTAGTAAAAATGAATGGTTTGATGCTATTACTGATTATTGTTGGTATAACCGCCTTGATTTTGTGAAAGGAAGAGGTTATGTAATAGTTTTTAAAAAAATTGATAAAGTTATGCACTATAACATTATGGATTTAAAGGGTAATCTTTTAATAGATTGGACTCCAGTAATCAGGGCTCTTAATCCTTATTATGATGATGCTCAATTGAGTGCAATTAGATATATAGACTTAAAAGGCTATACTTATAAAAAAGTTGGATTATCTTATGTATTAAGTAAAGGTAGTGAAGAGATTCAGCTAAAATATAGACCTTTAAGAGTATATGATAACTTTGTATTATGTGTTAAAACAAAATATAATATGCTTTATGGAGAAACACTTTATTATTACTATTTAATTGATAAAAAAACTAAAAAGCGCTACAAAGTTGGATGCAATCGCGCGTTCTCTCAAGGTCCTGATGATTATGGTAACTATAATAGATGCTGTTTTGCTTTTGATGATAACTTTATTCATGATAGTTTTCATAAAAAAACTTATTTAATATATGGACCACAAATTATTGATATAACTGATTATTTTAATAGAAAATTAATAAATAAAAGAACAGTTACAGTTAATAAGAGTGTAGAAAGAATAATTCCACTTAAAGAGTTTAATTTAACAAATACAAGTAGTATTGATAAAGTATTAAAAGAAGATGAAGAACGAGAAAAAATAAGACAAACTATCTATGATAAAGACAGAAAAACTAGAGAGATTGGGGAATTATTAAATCGTTATAAGAATGATGAAGAAGGAATAAAGAAAGTAATCGAAGTCGTTGAAGGTGATTTAGACGAAGATTTTGAAAGAGTTGATGAAAAAATAGAATTATTATATCAACTACGTCAAAAGGGGGCAAAACTAGCTAAATTAACTTTTAATGAATGGTATTTATTTAAAAAAGTAGATAATCACTATGAATTTAGAAACTCAGTAATAAAAAATGAAAGATTACATATGTTTAAAACAGCCGGGGAAACTTTTGAAAATGTTAAAATGGATAATTTATATATAGAAGGCTGTGATTTAAGTGGTCTTGAGCCAACAAAAGTATTTAATAGAAATATGAGTCATAGTTCATTCATTAAAGTTCATTTTGATCCTTTAAAGAGTTGGGCTGGTGTTAATATTATTGGATGTACTTTTACAGATGATGAGGATCCATTAACGGTTAAAATAATGCCTGCTTTTGAGGATGCTATCTATGATGATACAACAACATATAATGGTATTCCATTAACAACGCTTATTAAAAGAGAAAGAATGCAATTACAAGAAGATATGGTGGGGGCTCAAGAGGAGTATATAGGGCCAAGAAGTAGCCATATATAAATAGAAAAAAATGACAATCAACATATTGAAGTCTAGAAAAACATTTGTTATAATTTTATTATAGAGAGGACTATGGATGATTGAGGTAGACGAACAAGGTTTTGTTAGGGATATTAAAGCAGCAATAGATGCAATTAATCAAGAAAACAAAAGCTTAAGAGAAAAAGTTAAAGAAATTATTGAACTGCCCTACGGTACACAACATGAAGTAGAGATTGAAAACTATATTAATAGTTTTACCAATGGTCAAGTAGATGTTCGTGAAGAGTTATACAACATAGCGATGGCAAACGAGATATTTAATAGTTTCGGTGTTAAGAATGAATCAGCACAAGAAAAGCGCCATAAAGAATTAGTTGAGGCGTTAATGAATAGAATGGAAGGTGTATTTAAAATGTATGATGTAAATGAAATTGAAAATGTTCAACCTGTTATTCCTACAGTTGATCAACCTGTTGAAGTTCAAACTCCTCAATTAGAAGTAATCAATCCTGAAGTACCTGTTGCAGAAGTTCCAGTTAGTGAACCAGTAGCAACACTTGATGCTCCTGAGATGTTTACTCCTATGGCAAATCCTAGTACTTTCACAGAACCACCAGTATATGGTGAAGTACCTACTACGGAAGTACCTCCAGTAGTAGAAAATACTCTTGAAGGTTTAACAGCTCCAGTAGAAGCACAACCACAAAGCGAAGTTCCAAGCTTTCAAGACTTTATTAATAGTCAAGAATTTGGTACTCAAGAACCTGTACAAGAAGTAAATTCAGATGTACCAAGTTTCCAAGATTTTATTAACAACACAGATTTCTCTGATATTAATGCATCACTTCTTCCACCTGAAGATAATACTCCAGTAGAAGAACCAGTTGCAGAACAACAATTTGATGATTTCGTTAAAGAAATGCCTGTTGAACAAGTTAGTGAAACATATGAAGAACCTGTTTCTGAACCAGTAGCTGAAGAAGTTCCTGAAGAAACAGCTGAAGAGACTTACGAAGAACCTGTTTCAGAAGACATGGATGCTAAAGTAAGAGAAATCTCAGAACGTTATGATAATTTAAAGAGACTTGAAATAAGAGTATATAAAAATACTAAAGAATTAGATGAATTAGAAGCTAAGAGAGCTCAAATACAAAAAGAAATTGATGATGATCAAGAAGAAATCAATAGTTTAAAACTAGCTGCTTAATAAATAACTGTGGAAGATATTAATAAAAAGTTTTTAAAAGAATCATTTAATATTGATGTAGATAGTTATTCCCCCGAAGAATTAGACAAAGTATTAGAGATTATTAATAAAAATATATTAATAAGATCTCAAGTTCTTATTGATAAATGTAGGAGTATGGAAGAGCAGATTGATTATTATAGATCGTTATTAGATAATAAATAAGAGGCTATGCCTCTTTTTTTTTATTATTTTTATTGCATATTTACTTCTTTTATGGTAATATTTATATACGTGTGAGATGGTGGAATTGGTGAAGCGGTTAACACACCAGATTGTGGCTCTGGCATGCAAGGGTTCGATCCCCTTATTCCACCCCAGTTAGAAAATAGCCCTATTTTAGGGCTTTTTTGTTTATGGAGGTTACTATGTGGATGGTATATGCTATTTTAACGTTCTTTTTATGGGGTATAGCTGATCTTTTTTATAAAAAAGGTAATATTGATAATGATAAGTATACACACTTAAAAACAGGCATTATGGTAGGTCTAGTAATGGGTATTCATGCTATTATCTATTTCTTTGTTAAAGGTATGAAGTTTGATATAATGGCAATGCTTAAATATTTACCTGTATCAGTATGCTACATTACATCAATGATTATAGGTTATAAAGGCTTAAAATATATTAATTTATCAATATCTAGTCCAATACAAAACTCTAGTGGTTTAATTACAAGTTTATTACTTGCTATAATCTTTAGTGTTAAATTATCTATATATGAAATAGTATGTTTAGTTATTATGGCTATTGGTGTTATTATGTTATCTGTTATTGAGAATAAAAAAGATATTAAAGTAACTTTAAAGAAAATAACAGTGGCAGCCATAGTATTCCCTCTTATTTATTGTTTAATAGATGGACTAGGAACATTCTTAGATGCCGTATACTTAGATCACTTAGAATTAATAGATGAAGATATGGCTTTAATTAGTTATGAATTTACTTTCTTATTATATGGTATTATTTCATATATTATATTAAGAGCTAAGAAAGTTAAAATAAGATTAAAAGAAGAGAAAACAAGATTATCAGCAGCAATCTTTGAAACCCTAGGCCAATTTACTTATGTCTTTGCAATTACTAGTCACTCTGTAATAACTGCTCCTATAGTAGCTTGTTATAGTGCCTTATCCGTTCTTTTATCAAGAATATTCTTAAAAGAGAAAATAAGTAAATTACAATATGTAGCTTTATTCTTAATCTTTTCTGCAATAATAGGACTAGCAATCTTAGAAGAAGCTTAATTTTAGTTAAAAAAATGTTGACTTTATATTAATTTCCTTATATAATCTTAAATGTTGATTACAAATCAACATGTTGGGGCATTAGCTCAGCTGGGAGAGCGTCACGCCTGCACCGTGAAGGTCAGCGGTTCGATCCCGCTATGCTCCACCATTTAGAAATAAAACCACTTATAGTGGTTTTTTTATTGCAATTATTTAACACTTATGCTATAATATGAGACGCAAAAAAGGGGGTTGTTTATGGGTAAACGTAACAAAACTGTACTAGTTGAACACTTATCGGATGAAATAAGTGATTTAGAAGACAGAGTTAAAATATATAAGAAAGCTAATGAAAGATATGAAAGAATTAGAAAGGTAAAAATCTTTGGAAACTTTTTAAGATTAGTTCTACCATATATAGCATGTATAGGGTTAGCCTTTGGTGCTTCTTATGGTATAGGTGGAGATATTCCTTTCTATCCACAAGATGTATTAAAAGTTAATCATCATGTAGAAGAATTTGATAATAGAGGAAAATTTAATTCGGAAAGCGAATTTCGTGAAGCATTTGCAGATAGTGATAGTAATGCTGAGTATTTTACTAAATGGGAATTAAAAGCTGATAATAGATATTATCGTTTTAGAAAAGCATATAAGTTTAAATCTACTGAAGTTTCTTTAGATGCTTTAAGAAATGCTGTAGCTAATAATACTGATCTTGATAGTATTATAGGTAATCCATTTAATTCTAAAATGGAAATAAAGGATAGTTTAACAGAAGAAGATTTAGCAAACGATGGATATATGACTGTTACTTATAAATATCAAGATGAAAAAGATTTTATCGTTGCACCTGAGGAGACTGCATCAAATATTGGTAGAGGAGTAATATTTATTCTCATTTCAGGTTTGAATATGCTAGTATACTCATTCTTTAGTGACTTTTCAACTTATGATTATTTCAAAGAAAAAGATGAAATAAATAGGTATTATGTACCTAATGATTTATCTTACTTAGAAAAAGAATTAGAAGAGAAAAAACTAGTATACGCCAATACAAGTGAAAAAGAACAATTAATATCAAATGGTAAATAGGTGTTCTATGAAAGGTTATAATGGGCAATATTCAGGAACTGAACTAAGAGATATTTATTATTTATTTAGTGTTTATGAACCTAAGTTCGATGAAATAATTAAAGACAGATTCCCTGAATTAATGAAATATAAAAACATACTATATCATTTCTTTGCAGATGTTACTTTATTTAAAGGTGATTACCCAGATTTCTTTAGAGATGTAGGTCATTTCTATGGACCTTGTTATCCAGTAGAGATTGAAACAGAATCTTATAATGAAGGTATTAGTTTTGTTGCCTTCTTACTTGATATACTATTCCAAATAGAAGATAAAGATCTTCCATTAATAGATGATCAATTATTGGATTTATGTGATCAAAATTATAAAGATAGTAGACTATATAAATTAAAAACTTTCTTATTACCAAAACAAATGGTAGAAGAAAGAGAAAATGTATATGCAGAAACTTTTATATTACATTTTAATCATGATTTTGAAGTAACTGTTAGAAATGTAGTTAATTATCATAACTTAGTAGACTATGATAATAAATTAATCGAATTTAGAAGAAGAATACATCATCGTTATAATGTAAAAGATGCTTATTTCTTTTATTTGATATTAGCATACTTCTATGCTAATAGTGAACAATATAACAATGACTTCAATATTCTTGATAATATGTTACTTAATTTCTATGATAAAGATGAAATGTATTTAAGGGAATATAAAGGATTTTACCCATATAAAGATGACTTTTATATGTATTCTGACTATACAAGTATTTATAAGTTTATTAGTAAAATTGCTGATGAACTTGCTGTTGAAATTAAAGATTCTAAAAAAATATTAACTGAAGAGAAGAAAAAAGATATTGAAAGAGTTAGTGATGAAGTAATTAGTGGAACAATGACTTTTCCTGAAGCTTGTAAATACTTAGAAGAAACATATGGTTTTAAGAATTGTCTTTTCTATCAAAATGGAATAGCCATCTTTGAATATCAAAATGGAGATTATATAGAATATAATTATTATGGCGATAATGGATGTCAATATCGTGAAAAAAGAAGCAGATAGTTTATCTGCTTTTTTATTACCATGTTATAATTATATTAAGGAGCGTATATGGAAAAGGTATGGTTAGGACATATTGATCCTAAAATTAATTCTTTAGATGACTTAGATCCTAGAGTATATAAAACAACAATGAAATTAATAAGACTTGGGGCCAAACTAGAGATAGGGAAGGGCCCTGGTGAATTTGAAAAGGGTATTTATTGTACTAATTTAACATATCCTCAAGTAGTAGAATTAATAAATAAAGAAGAAAAGATACTGCCAGGTGAAATTCACCAGATAGACGAAATATTTAGAGATATATGTTCATATAGTAAAGAATATCATCAGGCTAAGAGATTAAAAGGCTTAGATACGGCAGATAAAATAAAAAGAAGTTATAAAGAATCAATCATACCTAGAATCTTTAAGTTATCAGAACCTGCTAGAAATATGCTAAAAGCTCGTATTAAAGCTAGAGTATTAAATATGGGACCAGTTTTAAGAAGTGAAGTTTATGATGATACCTTAGAAGATATTGATCGTAAAGAAACTGTCTTTGGACATAAATAATTAATTAATAAAAAATGGACTTGCTAATCTTTGCAAGTCCATTCTTTTAAATAACCATTTTTAATATCTTCTATTTTCATTGTTTTATTATATAGTTTTTGATCAAAATCTTTTATTTCATCTTCTACTAGTTCGTCATAATTAATCTTTAAAGTATATTTTACTCCTAGATTATCTTTTTCATATAAAGTAGTAATTCCCTTAGCTTCTTCTAATCTTTTAGTAGTTTCCTTAGATGACTTAATAAGAGATTCTACAAACTCATCATTTAATAAATTAGTTTTAGATAAGTCTGTAATAGTTTCTAATTCAAAACTAACTAGTTTTTCCTCATTATATACGACATTAACATTACTTCTAATTAGTACATTATTTGTTGTTTCATTATCTCTTGTACAAACAAGGGTTTTATTTTTATTACAACCAGTTAGTAATAGTATAAAAACTGGGATTATTATTAAATATATTTTCTTCATATGTTCTCCATTTATACTATTATTTTACAAAGAATATATAAAAATTACAATAATTATGTAACTTTTATTATTTTTTCCTTATTTTGTTTGACTTTAGAGTATGTTTATGATATCATTTTTAATGTTTGAAGCCTCGTATTCAAACCGCATAGAAAAGGTTATAAACCAAATGGTACCTTAATAGCGAGTGAATTATTTAAAGGAGGATGTTATGAAAGCTGTAATTAAAACTGGTGGTAAACAATATTACGTAGCTGAAGGCGATTTAATTTTTGTAGAAAAATTAGATGGTGAAGCTGGTGATAAAGTTA
>JAEEGL011916810.1_pt1 | contig 14618 bp, 15 predicted proteins | sample 9134231 | NCBI WGS metagenome assembly JAEEGL01 (sample SAMN16246548, study PRJNA631951) | gut metagenome | biome: gut microbiome; feature: rumen; material: fiber-attached | host: Bos | place: Iran: Karaj | collected 2018-10 | reverse complement strand
TCCGATTGAGGATATTATTCCCAATCGTTTTCAGCCACGTATAAATTTTGATGAAAAAGCTTTAAATGAACTTTCTGAATCTATTAAACAACATGGAATTATTCAACCATTAGTCGTAAGACCGCTTGGTGATAAATTTGAGATAATAGCTGGTGAAAGAAGATATAAGGCTGCAACTATGGCAGGACTTTCAACAGTTCCAGCGATAGTTACTTCAATGGATGATAGTACAAGTGCAGAAGTTGCTTTAATAGAAAATGTTCAAAGAAAAGATTTAACTTCAATTGAAGAAGCTAGATCTTATAAAAATATGCTTGATCGAGGAAATATGACTCAAGAAGAATTAGCTAAAAAAATGGGCCTTTCTCAATCAACAATTGCAAATAAATTAAGACTTTTAAATTTAGATGAAACTGTTCAAGATGCATTGATGAAAGAAAAAATTTCTGAAAGACATGCAAGAGCGCTTCTATCTATAAGTAATAAAGAAGATCAAAAAAGATGGCTAGATAGAATTATTAATGAGAGATTAACTGTAAGACAACTTGATTTAGCTATTAAAGATGAACTTAATGAGAAAAAACAAATCGAAGCTCAAGATGGGGATATACCAATAGTTGATATTAACCCTGATATTGAAAGCATAATTAACAATGCTGTTGATATAAACCCAGTAGATACTAAAAAAGATATTGATTTATTTAATGCTGCACCAACAAGTGTTGAAAAGAATGAAGAAAACACTCAAGAGACAATTATTAATGAAGAACCTAAAGAGGAAGAAACATCTAAACCTCAAAACAAATTCTTTAATGTTTTGGAGTCTGAATCAGTTAATATGACTATGGAAGAAAAACCAAAAAAAGAAAAACCAACATTTGTTACTTCTCCAAATGGTGTATTTAACTTTACTCCAGAATTTAAGGAAGAAAGTAGCAACGATAACGTAGGTAATGAAACAGTAATTGAGAATAATGAGAATCAAGAAGTTGTTGATCAAAGTGCTGCTGATAATAATGAACAACCTCAAGTTGAAAACTTACCTGATGAACCAATATTTGATGAGCAATCAATTATTGATACTTCTAGTGAAAATGTGGTTGAAACCAATAATAATGATAGTATTAATAACACAACTGCTCAGGTTGAAGTTCAAAATGTAGAACAACCTCAAGTAGAAAATAATCAAAATATACCTCAAAATCAAGGCTTTATATTTGATGAAGAACCGGATGTTTTGTTTGATACAGATGAAGAATCTGGTAATGTTAATGTTCAAGAACCTGTAATAAATGTAGCTAATAATCAACAAGAACCTGTTCAACAAGTTCAAAATGATTTTGTTGCTGAACCTATACCTGTAATGGAAGGTGAAGGAATAGTAGATCCTGTTACCTACTATGATGCTTTAGATCCTGATTTTATGCAAAAAGTTAGAGAAGCAATCGGAACAGATCTAAAAACTGCTATCAATTCTTATAGGGACTTAACAACACTTCTTACTGAAAAAGGATTTAGAATAAGTATTGAAGAAGCAGATGGCGAACAATTATATTCAATATTAATAAACGTAGAAAAAGAGTAGAAAACTACTCTTTTTTTTCTATTATTTTCTCAGAGCCTTTTAAAAAATAAAATGGCTCTGAAATTTTTTTGGGTATATTACCACTAATAGGATCAAGTGGAATGGCTATAATATCATCTGGTTTTTTATACCATGAATATTTATCATCACTGTTTAAAACATTTATTGTGTCAGCAAAAATATTCTTTGCATAAAAACTTTTACTTGATGATACTTCGCTTCCATCATCATTTCCAGCCCAAACAAGCATTAAACTGTTTTTATTATAACCAATTGTCCAAAAGTCTGTTTTTGTAGTACCTGTTTTTATTGCGTATTTTCCATTTAATTTATTTTTTATAACTAATGCAGTAGGATTTGCGTAATCTTTATAGTTTGGATTAGATGTATTTGATAGCATTTCATTTAATATATATACATAGTTATTATTTAGAACTTGTTTTTCATCTGGTTCATATTCATATAAAATGTTTCCATCAGAATCCTCTACTTTATTTATAAAATGAATTTTGTTATAAATACCTTCGTTTGCAAGTACTTGGAAGCCTTGAGCATAATCTAGCATATTTATTTCAATAGTACCAAGAGGAAGAGAAGGAATATTTTTTAATTTAGCTTCAATTCCAACTTTATCAATTGTATTAATTAGTTTGTCTCCACCAAGGAATAGATTTGTTTTTACAGCGTAAACATTATCTGATAAAGCTATAGCATCAGCCATTGTTATTTCTTTATTTGCATATTTATTACCATAATTTATCGGAGAGTAAGTCTTATTATTTTCTAGTGAAAAAGTACTAGGCTCACTTAAAAATAAGGAAGCAGAAGTTAAACCATTTTCTAGTGCAGTATAATAAAGAAAAGATTTAATAGTTGAACCAACTTGTCTTTTGGCTTGGATTGCTCGATTATATTGACTCTTTGAATAATCAAGGCCTCCTGTTAAACTAAGAACACCTCCACTTGATGGGTCAACAATAACACTTGCAATTTGCATCTTTTCATCTTTCATATAATTATAAATGTTATCTTCAAGTTGTTTTTGTACATCAAGATCAAGATTTGTATATATTTTAATTCCCTTAGTTTTAATGATATTATCTGGAATTCTAATTTTATTTTTTAGTTCATCAATTACAGCATCTTGATAGTACATTAACATATTTAAGTTTTCTTTGTCATTCTTACCATATATTTCAATAGTATTATTAAATAAATTATCTGCTTTCTTTTTTGATATTTTTTTATTATTAATCATAGACTTTAAAACAACTTTTGCTCTTTTTATACTTTTTTCATAGTTATTAACTGGATTATAATTGCTTGGACTTTTAGGAATACCCGCAAGTATTAATGATTCTTCTAAAGATAAATCTTTAGGTTCTTTATTAAAATAATACTTAGATGCATTATAAATACCAATATTACCTTGCCCATAATTTATTGTATTAATGTAGCCTTCTAAAATATCATCTTTTGAATAATGTACTTCTAGGTTCAAAGTTAATAAAGTCTCTTTCCATTTTCTTTTCCACGTTTTATCAAAATTTTGGTATAAATTTTTTATATATTGTTGAGAAATTGTGGATGCACCCTCAACAATTTTTTTATTTGTAAGATTCTTTAATGAAGCTCTTAATATTCTTAAATAATCAAAACCATTATGTTTATAAAAATTTCTATCCTCAATCGAAATTACGGCATCTATATAATATTTTGAAACATCTTCTATTTTTACCCATTTGTTAGAACTAGAACCTTGATATACTAAATTATTATTTTTATCATATATATAGTATTTATTAGCGTTTTTAATAACTGTTTTTGGGGATAAATATGCATAGACATATAAACATACTATAAGTATTGAAATAATGATTAAACCAAAAGAAAATAGCTTCAAAAACAGTTTAAAATATTTCAAAGTATTATCACCAAAAATATTATGTATAAAAATTATCAAAATATAAGTGCATATACATAATACTTATGTTATAATTTCATAAAAAAATTGGTGATTTTATGAAGTTATTACATTATATAAATGGTAAATTAAACAATAAATATGATGATATTGATTATAAATTCAGTAAATTAGAAAAAAAATATGAATTTTTTCTTGATAATATTTCAAATTACATATATATTACTGATAGGCTTATTTTTATAAGAGAAAATGATGAATATATTTTTACACTTGAAATAAGTGAGAATCCATCAGCTAAAATTATAATGAAAGACAAAAATGACGAATATTTAATTGAAATTTCTAATACAAAGTATGAAGTTAAAGAAAACGTTATAGATTTTGGTTATAATGTTGATGGCGAAAATGAATATCATCATATTATTATGAAAGTGAATGATTAGTATGAAGGAAGAAATAATTAATAATATAGCAAAGGTATTAAATGTTGATCCATCTAGTATAAAAATAGAATATCCCAAGGATAGAAGTCTAGGTGATTATGCAGTACCTTGCTTTCAGTTTGCGAAAGAACTTCATAGAAATCCAATAGATATAGCAAACGAATTAAAAGAAAAACTTCCATATGAAATAAATGTTGTTAATGGATATTTAAATATTTTTATGAATAAAAATAATGTATCTAAAGAAACAATAATTAAAATATTAGATGAAAAAGAAAACTACGGTAACAACAGTTATGGTAAGAATAAAAATCTCGTAATAGAGTATTCATCACCTAATATTGCAAAACCATTTGGTATGGGTCACTTAAGAAGTACTGTAATTGGTCAAGCACTTAATAACATTTCAAAAAAATGTGGATATAATGTAACTTCTATTAACTATTTAGGTGATTATGGTACACAATTTGGTAAACTTATATATGCATATAAAACTTGGGGTAATGAAGAAGCCCTAAAAGAATCACCACTTGATGAATTAAAAAGAGTATATGTTAAATTCCATGAAGAATCAGAAAAAGATCCAAGTTTAGACGATGAAGGTAGAGCTTGGTTTAAAAAATTAGAGGATAATGATGAAGAAGCTTTATCTTATTGGAAATATTTTAAAGAAGTATCAATTAAAGAATTTAATAAAACATATGACTTACTTAATGTAAATTCATTTGATTCATATGAAGGTGAAGCATATTATAAAGATAAAATGCAACCAGTAGTAGATGAACTTGAAGAAAAAGATTTATTAAAGATAAGTGAAGGTGCAACAATCGTTGAACTTGATGGAATAACTCCGGCTTTAATTAAAAGATCTGATGGAGCATCTTTATATATAACAAGAGATATAGCTGCACTACTTGATAGAAAAAGAAGATACAATTTTGATGAAATATTATATGTTGTTGGAAATGAACAATCGCTTCATTTTGAACAAGTAAAACAAATTATTAATAAAATGGGATACAGTTTTGCTGATACTGTTAAACATATAGGATTTGGTATGCTGCTACTTAACGGTAAGAAAATGTCTACAAGACACGGTAAAAGCATAATATTACAAGATGTATTAGACGAAGCAATTAGTCTTGCGAAAAAATATATACTTGAAAAAAATCCAAATATTGATAATATTAATGAGGTAAGTAAAAAAATCGGTGTTGGAGCTGTAATATTTAACGATTTAAAAAACTATCGTATAAATGATATTGAGTTCAATCTTGAAGACACACTAAGATTTGAAGGTAATACTGGCCCATACTTACAATATACATATGCAAGAATAAATTCACTTCTAAGTAATAAACAAAATGTTGATATCGAATATGATAAGGTAGACATCAATAGTGATGTTTGGAATTTAGTTTGGGATTTAAATAAGTATGAAGAAAACATTATTTCTGCAAAAGAAAATAATGATCCATCAATAATTGCTAAATATTTACTTGATTTAGCTGCTGATTTTAATAAGTTTTATGGTCATGAAAGAATTATTGATGAAGATAAAAACTATACTGAGTTTAAACTAAATCTTTCTGAAGCAGTTGCAATTGTTATTAAAGATGGTTTAAAACTATTAAATATTGATGTAATTAAACAAATGTAGGAGGAACAAAAATGAAATTAAAAGATATATCAAGAGAAGAACTAGAAATGATGGGTTATGCTGAACTTGCAGAAATAGTTCTTAATGACAAAAAGAAAAAAATGAAAATAGCTGACATATTCAAAGAAATATGTAAAGCATTAGGTTTAACTGATCAAGAATATGAAGATAGAATATCTGAATTCTTTGAAGTAGTATCAACAAATAAATTATTCACAATTTTACCTCAGGGATATTGTGATTTAAATAAACGTCATAATACTAAAGTAGTAATTGATGATGATGAAGACTTACAATTAGACGAAGAAATTGAATCTGAAGAAGAAATTGAAACTGAAGAAGAAGATGAAATCTTTTATGATGAAAATGAAGATGATGATGTAGCAGATGATGATTTACAAGACTTCGTAGTTGTTGATGAAGATGAGGAAGCAAACTCTTAGCTTATTTGTTTATTAATATAATAAATAGAATAGGAGAAGAAAAAATGTTTAAAAGATTAGATGCAATCGTTGAAAAATATTTGGAGTTAGAAAAAGAGTTATCATCTCAAGAAGTTTTAAACGATTATAATAAATTAAGAGAATTATCTAAAGAAAAAAGTGATTTAGAAGAAACTTACCTAAAATATGAAGAATATAAAAAGGTAAAAAATGATTTAGAAGAAGCTGAATCAATGAAAAATGATCCAGAACTTGGTGAAATGGCACAATTAGAAATTAGTGAACTAAAACCAAGATTGGATGAACTACATTCTGAATTAGAAATATTACTAGTTGCTAAAGATGAAAATGACGGTAAAAACGTTATTATGGAAATAAGAGGAGCAGCTGGTGGAGATGAAGCAAATATCTTTGCAGGTGACTTATTTAGAATGTATACATATTATGCTGAAAAACAAGGCTGGAAAATTGAAGTTGTTAATGAAGTTGCAGGAGCAAGTGGAGGATTTTCTCAAGTTGAATGCATGATAAAAGGAGAAAATGTTTACTCAAAACTTAAATATGAAAGTGGATCACATCGTGTACAAAGAGTACCAGCAACTGAAACTCAAGGTAGAGTACATACATCAACAGCAACAGTTTTAGTTATGCCTGAAGTTGAAGACGTAAATATTGATGTAAAAGAATCTGACTTAAAAATTGATGTATACCATTCAAGTGGAGCTGGAGGACAATCAGTAAATACATCAAATTCAGCTGTTAGAATTACACATGTTCCAACAGGCGTTGTAGTTACATGTCAAACAGAAAGAAGTCAATTACTTAATAAAGAAAAAGCAATGAACTTATTAAAAATTAAGTTAAATGATGAAATTCAACATAAGAAAGAACAAGAAGTTGGAGCCGAAAGAAAATCTAAAATTGGTACTGGAGATAGATCTGAAAAGATAAGAACTTATAATTATCCACAAAACAGAGTAACAGATCATCGTATTAATTTCTCAGTAATGGAATTAGATAGAGTAATGGATGGACATTTAGATCCAATAATTGATGCATTAATTAATGAGGATTTAAAATTAAAATTAGCTGGTGAATCATTTGAATAATATTAATTTGGGTGAAGCTGATTACAATGAATTAAAAAAGAAATATCAAGGTGAGAACCTTGATATTGCTTTAAATAAGATAAAAGAAGGATATCCAGTACAATATCTAATCGGAAATGTGAATTTTTATGGAAATATAATTAAAGTTAGTGAAAGTGTTTTAATACCAAGATATGAAACTGAATTTCTTGTTGATCTAATTAAAAAAAGTATTAATAACAATGAAAGTTTAAAAATCTTAGATATCGGAACAGGAAGTGGATGCATTAGCATTTCCCTTGCAAAGATATTTATTAATTCACAAATAACTGGTATTGATGTTTCGAGTGATGCAATAAGTGTAGCAAATGAAAATAAAGGATTAAACAAAGTATCAAATGTTGAATTTGTAAACAAAGACTTGTTTACAATAGATAATTTCGAAGATTTTGATGTTATAGTATCTAATCCGCCGTATGTTTCATTAACTGAAGATGTTGGTATAGAGACGAAATATGAACCTCAAAATGCTATATTTGCTGATAATAACGGTCTTATTTTCTATGAAGATATAATTAAAAAAGTATCTATTTCACAAAGAGTAAAACATATATTTTTTGAAATTGGAATGAATCAAAAAGAAGAAATAGAAAATCTTTGCAATATATATTTAAAAGACTACAATGTATCTTCTTATAAAGATTTAGCTGGAAAGAATAGATATATTCACATAATATTGAATAAATAAAAACTATTTTTACCATTATTACCTTAGGTGATAATATGAGAAAAATAGTTTTTTTATTATTTATAATTATTTCTATAGTTTGTATAGCTAATAACAAAAAAGAATTACTAATTCCAAAAGAGGCTATAAGAATAAGAGTAATAGCAAATAGTAACAGTATTGAAGATCAAAAGATTAAATCTGATATAAAATCTGATGTCAGTAATTTTCTGGCAATGAGACTTTTTAATGTTGATAACTATCAAGATGCTAGCAATATAATCCAAAATAATATTGATGATGTAAAAAAAATTATAGAAAAATATACAAATAATTATGAAATTAACTATGGAAAAAATATGTTTCCTGAAAAAGAATATAAAGGAGTTAAATATAGTGAAGGAATATATAATTCAATAGTAATAAAGTTGGGAGAAGGAGATGGGAATAATTTCTGGTGTGTTTTATTTCCCCCTCTTTGTTTAATTGATGAAGAAAAAAGTGATGTTGAATATGCTTTTTTAACTAAAGAACTTCTAAATAAAGTTAAATAGAATAATATTTATAAGGTGTTTATATGTTATTTATTGAATTATTTTTAATTGGAATAAGTCTAAGTATAGATGCTTTTTCTTTAGCTTTATCGATTGGTTCATTTAATAATAATATAAACTATTTAAAACACTCTATTGTTACAGGTATTTATCATTTTATAATGCCTTTAACAGGCTTTATAATTAAAGAATCTATTTTAAATTATGTCATAATAGGCGAAAAATATATATTTGTTACAATTATTACTTTGATTATCATAGGAATTATAATTGACAAGAAAGAAATAACAAATAGTTTAAATAGTTCAGTATTATTTGGTTTTACTGTCAGTTTGGATAGTTTTATGATTGGACTAACCCTAAGTGTTAAATCAATTATTTTGGGTATAATTATATTTTCAATTATTAGTTGTTTATTAACTTTTATAGGTTTTAAATTATCAAAATATGTTTTAAAAAACTTTGATGATAATGCCAAATATATATCGATATCAATCCTTGTAATTATTCTTATATTTAAATTACTTATGTGATGTAAACTAAATCCCTGATTTATTGACAAAATTATTTTAAAAACATATATTTAAAGTGGAGGATGTTATGAACTTTAGGGATTTATTATTAAAAGCAAAAAATGAAAAATTTGCCATTCCACAATTTAATATTAATAATTTGGAATGGGCTAAATATATACTAGAGGTATGTGAAGAGGAAAAATCACCTGTATTTTTAGGAGTTTCTTCTGGCGCTGCCAAATATATGGGTGGTTTTAATGTAGTAGTTGGAATGGTTAGAGGTCTTATTAAAGATTTAAATGTTACTGTTCCAGTTATGATTCATTTAGATCACGCAACAACATTTGAACTTTGTAGAGACGCAGTAGATGCTGGTTTTGACTCAATTATGTTTGATGGATCAAAACTTGATTATGAAGAAAATATAAAAATAACTAATGAAGTAAAAAAATATTTAAAAGGACAACTTCTTGAAGCTGAAATTGGTAAAATTGGAGGAGAAGAAGATGGACTTGCCAATGAACTTATGTTTACTACATTAGAAGAAGCTGAAGATTTTATATCTAAAACCAATATAGATATGTTAGCACCAGCTTTAGGTTCTGTTCATGGAATCTACAAAGGAGAACCTAACATAAAAACTGATATTATGAAAGATATTTCTTCAAAAACTAATATGCCACTTGTTCTTCATGGAGGAAGTGGAATACCTGAAGAAACATTGAAAGAAGCTGTGCGATGTGGAATTACAAAAGCCAACTTCAATACTGAATTACAACTTGGATGGCATGAAGATGTTTTGAAATTTATAGAATCCAATAAAGAAGTATATGATCCAAGAAAAGTTATTTCATCCGGAGAGCATGGACTTAAGAAAGTAGCTCGAGAATATATAAGAATTCTTGGTTCTGGAGGTAAGGCTTAATATGAAACAAATCGTTATTAATGGAGGTAAAACTCTATCAGGAACTATAAATATATCTGGTGCTAAAAATAGTGCTGTTGCAATAATTCCAGCAGCTGTGCTTTGTGATGAACAAACAACTATTTATAATGTGCCAAATATAAGTGATAGAGATGCTTTAATTGATATTCTCCATTTACTTAATTGTGAAACAAGCTTAAATGCGGATTTACTTAAAATTGATTCATCAAAACTTGAAAACAAAAAAATACCACTAGAACTTAGTAAAAAAATGAGAGCTTCATATTATTTTATGGGAGCTTTATTATCAAGATTTAAACATGTTGAAATGTATTTCCCTGGTGGATGTAATATAGGAAAAAGACCAATTGATATTCATATAAAAGGTTTTGAAGCATTAGGAGCTAAAGTTAAAATAAAAGGTGACTTTTTTACAATAGATGCTGAAGAATTAAAAGGAACAAATATTACACTTGATTTTGCAAGTGTTGGAGCAACTATAAATATTATGTTAGCTGCTGTTAAAGCACAAGGTAAAACAGTTATTAGAAATGCTGCTAGAGAAGCAGAAATTGTTAATATTGCCACATTCTTAAATAATATGGGAGCTAAAATTAGTGGTGCTGGAACAAGTGTTATAAGAATTGAAGGTGTAGATTATCTACATAGAGCAATGATAGAAGTAATTCCAGACAGAATAGAAGCAGGTACTTATATAATATTAGGTGCCATGATTGGTGATAATTTAAAAATAGATAATATAATTACAGAACATATTGATGCATTATTATCTAAATTAAGAGATATGAATGTTAAATTTATCGCTGATGATACGAGTGTTACTATTTCTAAATGTGATAACATTAAAGCTACAAACTTAAAAACAGCAGTATACCCAGGTTTTGTTACTGATTTAGGTCAACCTATGTCTGTTTTATTAACTCAAGCTAACGGAGTTTCAATGTTTGAAGAAACAATATGGGAAAATAGAATGGGTCATGTTAAATATTTAAATAAAATGGGTGCTAACATCAAAAATGGTAATACTAACTCTATTACAATTGGACCTACACCACTATCAGGTTGTGAAGTAGAAGCAACAGATTTAAGAGGTGGAGCTGCTATGGTTTTAGCTGGACTAATTGCAGATGGAACTACGACTATTACATCAATTGAACATATATTAAGAGGATATGATAGTATCATTACTAAATTAAAAAATGTTGGTGCCGACATAAAAATAGAAGAAATAAAAGAGAATTAATAAGTCAATATATAAAACATATAAATACCTACATATTTGACAATTTTGTGTAAATATGTTAATATTTTTGTCGTACATGTGGAGCACTATTCTAGTCACATATGTTGTTTGAAGGTAGGGCTAAAAATCTACCAATCGTGTTAAGACACTTTGTATATTTGCTTCATCCGCCCAGGTTGGGGTAGTATATGATTTAAAGTTTAAGGAAAGTTATAATGGCATATAACCTAATAAAAATCCTTTTACTGCGTCCGTATTTATATAAAAGCGCGTGCCGTGAGTGGTTATGTGGGATAAACCGTTAAAAGAATGAATGTTTTGATCAAACAAAGATTCGTTTTGAAAACATAGCTGCAAAAGCGGATAAGAACAGCCTCTATTAGTGTCAGGGAAAACCTCTAGAGTGTATATATTGTAGGTATTAAAGTATGGACTAAGTGGCAATCGAGTATTGTGGACGATCTATAATTTAAAATGTTGCAATGGGTTCAGTAAAGAGAAATCGCCAAAAGGTAACTGATGGTTGAATCTAGAGAAATTCAACTCGACCTAAGCCATAAAATTGATTTACAATATACCATTAATGTATATTTTTAATTAAAGAACTTTAAAGGAGAGGATTTAATGAAAAATCTTAACTGGCCTATTAAAGTTTTTTTTATTACTTTCTTATTAGCTGCAGCATTTAGTGGTGCAACAAATTTAGTTGCTGACTTAAATGTTATTGCCCTTGCAATTGTTCTTATAATAGTTATCTTAATAGGTATTATATTTGATATGATTGGGGTTGCAGCACTTACAAGTAAAAAAGAAAACTTTCACGCAATGGCATCAAAAAAAATAAAAGGATCTAAAGAAGCTATTAACTTATTAAATAATTCTAATATGGTTGCAACGGTATGTAACGATGTTGTTGGTGATATCTGCGGAATAATAAGTGGTAGTTTTGGAGCATTACTTGCGATATCAATTGCAAATAATACATCATTGTCGCTTGTTGTTGCATCTATAATTGTTACTGCGTTTATATCAGCATTTACTGTTGGTGGAAAAGCCTATGGCAAAACTCTAGCTATAAAAAATGCAGATAAGATTGTTCATAGAGTAGCTAAATTAAAGAAAATGTTAAGTATTCATTAGTTTTTTACTTGATATAGGTAAAAAGTATGATATAATACTTACGCGAATGAAAAAACTATGTTATGGATTTAACATGGCGAAAGGAGAATATAGATGAAGAAGAATATCCATCCTGAAGTAAAAGATTGTACTGTAACTTGTGCATGTGGAGCTTCATTCAAAACAAAGTCTATTAAAGAAAATATTTCTGTTGAAGTTTGTAGTGAATGTCATCCATTCTATACTGGAAAACAAGGACGCGGTAAGAAAACTGGTAAAATTGAAGAATTTAACCGTAAATATGGATTAAACAAAGATAATAAAGCAGCTTAATTGGTTGCTTTTTTATTTTATTTATTAGATAATTATTTTAGAAAGAAATGTGATTTGATGAAAATTTATATATCTGCAGACCATAAAGGTGTAGAACTTAAAAACGAAGTAGTTAATTACTTAACAAATAATGGAATTAACGTAATTGATATAGGGTTAAAAAATTATGAATTAGATGATTATCCAGACTTTGCTTTTGCAGTATGTGAAAAAGTTGTTGAAGAAGATGATAATTTAGGTATTCTTATTTGCGGTAACGGAATAGGAATGAGTATTGCTGCTAATAAAGTAAAAGGAATAAGAGCAGCTAGAGCAGTTACAGTAGATGATGCATTTAAGGCTAAAAACCACAATGGTGCTAATGTTTTAGCACTAAGTAGTGAAGTTGATATGGCTACAACAAAAGAAATAATTGATACGTTTATAATTACTAAAGCAGCTGATGATGCAAGATTTATTAGACGTATTAATAAAATAGCGGAATACGAAAGTAGTAAATAAATATGAATTATAAAACATATATTTATATTGTAAGTGTTCTTCTATCAACATTTGCTTTATCAGGAATAAATTTTACGAATTTTTTTAAAAAGAATAAAGAAATAGAAGCTAAAATATTCGTTGTTTTGATAGTAATAGCACTTGGTTATCTCGTAGGTAGTTTTGTTATAACATTTATAGAATGTAGTAAAATTATTTAAGGAGATTATAAAATGAAAAACAAATTATTATTTTTAATAATAGTAATTGAATTATTTAGTCTTGTTTTAATAAAACCAATAAAAAATAAAGTATATAGATATTCAACTAATGTGTTTAAAAGTAGTAATTTAAATAGTGAAAAGTTAGAAAATTATGTAATAGGAGTAGTAGCAGCAGAAATGCCTGCTTCTTTTTCTTTTGAGGCTTTAAAAGCTCAGGCAGTAGCTGCAAGAACATTTGTTTACAATAAAATAAGCAATAATGTTTTAAATTATAATGAACTAGTTAATGATAAAGGTCAGGCTTATATAAGTGTTGATGAAATGAAAGATAAATGGAAAGATTCTTTTACAAACAATTATGATAAAATATCTGAAGCTGTTTTAGATACTAAAGGAGAAATTATCACTTATAATGATAAACCTATAATGTCATACTATTTTTCTGTCAGTAACGGAAAAACTGAAGAATCTGCCAATGTTTTTAATAATCAGCCTTATCTTTTATCTGTTGATTCTTCATGGGATGTTAACAGTAAAGAGTATGAAAAAGATAAGTACATGTCAAAAGAGGAAATATTAAAAAAGTTAGGTATTAATGAAAACGATTTAAGAATATCAAATATTGAGCATAACTCATCTAACAGAATTAAATCTATAAATATAAATGGAATTTTATATTCGGGGATTGATATAAGAAAAAAGCTAGGCTTAAGATCAACAGATTTTACCTTTAATCTAGAAGAAAATCAAGTTAGAATTAAAACAAATGGATATGGTCATGGAGTTGGAATGAGTCAGTATGGAGCAGAGGGAATGGCGGAAGAAGGCTATTCGTATATTGATATTCTTAAGTACTACTATAAGGGTACTAATTTAAAAAAAATATAGTTTTAGGTATATTATTTCTGTTTTAGGAAAAAATTATAACAGAGGTGATATGAGATGAAAAACAAAAAAGTTAAGAAGGCATTGATTCCTGTTGTTTATGGTGTTTGTGTGTTAGCATTTGTACTTAGTATGTATTTTGCAGGTATTATAGCTAATAAGTATTTGTTTGGTAAAAGTAATGATTTGCAGTATGTTGATGGGGAAATTACTGAGGAATTAGATAGGGATGTTCCGGTTGTTGCAACTCCCTCAATAATTGTAAGACCTTATCTTGATAATAATGTAAAGTTAGCTAAATCTTTTTATGATTATACTGCTGATAGTGAATCACAAGAAAGATCAATTATTTTATTCGAGGATACTTATATGCAAAATTCTGGTGTAGATTATACTAATAATGAAATTTTTGATATTATTTGTGTACTTGATGGAAAGGTTATTTC
>JAEEGL011084310.1_pt1 | contig 14618 bp, 2 predicted proteins | sample 9134231 | NCBI WGS metagenome assembly JAEEGL01 (sample SAMN16246548, study PRJNA631951) | gut metagenome | biome: gut microbiome; feature: rumen; material: fiber-attached | host: Bos | place: Iran: Karaj | collected 2018-10 | reverse complement strand
GCTCCAGTCGCTGTACTCAGTCTCGGTGCAGAAGCCGCGGACGGCCATGCTGTAGGTCGTGCCTTCGACGAGGTCGTTGTAGGTGATGGTCGGAGTACCGGTCACAGTGTCATACCTGTTGACGGTGGTACCTGCGAAGAGATGCACCTCCCAGGTGGTCTGACGGTTGCCGGGCGTCCAGGTCAGCGTGGCACCGGTGTAGGTGACGTTGCTGGTGCTGAGGTTGCTCGGAGCCGTGCAAGGCAGGTTGGCAGTAGTGAAGTTGCCGGTAGCGGCAGCGCTCCAGTTGCTGTCCTCACACTGCTTACGCACTGCGTAGAAGTACTCGGTGTTGTTGCTCAAGCCAGTCAGGTTGAACACACCCGTGGTGTTGGTCTGCGGGGTGCCGAGGTTGTCGGGATCGGTGCCGTAGGCCAGCTCGTAGGCCAAGCCGGTACCCACAGCGGTCACCGTGGCAGACTGGTAGGTGATGTCAGACACCGTCACACCAGGAGCCTGGCAGGAGCTGCCGCAAGAGACAAGCTTCATCGTGGGACGCCAGGTGTAGACCGTCTTATTGCCACCGAAGGAAGCAGGCGACGACGGGTTGGGGTTCTCACTGTCGCTGTAGAAGGTGAGCGTCTTGTTGCCCGTGCAGGCGGAGGTGTTGAAGATGTAGGAAGAGCCGTTGTAGGCGTTCGAGTTATCGTCCACAATCACCAGCAGGTTGCTGTGGCCGTCCCAGGTGTAGGTAGTATCGAACTGGAAGTAGTTCCAGCCCTGGCTGCAGTTGAGGTTGCCACTGTAGACCAGCACAGCGGTGTTTGCGTTGAGCGCCACCACATCAGTGGTGCTGCTGAAGGTCTTCTTGGTGGTCGGCTGCAGGTAGATGTTGACACTGGTCTTGCTGCTCGAAGCCGTGGTGTAGGCATAGCTGTAGGCGATAGCGGAGATATCACCGATGCCGACCAGTTCGGCGCTGTCGATGATGGTCTCGCTGAGGGTGTACTTGTAGAAGTTGTTGACAGGAGCATTGTAGGAGGTGGCAGTGTTAGTGCCGGTGGAGGCGATGGTGGCGCCGTCGCACAGTTCGGTGCTCAGGGTAGCCTTGCTGCTCCAGGGGCTCTGATCGGTGGCCGAGCAGAGGGCACGCACATAGACATCGTAGGCAGTCAGCGTGTCGAGACCCGTGATGGTGCAGGGGTGGCTGCTGACGGTGATGGTCTGGCCGCTACCGGCAGCATGGCCCACAGGACCATAGTTGACCTCCCACTGCGAAGCCGGGGTACCCATGTCAGTCCAGTCCACATCGATGGTGCTGGTGCTACCGCCGACGGCACGGACATTGGCCACAGGCATACAGCTGGGTGCGAAGTCCACCTGGACATCGTCAATGTAGACGTAGGAGTAGTAGGTAGTGGCGCTGGTGGTGTAGTAGTTGCGGAAGGCAATGGTGCGGCTGTTGCCGTGGTAGGTGCCGAAGTAGACAGTGTACTGCGTAACAGTTGTGGTGAGAGGTATGGTCTGGATAGGAATGAAGGTAGTGCCTTCCACCACACCAACCTCAAGGCCGTAGGAAGTACTGGTATTCTTAGCCCAGAACTTGAACTCCAGAGTGTCGAGGTCGACCGGCATCGGCGGGAGCATCGTGTAGCCAACTCCATAGAGGTAGAGGCAGTAGTTGCCACTGTGACTATAGGAAGTGCTGTAGTACACCTTGGGCAGGTAGGAGCCGGTCTGGTAGCTGGAGGTTCCAGTCATGATGTAGTCCCAGCAGTTAGGCACCACACCGTAGTTGTCAGAGGTGTTGGAAGTACCTGTGATGACATTGTCGAAGTTCTCCGTGTACGGCAGGGTCACAGGGTTGCACGGCGTGGTGAAGCTCATGCTCACGGTGTCGTTGCAGCTGCCGATAACCTGCACGTCATACTGCGTCTGCGGCGTCAGACCGAGGAGGGTGATGTCGCGCGTAGTGGTAGTGGTGTCGGTGTAGGTCGCGGCGCTGTGCAGCTTGTAGCGCACCGTGTAGCTCGTGGCGGTGCTGCGGCTCCACACGATGTAGGCAGAGGTGCCCTGCAACATTTCGGCATGCAGGTGCGATACCGGGATGCAGGCGGGCAGCGTGTCGACCACGATGTCGTCAATATAGATGTAGTTGGTCGAGGTGCTGCGCATGGCGATGCGGGTGTCGTTGCCAACATAGTCGTTGAAGTAGCAAGCCACGTTGTAGACGTTGTTGGTGCCGTCCACAAAGTCGACCGTATCGTAGGGCACGAAGGTGTTGGCGCTGTTCAGGGTACCGATAACGAGACCTGCGTTGGCGGGGCTGGCGTTATGGGCACGGAAGGACATCATCAACGTGTTGAGCGCGGGCTGCATGTGCGGCAGGGCGGCCACACCACCGTCAGCGTTGAACTGGAAGCAGTGGGACGCTGTGCCGGTGTAGGCACCGGTCGCGGTGTAGATGACGTGCGGCAGGGGCGAACCCGTGGCAGTCCAGCAGTTAGGCAGCGCGTCGGTGGGGTTGCTTCCCGGAGGCACGATGCCATTCTCGAAGCTCATAACGTAGGGCAGCGTGGTAATGTCAGCGCACGCGGTGGTGAAGCGAATCACCTGGCTGGCAACGGAGGTGTCGCCGCTGGCTCCGCAGACAGTGTAGACGTAGGCATCATAGCTGGTGCTGTGGTCCAGACCGGTGAGGGTGATAGGCGAGCCGGTGCCCGTCACGCGGGTGCCGTTACCGGGAGTATAGTAGCGAGGACCGTACTCAACCACATAGCTGGTGGCGTTCGTGCCGGGGTTGGTCCAGCTGATGGTGGCAGTGGTGGTGGTCACGGTGTCGACGTTGAAGTCGCTCGCCGGCGTGCAATGCGGCACATACTCAACCACGATGTCGTTGAGGAAGTTGTAGTTGTCGTTGAAAGCATCCCAGAAGGCGATGTGAGCGTGCTCGAAGCCCGCGGGGATGTTGCCGGCGAACTGGTAGGTGATGTTCACCTCGTTGGTCGTCGTGTCAATCTGCGAACGGATCAGGGTGTCGAGCACATAGATCGAACTGATGGGAGCCTCGGGGTTCTGCATCAGACCCATGAGCAGGCGCACATTGTCGGCGCCCTGGAGCAGTTTGAAGCGAATCTGCAGCGAGTCGAGCTCTTCGGCCACCTCGGGCAGAATAACATAACCACCGTTGTAGATTAAGCAAAGCCTGTCTTCCGAACCCTGGAGTCGGGTCACAATCGGCATCGGATAGGTGGTACCCAGGTTGGTGGTACCCACCGTCCAGCAATAGCGCTCAAAGACACCGTTTGCTCTGTCTTCGAAGTCCTCGGTCAGAGGCAGTGGCATCGGGGCGCACAGGGTCTGCACGGTAGCGGTGCCGGTCAGGGTTGCGCCGTCGCACACAGTGCTCACGCGCACATCCCATTCGCTCGAAGGAGTCAGACCGGTGATGGCGTACGAACCCGTGGTGTTGGCGGTGGCCACGACAGTCCACGAGGTGTCGCCTGTAGCGCGGTAGGCCACTTCATAGGTGTGACCGGTCTCCATGCTCCAACTAATATAGGCCGCAGTGGTGGTAGTGCTGTCAACAAAGATGATAGGTGTGCCGCAGGTCGGGATGCTGCAGTTGGGCTTGGTCAGCACAATCTGGTTGACGTAGCTCAACACACCGTTACTGGCATCGGCATCGGGAGCCGCGGGCGAGAAGGGATCGTCGTCCCAGTAGTAGTAGAGTCCACGAGTCGCGCTGGTAGCCGTGGCGTTCCAGCTGGCCGAGGTTTCGTAATCACCGGTCAGGTCGTTGCAGGCAATGACCAGGTTGCTGCCGGGCGTGCGCACAAACGGAGTGGTCAGCGTGAAGGTAATCCAGCCGCCGGTGCCGCTCATGGTGCCACTGAAGACCTGCGTCAGGGCGCTGGCGGGCACATAGTCGGCCGACGAGCCGAACGAACTCACATTGGTGTTGGCCATGTAGATAGTCATGCTGCGCGGCATGGTGAGGGTGCCTTGATAATAATAGGTAATAGCACCGATGGTGTCAATGTCGCCAAGCTCCTCAGCCAGGTAGATTTGCTGCGTGTAACTATAATTATAGTATACATAGGTAGGCAGGTAGCTGTTGCTCGCGCCACCCTCGGTCACCATTGTGCCGCACATCGGCGTAGCGATAGTGCCGCTGTTGGCCTCACTGACCTGGTCGTTGCACATGGTGAGGATGCGATACTGATAGTTGGTATTGACGGTCAGGCCGCTGATGTAGCAGTAAGGCGTGGTCACCACCATGCTGTCCCAAGTGGTAGCGGTGGTAGCCTTCCAGTACACGCGGTAGGCCGTGGCGGCGTTGCCCGCGGTCGGGGCATCCCAGCGCAGACCGAAGGCGGTGTAGTCGAGACCCGCAACCGTCACATTGCTCACGGGCACGCAGTCTGCGGTGGTGGTGAAGCTCGTCGAACGCACACGGGCCGACTCGGTAGCGCACTCAGTCCTGGCCCACACATAGTAGGTCGTGGTGCCGTGCAGGCCGGTGAAGGTGTAGTAGTTGGTGCCGGCAGGCACAAAGGCGCTGTCGGTGGCGGCGGCGATGTTGTTCACCGAGCCAATATAGAGCATCACACCCGTGTGGCCGGCGTTGGCGGGCACCGTCCAGGCCACGGTGGCGTTGTTGTTGCTCACCGTCGGAGCATAGAGACCCTCGACCGAGGGGCAGTTGGTGCTCTGGTACACCTCAACGTCGTCGAGCATCATGTAAATGGCTGTCGAAGTGCCTGGATGCTGAATAGAGCTGAAAGCAATATAGGTGCCAGTGCCGGTATAGTTTGCCAAGGACACAGTGAACTCCTCGTAGGTGGTTCCAGCGGGATGCACCGTATCGACTGCCACGAAGGTGGTAGCATCCAACGGGTCAGTCATCACGCCGACCACAAAGTCGCAGTTGTAGCTGGTGCTGTACTGCCGTGCCCAGAAGGTGACCTCAAGGGTGGTAAGCAACGTGGACTCCACGGGGGGCAAAATGCCGTAGCAATAGCCACCGGAGGCGGCGTAGAAGTAGAGACCATGGGTGTTGTTATGGCCATAGCTAGTGGTGGCATTGACGTAGGGCCGGTCGGTCGTGCTGCCCAACTTGTGCCAGCATGTGGGGAAGGCGGTGGTACCGGTGCCGTAGGTCTCGAAGTCTTCGAGGTAGGGCAGCGTAATGTGCTGCGGGCACGAGGTACGAGCCAGGACACTCATAGCAATACTCGAATCAGTGGAGGAGCACAGGGCGCGCACCTCGAAGTTGTAAGCCGTGTTGGGATAGAGACCCGTGACGGTGTAGAAGGTGTCGAGGGTGGTGATGTAGAAGCCAGCACCGTCGGTAATCGACCACTCGGTCTCCGTTCCGACAGGATGCCAGCTGAGAGTGATGCTGTTCTCCGTGGCGGTGTCAACTGCGACATTGACCACATGCGGGCAGGTCGGGATGACATCCACCATGAAGTCATCGGTGTAGGCATACCAAGAGGAGGACGGACGGTTGACTCGGACAGCAATATAGTTGCCGTTGCCGTTGTAGCGGCTGAGGGGAACCTCATAGAAAGTCCAATCGATGGAACCCGACGGCACATTGACCGTGTCGACCACCTGGAAGGTGCTGATGTTCTCCGGGTCGGTCATCACGCCCACAAAGAACACGGGGGCGTAGCTGGTGCTCGAGGGACGAGCCCAGAAGCTGAGCTGCATCCCGCTGATGGGAGTCGTGGTGGTGTCCATCGGGGGCAGCACAACGACCTGGTAGTCGCCGTAGGTGCCGGTGGTGGTAGTGGAATACCAATAGAGGCTGCGAGTGCCGCTGTGTGCTGTCGAAATCACATAGGGATAGCCAAAATAGGAGGTACCATTGTTCAGGTGGTGCCAGCAGGGGATGTCAGGACGCGCCGAGGAGCTGCCGGTGGGCAGGTCGTCAAAGTTGTAGCTGTAGGGTATGGATACCGCAGTGCAATGGGTGCGGGCCGAAGCCGTGGCGCTGTAGACCGTGGCGTTCGTGTCGTCGCACTCGAACCACACGCGGAAGTCATAGTCCGTGCCGGGGGTCAGCTCGGCGAAGGTGTAGTTGGTGGTGGTCACACCGGTGGCGGCGCTGGTCCAGGTCGCAGCACCGTGCAGACGGTAGTCCACATTCCACTGAACCTCGTTGTAGCCGGGCACCCAAGCCAACTCAACCGTGTCGGTGCCGATGTAGGTCACGGTAGCGGCGGGAGCGGCGCAGGTGGCTTGTGTGAGACACGAAGAACCATGGAACGCCAACATCGGACGGAAGTTGCTAGCGGTACCACCGGTGGTGGAGCCTACCGTGTAGGGGCCAGAGTCTTGATACACATAGCGCGAGCAGTTCGTGGCGCCAGTAGTGGTGCCATAACCATAGTTACCGCTGGTGTACGAACCGGTCATGTCGCGGAAGAAGACAACCAAGTAATCAGTGCCATTATAGTTGAACGGTGTGCTGAAGTTGTAGGTTGTCCACTGGTTGGCTGCCATGCTGACAGTACCACCATTGTAAACACAGGTCAGGTCGGAGGGATTGAGGAACGCAGTTGCCGTAGCACTGTTGGTGTGACCCATATATATTTCAATGTTACGCTGTGACACAACAGCCTGCATCTTAATAGACAGACTGGAGATGCTGCGAGCCTGACCCACCTCGGCAGGAGTATAAATCTGCTGGGTCAGCGAGTAGTTATAGAAACTATAGGTGGGGAAGTAGTTGCTGGTCGAAGTACCAACATTGATAGTGTCGTTGAATGTTGACGACGGGTCAAATTCTGCGCATCCGAAATCACTCGAGGAGAACTCGATGCTGTCCATACGGCCAAGACCGTCGCTGCCGCAGTCGGCCTGGACATATACCTTATAGTCGGTGCTGGCGGCGAGGCCGGTCAGCATCGCATTGGTCTCGGTGGTCAGCACCACGGTGGGACTGGTGCCTCCGATGCTGTCGTAGGTCACCTGGTAGCCGTTGGCGGGGTCGCCGTAGCCAGCCTGGTGATCCCAGCTGAGCAGTGCAGCGCCCACCGTAGCAACGACATCAAGATCGGTGATACCCGGGCAAGTGGGCAACGTCTCGAGGGTGATGTCGTCCACATAGCCGTAGTTGTAGCCCGATGTGGGCTGCGGGAACTTGAAGGCGACGTAGCCGTGAGGACCGTTATAAGCGGCGAACGACACCTCATGGTAGGCATAGGTGGTCGAGCTGTTGGTGTAGACTGTCTGAACGGGCACAAAGGTGCTCGCATTGGTCGGGTCGGTCATCACACCCACCACAACCCACGAGTTGTAGCTGGTGCTGTTGGCGCGCATCCAGAAGCCCACCTGCAGGTTGTTCATCGGATAGAGCGTCGAGTCGGTTATGGGCATGATGGCAATCTGGTCGGAATAGGTGCCGGAAGTAGTATAGGTATAGAAGCGCATGGACTTGGTGCCGCTGTGGGCATAGGTGCTGCTGTTATACACTATCGGGTAGCCCGAGTAGCTGGTGCTGGTGCCCACATTGTGATAGTTCCAGCAGGGAGGCAGGTTGTTCGTCGCCGCCGAGGTCGAGGTGGTACCCGTCACACCGTCGAAATTCTCGGTGAAGGGCAGCACCGTCAGGGCGCCGCAAGCCGTGCGGAAGGTGAAGACAGTCGAGTCAGACATATCGCCGCCGCAGTTGGCTTTGATATAAACGACATACTGTGTATTGGCAGCGAGGCCCGTCAGGGTGGCCGTGGTGTCATAGACCGTCATCGTCGCGCCGGTGCCGGGCGTGAAGCCCACAGTGTCGTATTCCACCTCCCAGCTGCTGGGGTTGGTGGTGAGGCTGTTGGGCGTCCAGGTGATGGTGGCCTCGTTTGACGTGACACTGTCAAGCGCCACAGCGGTAGGCCTGTTGCAGTTGGGGGCCTCAAGGAGCTCCACATCGTCCACATAAACATAATTGTAGCAATATGTGGCACTGCCATGCAGCGGAGGCACAGGAGCATAGATGACCACATACTTGCCGGTGCCGGTATAGTTGGCGAAGCCCACCTCGGCATCATGGATCGAGGAGGCTGCGGTGCTGAAGTAGTCGAGGGTGTCAATCCAGGTCACCTGGGCCGCTATCGAGTCGGCATTGACAAATCCCACATAGCTGTCGGCAACACCGATATAGAGAAGGGTGGTGTAATAGTTGCTGGCGGTGGAGCCGCGTTTCACCTTCAGTCTCAACATCAGGTCGCTCATGCTTAGGGCATCATCGATGGCCGGCAAGGTTGCCCAGCTGTAGATGCGGTCGGCCGTGGCCGACGAGGGATAGTAACCATAGAAGTAGAGGCTGCGTGTTCCGTTGACAACCGTGCTGGAGGGATAGGGGTAGGCAGTGGTGCTGTTGGTACCCTTGTGCCAGCAGGTGCTGATGGGGCTAGTCGAACTCGAGCCATAGCTCTCGAAGGTCTCGAGATAGGGCAGCGTGTCAAGGCCCATGCACTCGGTGCGGAAGCTGAAGGTGGTCGGATCGGACTCATCGCCGCCGCCGCAGTTGGCTCTAATATAGATGTCATACTGCGTGTTGGGGTCGAGGCCCGTCAGGGTGACGGTGGTGTCGTTCGCCGTCGTCGTCATGCCACCGCCGGGAGTGAAGCCCGCGGGGCCGTACTCAATCATCCAGTTGTTGGGGTTGGTGGTGCGGCTGTCGGGCGTCCACACGAGGGTGGCCTCGTCGGTCGAGATGCTCGAAAGCGCCACAGAGGTAGGCCAGTAGCAGGTAGGAATCTGGCGCAGCGTGATGTCGTCGACATAGAAGGTATTGTAATTGGATGATGTGGCATTGGTCGGGACCGGGGCATAGAAGAGCACATAGGTGCCCGTGCCCGTGTAGTTGGCGAAACTCACCTCGATGTCGTGGATAGAACCCGAAGCGGCGGAGGTGAGGTCGATGGTGTCGACCGGCACAAAGCCGGCGGTACTGCTGTAGTCAGTGGTGACACCCACGACGAGTCTCGAGGTGTAGGTGGAAGTGGATGTACTGCTGCTAGTGGTGCGCTTCATCTTGAAGGTAACCATCAGGTCGCTCATGTTCAGCGACGCATCGATGGGAGGCAGCGCCAGCCAGTTGTAGTAGTTGTACGAACTCGTGAGCGAGGCGTAGAAGTAGAGGCTGCGGCCGCCGTTGATGGCCGTGGCGCTGGGGTAGGGATAGTTTGTGGTGGTCGAACTGGAGCCGGAGTTCACCGTTCCCTTGTGCCAGCAGGGGCTGATGGGATAGGCCGACCCCGAACCATAGTCTTCGAAATCTTCGACATAAGGCAGGTCAGTAAGATAGATGTAGTCACAATCCGTGTAATCCGAGACAGTGGTAGAGAACTGCGAAGTGTCACCACTACCGCAGTCGGTCACCACAGCAAAGGTGTAACGCGTACCGGCATTCAGGCCGGTGACAGTATAGCTGGTGTCGGTGATACCGCCGGCGACCAATGTGGTGTCGGTGGCGGTGAACATGTAGAGGTTGTAGCTGGGAGAGGTGTTGAAAGCATCACGCCAGGTGAGGGTGAGGCTGTTGGTCGTAGTCAGAGACGTATCAATAGTCAAGTTAGTCACCTTGATGCAGGTGGGGGTCTCCATGATGACGACATCGTCGATATAGGTGCTGGAGCCATAGTAACTCTGACCCTCGAAGATGAGGTAGACAGTGCCCGTCAGGGTAATGGGATTGGTCTCGTATTGGTACCAACCGCTAGCCGACTCTATGCAGGGGTAGGCCATGGTGTAGTGGCGGGAATAATGACCCAGCTCGACAGCATTGGCATCGATGGTGTCGGTGTTGCTGGCATAGATCTTGAATCCTTCAGGAGAGGTAGTGCCGGTGCCATTCCTGTAAATCCAGAACGACACCACATAGCCGTTGGAATTGGTGAAGTCCATGGCAGGGAAAGTGAGCATGGTTTTGCTGACGCCGGCAGAAGAGGAGCCCTTGTCAGGCAGCATCAGCGAATGGGCGCCGCTGTGAATCTGCGAGGTGGTAGTACCACCGTAGATGTGCCAGATGCGGCCGGTGCCGGTGCCGGAGGAAAAGACAGTCTGCACATTGCGCCAGCAGTTGTTGAACACATTCGTCGTGCATGCGGCGGCGCTGGTGACGGTGGTGGTGAAGCCCTCCGAGGCCTCAAAACCATAAGTCACAGGGAACGTACTGATTGGAGTACAACTTCCCTGAGCCTTCGCTGCCCACGGCACGATGAGTGCCGCGAGGAGCATCAACAAAGATAAATGCTTTTTCATAATGAATAAATTTAGTTAATTAATTGATTGATATATCCTAATTCAATTTTCGCCTATTTTAAGCCTACCACAAAGGTAGGAAACACATTTGAAAAAAGCAAATATTTTTTATTTTTTAACACTCATAAAAAGCACAAAACACTCTCCCCCAGCGAGTTCCCGTTTTTAACTTAAAAAAGTCCGCCAACCACCGTCCGGTACCCCCCTTCCGGTCCGGTTCCCCTCCGGTCCCCCTCCGCTCCCCCTCCGCTCCCCCTCCGCTCAAACGGCCACAAAATGGCCAGGGGGTCCCCAGCGGGTCCCGAGGGGGTCCCGAGAGGAGTGTGATGTAAGAGGTAAGATGTTAGATGTGAGCCCGCTAAGCTCTTCCCTTGGGCTTGCTGCCTACGAGGGCGTAGAAGAGGATGTAGGCAAATCCCGCCACGACAATCCAGTAGCTGGGCTGGTAGCCGGCGACGCCGAAGATGTCGACCACGCCGTTCATCAGCAGCGGAAGCACGCCGCCGCCGCACACCAGGGCCATGAAGAGGCCCGAGGCACGCTCGGTGTAGCTGCCGAGACCCTCGACGGCGAGGTTGAAGATGCCGCCCCACATGACTGAAGTGCAGAGGCCCACGCAGACCAGCAGGGCCGCGCTGAGGGGCACGGGGTTGAGGCCGAAGCCGCGGGCTCCATTGAAGCCGGGGAAGCTGACCATGACGGTGGCGGGGACCACGATGGCGGCACCCACAAGCACCACGGCGGCCGTAGCCACGACAGCCAGCATGGCGCGCGGCGAGACACGGCTGCCCACCAGACCGCCCACCAGGCGTCCGACGAGCATCAGCAGCCAGTAGAAGGCGGTGACCGAGCCGGCCACGGCCTCGGCGTTGACGCCGTCGGCAAAGATATGCGCCTCAGGGTTCTGGAGCCACTTGTTGAGCACGTTGGGGGTACCCACCTCGACACCCACATAGATGAAGATGGCGATGGCGCCGAGCACGAAATGACGGAACTGGAAGAGACCCTTGAAATCGGTGGAGACGTGCCGTGTCACGTCTCTACTCTCGGGGATATCGGTGAGGAGGATGACGACGAAGGCGAGGGCGAAGACCGCCAGGGCGGTGTACATCAGGGGGAAGGTGTCGCTGATGCGGGCGTCGACGATGCTGGGGATGAGGAGGCCCGTGATGACGATGACGGCGGTGCCGCAGAGCGAGTTGAAGGTGCCGCCGAACTGGATGAGCTGGTTGCCGCGGTTGCCGCCGCCGCCCAGGCGGTTGAGCATGGGGTTGACGACGGTGTTGAGCAGGCACATGGAGAAGCCCGCGATGAGGGCGCCGCAGAGGTAGATGCCGAAGCTGCCCGCCAGGCCCGAGAGCAACTGCACTCCCACACCGGCGAAGCCCACGGCCACGGCGATGAGGGCGGTGCGCTTGTAGCCGCGCCGCTGCAGAAGGCTGCCGGCCGGCACACCCATGATGGCATAGGCTATGAAGTTGGCGAAGACGCCCAGGGTGCCCTGCCAGTTGGGGATGGAGAACTGGTTTTTCAGGATGTCGCCCATGGGCGAGGCCAGATTGGTGACGAAGGAGATCATGCCGAAGAGCAGGATCATGACGATGATGGGGAGGAGCTTTTTCATGAGGTTTGAGTTTTATTTTTTAAGGACCTTAAGGACTTTAAAGATTTTAAGGTCGTTACTGCACTACTATCTTTTTGATGCGGTCGGCGGCACGGACGAGGTAAACGCCGGAGGCGGGGAGGGTGAATGATGAATGATGAGTGATGAATGATGAATGATGAATAAGGCGGCCTTGGAGGTCGTAGAGGGCGATGTCGTCGGTGGCGGCGTCGACGGTGACGGTGCGGCCGTCGACACGGACGCGGAAGGTGCCGTCGTCGGCCACGTCGGCGATGCCGCTATGCGACGAGGCGATGTTGACCTTCATGAGCCACGAGACGTAGTAGCCGTCGGTGACGGTGAACCAGCGGCCGTTGCTGCCGCGGAACCAGGTGCCGCCCGGCACGCCGCCATAGCGGCTGCAGGCGGCGGGATAGTTGACGCCGTTGGTGCTGAGCACCACCCACACGGGCTGCTGGGGGTTGTAGGCCACCATGGAGTCGAGCACGATGGTGGTCCAGCCCTGGTGTCCGTTGAGGTAGCTGTCCTGCTGGTAGATGAGCGAGTCGGGGCCTGTGTCGCCACCGCTGTAGATGGAGACACGGCGCTGTGCGTCGGGGTCTTCGTCGACATAGAGCTTGACGGAGGTGATGTGGCCGTCGGAGGGCAGCAGCTGGGTGGGGATGCAGATGCCCCACTCGGTGGGCTGCCCGGTCTCGTAGCCCCAGCCGTAGCTGAAGTAGAGGCGCGGCTGGCAGAAGGAGATGGTGTCGCGGTGGATGGGCTCAAAAATAGCGGTGTCGGTGTGGCTCTCGACGGCGGGACGGTAGCGCGGGTTGTGCAGGCTGCCGTCGCTCCAGCGCACGAAGCGGTAGCCGGTGGCGGCGGTGGCTTCGAGGGCGAAGGGCTGTCCGCCGAAGATCTCGGCGCCCTGGCGGTAGCTGACGCTGCCCCAGTCGGAGCGGTTGGCGACGCCGGTCACCGTGACGGTGGCCTCACGAGCGCCGGTGCGGGGGTAGATATTGATGATGGCGCTGTTGCCCAGGTTCCACGACGAGTATTCGTCGGGGTTGAGGGCGCCCATGGCGAAGTAGCCGTCGGCATAGCCGTCCCAGCCCCAGTTGATGTGGAAGAGGCCCTGGGCGTCGTAGCCGTCGCAGACGAAGATGTGGCCGCCGCCATAGGGGTCACCTCCTCGGTAGATGACGGGCCGGCCGGCGTCGAGTTGGGCACGCAGCAGGGCTTCCCACTGGCCATTCGGGTACTCGCACTGGAGGACCGAGCGGATGTCGCCGCTATAGTTGAAGAAGAGGGGCATGACGCTCTCGGTGGCGCGACCGTAGTTGTAGTTGTCGTAGTAGATGTAGGAGTTGCTGGAGGTGCAGCTGTAGTCCATGTTGAGGGCCACGCCGCAGTGGTACATGAGGGTGGCCACGGCCAGACGCTCGGTGTCGGACGAGGCGGCTGTGAGCTGGACGGGCATGTGGGCCCAGTCGTAGACGGTGTTGCCGAAGTCGGCGTGGAGCTGTCCGTAGGTGTGGTGGTAATAGCTCTCGGCCCAGTAGCCGGTGTCGGGGCAGTTCCAGTATTTCATGACCTGCGCCATAGCGGTGGCACCGCAGCCGGTGAGGGCGTGTGCCTGATAGTCCACGTCGAAGGGGCAGAGGTCGTTGTAGTAGGGCGACTGGCCCCACTGGGTGGCGACGAGGGGCGCGACAGCGTCGCCGTCCTTCGGGCAGCCGGCGAGGGCTTGCTGCCAGCGGGCGTCCACCTCGGGGGTGCTCTCGATGCCCTCACGCTGCAGGGCGTCGATACGGGAGGCCACGGAGGCGAGCCACGCCATGGGGGCCTTGGCGGAGAGGCTGAAGGTGTTGGAGGCCGAATAGCCCACGACGGGCAGGGCGCAGTTGTCGCCCGCGACCACAGCGAAGCCCCGGCCGCTGGCGGGGGTGAAGAGGTAGAGCCCCTGGAAGGGCAGCTCGGCGGTGCGGTCGACGAGGAGGGTGTCGCCCAGCAGGTTGGCGGCGACACGGCGCGCCATGGCGGGGTCGACGGGTTTGGCGGCGGCGCCGACGCCGAGGAGCGTCAGCAGGGCCGTCAGGAGGGTGAGGCGTATCTGTTTCACAGGACTATGATTTTTCGGGTTTGACCGGCGGCACGGAGGAGGTAGACGCCAGGGGCGGGAAGGGTGAATGATGAATGATGAGTGATGAATGATGAATGATGAATAAGGCGACCTTGGATGTCGTAGAGGGCGACGGGGGTGCCGGCGGGGGCGTCGACATGGAGGGTGCGTCCGGTGAGACGAACGGTGAGCAGCACGGAGAGGGCGTCGACGGGGTCGATGCCGGTGCGGTCGCGGCCGAAGACGGCCGTGAGGGTGAGGTCGGCGGCCAGGTGGAAGCTGTAGGGGTTGGCACGCACGGTGTCGCCGCGCGAGGAGACCCAGTAGTAGAAGACGGGATCGCCGGGGTCGGAGTGGGCGGTGACGGTGACGAGGCTGTCCTCGTGGTAGGTGCCGTCGCCCAGGGCATAGCAGGTGGAAGGCAGGACGGCGTAGTTGCTGTCGGCGCCAGCCACGGCGGTGGCGAGGGTGAAGGAGCGTCCCGCGCGGGGTGCGAAGAGGCCGCGCAACATCCAGGAGCAGTAGTTGCCGTGGCGGTCGTAGGTGTCCCAGCCGCTGGGCAGGTGGTACCAGCAGCCGTCGGGGTTGCCGCTATAGGCGGTCATGGCAGCGGGATAGCCGCCGCCGCTGTAGCGCACGGTG
>JAEEGL010817199.1_pt1 | contig 14618 bp, 8 predicted proteins | sample 9134231 | NCBI WGS metagenome assembly JAEEGL01 (sample SAMN16246548, study PRJNA631951) | gut metagenome | biome: gut microbiome; feature: rumen; material: fiber-attached | host: Bos | place: Iran: Karaj | collected 2018-10 | reverse complement strand
GACTTAGAACAGAGAGAGCAACCAGCACCTCGTCGGTATGCAGACGTGGATTGTGTCCGCCCAGATATTCTGTCTTGGTTTTCTGGATAGGTTCTATCAGGTCCTGTGAAATAAGTTTGATGCTGTGATCTATACCTGCCAAATGTTTTGTGGCATTAAGCAGCAATGATGCACAAGTACCTAAAAGCGGTGAACTGCTGGCGGTGATAATGTGACCGTCTTCCAGTTCTATCGCACTACATGGAACACCGGTTTCTTCTTGACGGGCCTTAGCTGCCACCGTACACTTACGATAGTCGGTATCTATTTTAGCCTGCTTGAAGAGAAGTTTCAACTTGGTAACTTCGCTCTCGTTGCAAGCACCGAGTGCTAATTTGCTGAGGGCAGTATAGTATCTGCGAACAATCTCCTGCAGGGATGCTTCCTTACAAATCTCATCGTCCGAGATACAGAACCCCACCATGTTAACACCCATATCCGTCGGGCTCTTATAGGGGCATTTGCCGTAGATACCCTCGAAGATTGCATTCAGCACGGGGAAGATTTCTACGTCGCGGTTATAGTTAATGGCCACCTTCTCGTATGCTTCCATGTGGAAGGGGTCAATCATGTTTACATCGTTTAGGTCAGCCGTAGCAGCTTCGTATGCAATGTTAATAGGGTGTTTTAGGGGTATATTCCAAACGGGGAAAGTCTCGAACTTTGCATATCCTGCCTCTACGCCACGCTTGTGTTCGTTGTATAGTTGGGAAAGACATACGGCCATCTTGCCGCTACCAGGTCCGGGGGCCGTAACAATGACTAACGGCTGGGTGGTTTTTACATAATCGTCCTTTCCGAATCCTTCGTCGCTGTCAATAAGCTCCACATTGTGGGGATAGCCTTCAATCGTATAATGGTAATAGGCGTTTATGCCCAGACTCTCAAGGCGATGGCGATACTGGTCGGCAGAACTCTGTCCGTTGTAATGTGTAATGACCACATTGTTTACCAGGAATCCGCGGTTCTGGAACTCGTTTCTCAGACGTAGCACATCTTCATCATAGGTAATACCCAAATCCTGTCTAATCTTGTTCTTCTCGATGTCGATGGCACTGATTACAATAACGATTTCTGCAGAGTCTGACAGTTTCTGCAACATGCGTAACTTGGAGTCGGGCTGAAAGCCGGGCAACACACGGCTGGCATGGTGATCGTCGAAAAGCTTGCCACCCAATTCCAAATACAGTTTACCCTTGAACTGCGCTATACGCTCCTTAATTTTCTCGCTTTGTATTCGAATGTATTTCTCGTTGTCAAATCCGTACTTCATCTTATTACCTTAAAATAAGTTATCTGACTATTATAGAAATTATCTAATGACTTTGGTAAATTCGGCTTTAGCACCGTCTTCGCTCCTAAGTTCAACAAGAACAGTGGACTGGGAACCGTCCACACTGCTTGTTATGAAACGAAACTCTGTTCCCTTGCTGGTAGAACGCTTAGCAACAGAAACGGGTGTTCCCATGGGGAAAGGATAGTCATCGCATGCTTCATGGAAGACATTCTTGTCCTCGTCTGTCAACTCTTCCTGAGCAGTGAATTCTGGTAGTTCCTCTATTTCACCTTCCATATATCCGTTACGCTTGAGGAAATCGTCAAGTTCATCCTGCATATATTTCAGACGTGCGTTGCGTATGCCGAATCCTTCTTTAAAATCGGACTTTGGCAGATGGGATTTCAGATCATCTGTGCTGCTTTCTAATCCTCCGCTTCCGAAAGTGCAGAAGGGAACAATGGTCTTACCCTCAAAATTGACTGTGTCAATCAAGGTAGATACGGGCAAGGCATAAGTGCCAAACCATATGGGATAACCCAGGAAGATGATGTCATATTTCTGTACGTCTGACACGATGGGTTTAATAGCAGGCTTTTCTCCCTTCTCAAGTTCGTTCTTACCACGCTCTATAGTAGCACCAAAGTCTCCGTCATAAGGTTCCTCGCAAACAATTTCTTCAATATCTGCGTTCAGACATGATTTTATCTGATTGGCTACTGATGCTGTTGCTCCAGTCTGTGAATAGTATAAAACAAGCACTTTCTTCTCGGGATCATCTGCGTTGTCAGATTTCTCCTTTTTGTTTTCACAAGCTACCATCATCAAACAAACAATTGATAAATAGAATATTTTCTTCATACAATGAATAAAAGGTTTTGTTTTCATAACACAAAAGTACATATTTTTAATTTAATACATATTTAATATAAGCTTTTTTTTAGCAAATTTGACAAAATATCCACTTTAAGGGTTGATTTTCTTGCGTGTTGACGTTTTTGTTGTAATTTTGTCTTCTATTAATATTAAACAGCTGGAAAATACTATGCAGAAAAGAGCGAACACAACAAACTTAGAAAAAACTGCCATTATAGCAGGGGAGCGAAATGTGTCTTTTGCCCAGGCTTTGCGGTATATTGATATGTTTGCCCAGCAAATCCCTTCTTCTGAACAGAAACGTATTATCGTCTTCAGCGAAAATAGTGAAGGATGGATATATGCTTTTTTCAGCATTTGGCAGCAGGGTGGTGTGGCTATCCCTGTAGATGCAAGTAGCACGGTCTCTGATTTTTCATATATTCTGCGCGATTGTTCTCCTCACGGTATATGGACTTCCCAGCATAATTTACCTGTAGTGGAGCAAGCTCTCGCGGAGACGGGTATGGATGTCCCCTTCTATATCATAGAAGAAAAGATGAAGGAACAACCCGACGAAAGCCGTCCGTTGCCTGAAAGTCTTCCATGGGCTGAACTGGATGTTCCCTATAATCAGAAAGTAGCTTTGATCATCTATACATCCGGTACAACAGGAAGTCCCAAGGGTGTTATGCTCAGCTATCAGAATCTCATGTCAAACATCAAGGGCGTTTCGCAGGATGTAAGAATCTATACACACTATAGGCGTACTATGATTCTCTTGCCTTTGCATCATGTACTGCCGCTTATGGGTAGTGTGGTGGCACCGTTCTGGACAGGTGGCGGTGTTGCCATCTGTCCCAGCCTAACAGCTTCCGATCTAATGGATACGCTCTATAGAGGCAAGGTAGCTATTGTAATTGGTGTACCCCGATTATGGCAGATGCTGTATAGTGGTATAAAGAAGAAGATAGACTCCAATGCCATTACGGCTTTCCTCTTCCGTATGTGTGCATTCTTCCGTAGCAGAACGCTTTCACGACTTATCTTCAGTAGTATTCGCCGGAAAATGGGTGGACACATCGATTATTTTGTGAGCGGCGGTGCTGCTCTCAGCAAAGAGATAGGAGAAGGATTGAAGACACTCGGCTTGGATGTACTTGAGGGCTATGGCATGACGGAAACGGCTCCCATCATCTGCTTTACCCGTCCAACGGATATCCGTCCCGGTTGTGTAGGACTTCCCTTGCCAGGAATCGAATGTAAACTGGTAAATGGCGAGCTATGTGCTAAAGGTCCTAATGTGATGTTGGGCTATTATAACCGACCCGAAGAGACATCGGCAGTTATAGACAGTGACGGATATATCCATACGGGTGATTTGGCAACCATTGACAAGAAAGGCCGTGTAATCATTACCGGAAGAACCAAGGAGATAATTGTGCTGAGTAATGGCAAGAATATAGAACCCAGCGAGATAGAATACAAGTTAGAGCAGTATGAACAATATGTGAAAGAGGTGGCAGTTATGCAGGATAATGACCTCTTGCGTGCCATTGTAGTGCCACAAAGTACATGGGCTTCTCTGCTTAACGATACACAGGTAGAAGTGGCGCTAAAACATGAAGTCATAGAACCTTATAACCGTTCTGTTGCTAATTATAAGAAGGTTATGGCTTTGACGGTTTATCGAGGCGAGCTTCCCAGAACGAAGTTGGATAAACTGCAGCGTTTCAAACTGCAGTCTCTACTTGAGGCTTGTCGTTCTTCGCAGCCTGACAGAAAAGAAGAGCCCGAACCCGACATGGAGGAGTATCACATTATAAAGAATTATATTGAACAGGAAAAGAAGGTTCCCGTTATGCCCTCTTCTCACGTGGAAACAGACTTGGCTATGGATTCGCTCGACAAAGTCGGACTGCAAGGTTTTGTAGAGCATACCTTTGGATTAAGACTTTTGGTAGAACAGATGACAGCATTCCCCAATATAAAGGCAATGGCTGAGTATGTGTCTTCACGCAAAACAAAAGTGATGGTGGATGAGGTAGACTGGCACAGCTTACTCAACGAGCAGGTTCCAAATCTTCGGATTCCACATGCTTCATGTTTGTTTCCCTTTGTGAATAAGATTTTGAAGCTGTTCTTTAGAATCTATAATTCATTGCGTATCCATGGTCGTATTCAGATTCCTGCTAAAGGCCCCTATATTTTAGCTCCCAACCATCAGAGCTATGTAGATGCGCCTGTTGTGCTGAGCGGACTTACATGGCGCCAGATTCAGACTTGTTATTTCTATGCTACCGAAGAACATGTAAAGGGTAAGTTCCGTCGTGCATTGGCAGACAAGAACAATACCATCATCATGGAACAAGCGCACCTGAAGGAGAGCATACAGAAATTGGCACTGGTGCTAAAGAGTGGAAAGAATATTGTTGTTTTCCCAGAAGGTAGCCGTACGCATGATGGTGAATTGGGAGACTTCAAACTATCGTTTGCTATCTTAAGTAAAGAATTGAATATTCCAATTTTACCCGTCTGTATTAGAGGTGCTTATGATGCTTTACCAAGACATCGTAGGTTTATCTATCCTCGTCATATAGAAGTCCACTACTTGCCGCCAGTAATACCTACAGCTGATGTTACTTACCAGCAACTGGCTGATAAGGTGAAGCAAGCAATAGCAAGTGTGTTGTAATTTAGAATAGTGAATCCTGTGAGTTGATTTCTTCAAGCGTGAATGCCGAAGAACCGTCGAAACAGTGTGTACAAATCTGTTCCTTGGGAAGGCCAATGGCTTCAATAAGTGTCTCCAGTTTGCTAAACTGAAGTGAATCCAGATTCAGGCGCTTGGCAATCTCTGCAACCATTCTTTTATATTCAGGACTGTCTGTTCGTGTATAGGCTTCCAGATTTTTGTTCTCATCACCTTCAAAATCTTTAATGATTCTGCGGGTGATAAGTTCAAGGTCGCTCTTGCTGGCACTAAAGTTAATAAACTTACAGCCATATACCAATGGTGGGCAGGCAATACGCATGTGTACCTCCTTGGCACCCAGTTCATGTAATATCTTGGTATTATCATGGAGTTGTGTACCACGTACAATACTGTCATCACAGAAAAGAACACGTTTGTTGCGCAGTATGTCGCTGTTGGGTATAATCTTCATTTTGGCCACAAGGTTACGCATGTCTTGATTGCTGGGGGTGAAGCTACGTGGCCACGTTGGAGTGTATTTGTTGATAGCTCTCATATATGGGCACTTATGACCTTCTGCATAACCAACAGCCATACCTATACCGCTGTCGGGGATACCACAGGCACAGTCTACCTGTGTGGTATCTTCTTCGCCCATTCTACGGCCGCACTCATTACGAACCCATTCTACGTTTCTTCCTTCATAGCAACTTGTTGGGAATCCATAGTAAACCCATAGGAAGGAGCAGATTTGCATACGCCTGTTAGGTTTGCGTATCTGTTCCATCTTGTCGGCAGAGATACGAATAATTTCACCAGGACCCAAATAATAGGTCGTTTCATAGTCTAGATTTGGGAAAGCTGTGTTTTCGCTGGCAACGGCCATGGCACCTTTTTTTTTCCCGACTACAATCGGAGTGCGTCCCCAAGAATCGCGGGCTGCAATGATGCCGTTCTCCGTAAGCAGGAGCATAGAGCAAGAACCCTTAATATGATTAAAGACATTTTCTATACCAGATACAAAATCCTTACCTTTAATAATAAGCAGGGCAACAAGTTCTGTCGGATTGATCTTTCCCGAAGAGAACTCACTAAAATGCTGACCTTCGTAAAGCAGTTTTTGGCAGAGATCCTCCTGATTGTTTATCTTGGCAACCGTAACAAGAGCAAAACGGCCCAGGTGACTATTCATCAGCATGGGTTGTGCATCTGTGTCACTGATTACGCCTATTCCCGATTTGCCTTTGAACTTCTCCAGTTCATCTTCAAAACGAGTTCTGAAATATGTACTCTCCAAGTTGTGAATACTACGGAAAAACTCACCTTCTTCACTCAAGGTAACCATACCGCCACGTTTGGTTCCCATGTGTGACTGATAATCCGTTCCGTAAAAAAGGTCTGCCCTACAGGGCTCCATGGATACTGTCCCGAAAAAACCTCCCATATATAATATATGCTTGTTATCTTTCTATCTTATTTGAAAACTGCTGCAAAGGTAATTCATTTTCAACAAATGGCATTGCATTAATGAAGATTTTTTTTCTTTTTTTTATGAGATGGGGTTATTACCTCACAATCTTCTTCCCATTATAAATGTAAATGCCCTTGGGTAATTTACCATTTAGCCATTTACCATTTACCATTTTGCGGCCGCTGAGGTCATATGTGCCATAAATCCCATTAGCCTCAGACCCATAAGACTCATTGGGCTCATTCACTACTACAATGCCGTCCTCCTCATCATTATGATAGCTGCCGTCTGTCCATAAATATACAGGTTTGTGGCTTGCATCAGGGATAGGGAAGGGGTCTGTTCCCAATGTCTGATACCACACCATATCACCATCTTTGCGTGAGCCGTTCAACTGATAGCAGAGTGCACCGTTTTTGAACTCCTCAGAACTTGTTTTCTTTACACCTGTTGGTACACCAGCATCCCAGTCGGTATAATAATAGCAGTTGTCTTGCAGCAATAGGCTGTTGTTCCTGCAAATCACATCGCTACCGTTTGTACTGACGTTAAAGCAACCCATTACCAACGTGTTGGCTATCATGATAGGTGATGATGCCCAACCTGCCACACCTCCGCAGCAGTCAGTTTTCTCTCCATTGATTGTTCCGCCAAAAAAACAGTCGATTACCTCTGATATCTCTGTGCTCTCACTGTTAAGTCCTATGATACCACCATGAGTACCATCACCGTTTACTGTGCTGATGATATCTGTGTAGCTCTGACATCTTATTAACTGACCACCTAGCAAATTACTGACAATGCCTCCGGCAAATTTAGCACTTGTCTTAACGGTTCCAAATACAATAAGATCCTGTATAACTCCACTAACATTGTGGAAAAGACCTGCGTAGTCGGCATTACGTTGTATACTTATCGCAATAGAGTGCCCGGCTCCGTCAAAGTTTCCTGCAAATGATGACCCCATTCCTATCATTGTGTTGTAGGCACTGAAATCTATGTCGGCATCCAACACGGCACTGGCTGTATTATCTTCGCTGGAAACGTACTTGGCAAACCATTCAAGTTGTTGCGCTGTTTTCAGAACGAAGTATCCTCTTACATCTTTGGGCATAGTACTGTCGTCGCATAGTCCGCAAACAATACAGATGCCGTCACGTATAATATGTTTATCCCGCTGATCGAAATCCTTGTTGTTAGTATAACCTAAGCCCTGCGTATAAGGTGACCCGTCGCAATGAACACGCGAGACGGCATAAACTTCGCCTTTTGAAGAATCCAACGACGGAGCATTATCAACACCCAGATGCTGGTACCATAGTGGCTGTTTGTTCTTAAGATTCATCAGATAGCATGCTTCTCCAGTACTCATCTGGTCTAACGTGAAATAGGTAAGATTCTCGTTCCCATTGGCTGCACCCCATGTATCATAGGTATAGTTGTTAATTGAGGTAACATAGCCTGTATTTCTGGCTATTATATTACTGCCGTTGGTTGAAACCGTTATGTTACTGTTTAGCAAACAGTCCTTAATAGTTGTAGATCCCGAAGCCCAACCAACTACACCCCCGCAGCAGTCAGTTTTTGGACCGCTCATACTGCCACCTATCAGACAGCCAGAAATATAGGTATTTGAATTGCTTACGGCTACAATACCGCCATGTGTGCCGTCACCGTTTACCGTACTGAAGATTTGAACGTCGGCTGTGCACCCTTCTATACGTGCTCCTTCTGTCCCTCCTGCAATGCCGGCAGCAAATTTTGCGCTCGTCTTGATAGTTCCCTTAACGGTCAGGTCTTTTACAGTACCATCCAGATAACGGAAAAGAGCTGCATATTGTTCCGAGGTGTTTATATTTATTGTTATGCTATGGTGGTTTCCGTCGAAGGTACCTTTGTAATGGGTTTCCATTCCAATCATCTCGTTTTCGTATGCAGTGAAGTCAATGTCGGCTTGCAACGTTGCAGATATATATATATTTCCGCTGTTCACCATATAAGCAAAATTTTTCAGGTCTTCAGCCGAGGCTATGTCATAATGTTCATCCTCGCTTTCCTGATTCCTTGTTCTCACGTCCAGAAACGGAATGCGTTCGCGTATGTACTCGCGTAAATACTCCACTTCTCCCTCGTATGTTCCAGCTACACGAGGATTCAGATGTTGCACAGAGTTCAGTATAGGCCAGCGAATGAAGTTCAACCGCTGACTCTTCTCCAACACATGGGCTGTGGAGTCGATGTAAGCTATAAGACTCTCCTCTGTAATGCCCCAGTCACGTCTAGCCGTCTCCCACATGATGCGCAGTGAGTCGCAAAAAACATCGTCTGTAAAGATGCGTTTTAGCAGGGCGCGTGAGTTCCCAGCACCACCACGGGCAAGCGAGAGGTAGTCACCGTAGTTCCTATTAGGGTAGTAACGGCTGTCATTATCGAAAGCTAAGTCAAAATCCCATACTGTCTCCACTCGCAATCTGTCAGCTCCTCTGTCCTTACTGATGTAACAACTATGAAAAGCATCAGGGTTACCTGTAAGTTCTTCTACCAGCCAGTAGCGCTGAAGGCTCTTCTCGTCTAGCATCGAGCGGTAGCCTTTTTTCGGGTCTTTGAAGCTTTTGCTCATGATCCGCATTTCCATCTGGTTGTAGAAATCCTCTATATATTTATGCTGCTCAGTTGTGATGCTGTTCTCATCTGGTGATTTTATAGTTACGGGCGACCCGAACCGTGTTTTAAACCAAGATGTTTCCTGGTTGGCATAGCCGTCTAATTCCAGAAGGTAACCGCCAGTTAAGGCTTCGCCTTCTATATCTTCGGGTGTCATCTCTGTGATGTTCACGCGATCTTCATCGATGTTTATCTGGTCGGTCAACTGGTAACAGCCCTTGTATTCTCCATTTACTATTACATCTACAGGTTTACTCCAAGGTGTGTAGGGCATTTTCATCCTACGTGATACTTCAAAACTGACCAAATTACGCATAAGGGATTTATCCCCGTAGTTGTTGATAAGTGTCCACTTTCTGGATTTGGCGGGCGACTTTATGTCGCTGTTCTTAAACATGTGCTTCTTGCTATCCAGTTTTATACGATAGGGTTTTTTAGGGAAGGACATGCTTGCATTGCCACGCAGACGAGTTGTTCCCGTCTCCTCTTGCACCATTTTTCCGTTGGCATAAATGATTGTAAATGAACTGGTTATTTCATTTACCTTGTCGTAAGGGTCTACATTATCTTTTGTGTTGATAACCACTGTTGGCAGGTTGGTAAGCTGATAGAACTGGCTGTCGTCACCTTCCGATTCGTAGCCGTAGAATTCCAGTTCCGCTATATTGCAACGGGCTTCGTTAGGACCAACATAGCGCACATAACGGAAGCCTTTGCTAATGTTCACATCAGCATAGTCAATCTTTCCGATGGTTCCTTCTTTATCAATAAGGTATAAAGGATAGGAGTTCAGGAAGTTCGGGTCGTTCGAACCTTCAAATAGTCCCAATACCACACGCTGAGGTCCTACGCTTCCGTTTCTAGGGCTCCATCCTACACGAGTTATTACATGCGGTATGCCAAGGTCAATCCCTGCCCAAGTTTTACTTCTCTCCCAACTGGCAAAGTATGTATTCAGGTTACCGTCAAAGGCATCCGCTATGGTGTTCTTGGTAGTGCTGGCCTGACTGCTGTTATCATAATCTACAGATAGAGCCGTTCCTATAACGTTTCCCCTGAGCTTATGGATATTGGGCTCATTGTTCTCAGCCCAACAAAATAAGGCCGGGAACAATATTAATATAATAATGTATATTCTGACCTTTGGCATAAGGGAGAAGATTATCCTGTCCCAATTATTCTGTTGCAGCAGGTGCTTCGGGAGCAGGGGTTGGTGCTGGTTCTTGTGGTTCTGGAGTAGGGGTGGGGTGCAGTACCGACTTAACGGTATTTGCATTGATAGCACTCAGCACCATCTTTCTCACCTGCATGGGGTGTTCTATACAGTGTACCTGATGGCTGGTGCCGCCACTACCGACCAATTCCACGCAACCCGTTCCTAACATACGCTGCCAAATGGTTTGGTAGTAATTTACCGTCTCTATACGCTGAAGGGGGATTTCCGTCATTTTGATGTTAAAAATGCCGTCCTTCTGTATAAAGCGAGTACTGGTAATGGCAAACTCAGAACGTGTGCGTACTATCCTACCTATTATACCTATTATAAGGCCTAAGGCAGCAACTACAATTCCCAAGTAAACGTACACATCCTGCTGCTTGTAATAATAGCATGCACCAGCTGCTGCCAAACCGCCTATTACCATCAGCCAGCTCCAGAAGATATATTTCCAGATGCTGCTCCAGTGTAGTCTGCCGTTGTACTTAATCTCTTCGCCATTCTCAAGGCTTTTTTTAATAAAGTTTCCCATATCTTTATAATATATTATGTACAATCATTATGCTTATGAGTGTAATTTCATTGCAAATTTCGGAAGAAATCCTGTATTTTACAAGCATTTTACAGAAAATAACGCTTTCTCTCCTTTTTCAATTCATTCTGCAGCCTAATGTCTATTAAGGGACTCCCCTTTCCGCTTTAGGGAAATTCCTCCATATGTTTAGGAATAATCAGTTTGGGGCCTGTCGTATAGTGCGTACATTTGCAATATCGAAAGAGATAAACAAAGCATATACAAACAATTTAAACTATACGATTATGAAGCGCAATAACTTTTACATGATGATGATAATGGTAGCCATGATGTGCATGGCAAGTGTTAACGCAAACGCACGTGGCAGAAGAGGTGAGGGTCATAGCGGATACCGCATTGAGATGAATGGTCCAGCTCACCATCACGATATGGGACGCCATCACGATGCTCGTCATTACGACATGCGTCCTGTTCATGTAGCAGCCCGTCCTCACGTAGTGGTTGAGCATCGTCCTGCTCGTCATATTTACATTGGTGGACGTTACTTCGATCCTCGTTGGGAAGGCCGTATCCGTTACGAGCGCGGACGCTGGGGTTACCTCCGCGGTCACGACTGGTACTGGTACGACAGATACTACGAGCCTGACTATTACTATGGTCATCCCGTAGCACACTTCCACCACTGCCACATTTCTCCCGCAGCAGCAGTAGCAGGTGCCGTAGGTGCAGTAGCATTAGGTGCTCTCATCTCAGCATTGAGCTACTAAAGTGAATCTTTCATACGCATGTGTCAGGGGCAGCCGAAAGGTTGCCTCTGTTTTTTTCTGCATTTGTATGTTACTTCCTGTCGTTCCAAATAAAACCTTTTGATTTTTTATTATGAAATTTGGAAAAGTGCTTACTTACCTGTACCTTTGCCAAAATTAATTATACATCATAATGAAACGAATCCGCTTTATCGTTCTTGTCCTTATGGGACTTGTTGTAATTGTTATGCAGGCTCAAAAAGTCGTTAATACAGAAAAAAAGTGGGCTTGGCTGGGTTTTGAACGCCCAGAGGGCTTGAATCCTATTGTCAGCCCTGATACCACCAGTCATTTTTATTGTCCTATGACAAAGGCTGTTATCCCTTGGGAGAACAGCGACACCTTCAATCCCGCCGCCACATGCTTCAATGGAGGTATTGCTCTTCTTTATCGGGCTGAAGATAACATTGCCCAAGGTATTGGCTCGCGAACCTCGCGTATTGGCTATGCATTCAGTGAGGACGGCCTTCACTTTCAACATCACGGAGCGCCAGTGCTCTATCCGGGGGACGATGAATGGTCTGCATTGGACGCACCAGGCGGATGCGAGGATCCTCGGGTATGTATGACAGAAGACGGGCTTTATGTCATGACCTACACCAGCTGGAACCATAAGACAGCTTGTCTGAGCATTGCTACCAGTCGCGATTTGGTTCATTGGACCAAACACGGTTATGCATTCCAGAAAGCCTTTGTTAATCAGACCAGTAAAGGTTTCTCGAAATCAGGATCAATCGTTACTGAAATGAAAAAAGGCCGTCAGATTATAGCCAAGATTGATGGGAAATATATGATGTATTGGGGTGAGAACTTTGTAAATATCGCCACCAGTACTGACCTGATACATTGGGAACCTATGCTCGATAAGGATGGCAACCTGCTTCATGTTATGGACACCAGAGACGGATACTTTGATAGTAGTCTTGTAGAATGTGGTCCTCCAGCCATCAAGACAAAAAAGGGTATTATGCTTTTTTACAACGGCAAGAATAAAGGTGGGCAGGATGGCGATATGCGCTTTACTGCCAATGCCTATTGTGCAGGTCAAGCTCTTTTTTCGCTTAAAGACCCCACCAAACTACTGGACCGTCTGGATCAGCCCTTCTTCATCCCTGAAGCCGACTTTGAAAAAAGCGGACAATACCCGGCAGGTACTGTTTTTATTGAAGGACTAGTACCGTTTAAAGGTAAGTGGTATCTATATTATGGCTGTGCTGATTCGCATGTCAGTGTTGCCGTATATAATCCAAACCGTAAAGAGACTCTTAGTCACGCAGAACTTATGGATAAGATTAAAGGGGGATGGGCAGGACAGACTATCGGCTGTGCATACGGCGGACCAACAGAGTTCTGCTATCGCGATGTAACTATTCCGGAGAGTACACCTATAGATTACCTGGAGCATCATCTTCGGAATTTCTTCGACAGATCTCCCGGGCTCTTTGATGATATCTACATGGACTTGACTTTCTTAGATGTCTTTAACCGTCTGGGACTCGATGCACCCACGGATTCCTTTGCGACTGCTTTCGCCTATGCTCCATATCCGCTATGGCATGCCAATCAGGCAGGACGGTATAACATTCAACATGGTCTGATGCCCCCTGCATCCGGATTTTGGAAAAATAATCCGCATGCCGACTGTATTGACTATCAGATAGAGGCTGACTATGCAGGTCTTATGTCACCTGGAATGCCTAATGCTGCATCTGCCATAAGTGATCGTATAGGACATATCATGAATTATGGTGATGGCTGGTATGGTGGTGTCTTTGTCGGTGCTATGTATTCCTTGGCATTTGTGGAATCAGATATTGAGACAATTGTTACGAAGGCACTGCGTACGATTCCCAAACGTAGCAAGTTCTATCAGTGTATAAGTCGAGTCGTACAGTGGTATCGTGAAGACCCGACAGATTGGCGGCGTACATGGCAACTTTATAACGACACCTACTCAGAGGATGTCGGTTGCCCGGAACTTATCCTGGCACCTGGCAATATTGATGCCACCATGAATTCAGCCTATGTAGTTATGGGCTTGCTTTTCGGTCATGGCGATTTTGGCCGTACTATCGAAATTGCTACACGCTGCGGTCAGGATTCCGACTGCAATCCCTCTACTGCTGGCGGTATACTTGCTACGATTCTCGGATACAGTCATATTCCAGAACAATGGATGCCTAATCTACGCGAGATAGAAAAACGCCCCTTTGCCTATACTACAATGTCATTACAGGACACATACGATGTCTGCTATCGCCTGGCCTTGCAGCAAATAAAGCGCTATGGTGGGAGTGTAACTGATGAAGGTGTCTGCATCCGTCGGCAAAAACCGCATGCTGTTCGTTTGGAACAGGGATTTGTCGGATTACACCCCGAGATACTGGCCGAAAATATACAGTATTTAGGAACCGATAGTGCTACACAGAACGGGTTCACTTTCAACGGTAAAGGTTTTGTTACATACGGATATGTGGAATGTAATGATTCTAATTATGAAGCCGAATTAGAGGTAAGTGTTGACGGGAAAGTACAATGTGTAATGAACCTTCCCGCAACCTTCCTTCGTAGAACTGCCGACTGCCTGTATTGGAACTACGACTTAGCAATGGGTGATCATACCGTAACTTTCCGCTTGCTCAACCCTGCTCCACAGGTTAATATCAAAGCACTACGTATTATCAGATATTGATTTATATTTAAGAATTCCGACAATAATGAGTATATAGCCTGATAGACAGAGGAGAGGAGCAATAACTATTCTGCGTACGGAGAAAATATCGGGATTGAAAGCCTTCTCTGTACTTCCAGGTCCTGACATCAGAACATAACCTACTAGTATTAAAATGCAGGCAATCATCAGGATGATCCTGCTAGTTGGTTTCTTTTTTAATAAGGTTTTCATATTGGCATTTGTATATGTTTATAATTTCTTTTCGGTCAAATTGGTCTGCAAGAGAGTATGTTAACAACATCGTTTGCATCCATTCATAACGAGAGTGTAACGAGCCTTCAATCCTATGCCGGTTAATAGTCTCAATCCATGTTAGCCACTCAATGG
>JAEEGL010474531.1_pt1 | contig 14618 bp, 16 predicted proteins | sample 9134231 | NCBI WGS metagenome assembly JAEEGL01 (sample SAMN16246548, study PRJNA631951) | gut metagenome | biome: gut microbiome; feature: rumen; material: fiber-attached | host: Bos | place: Iran: Karaj | collected 2018-10 | reverse complement strand
TCAGGGTAAATTCTGAACTGACCGCCCGGGGTCTTGAATGCTTTTAAAAATCCGTTTTTAATCCAGTTTATTGATGTTTGGTTTACAACCCCACAGATTCTTGCCGCTTCAAGAGCAGAAAAAACTGTCGGTTTTGTATCAGCTGCCATTTATAAAAAAAATCTCCTAATAGGTTTAGACCTGCTATGCTGTCTAAAAAATTCGCTTTTTTACTAGAGAATTCTTTATTAGAAAACCCTGACTAACTTTATTAGACCTGTTCAGAAAACTATTGTTTACTCACGGGTCTTGCGTAATTTTTCAGGCTAAAGCCTTGCAAAATTACAGAATTTCTAAAGTTCGTGTTCGGAAAACTGAAGTTTCCGAACAGCTTTATTCTAGATTTTTTAAATTTTTTCTTCTAGCGTCTTTGAGTTCTTGAAAAAAAATTCTGTTTTCTGTATCAGTTTATAAGAAAATCCTGAATCTAACATGAATTTCAGGAGTTTATCAGATTTTTTTCCTTGTTTTACGGCTGAGCTGTATGCTTTTCGGCAAAAATCTTCCTCCGAATTTTCCTCAAAGAACGAATCCAATGCTTTTTTTGCCGTCGAGTTGTCTATGCCTCTGGAAAGAAGTTCCGAAAGAAGCCGTGTTCTGCCTTGAAATTTGAACAATGTATGATCTCTGAGCCATGACGAGCAGTACCGCTCATCGCTTAGTAGATTTTTCTTCTCAAGGTAATCCAGTGCTTTGTTGACGGCAAATTTCTCTATTTTTTTCTTGGTCAGTTTCTGGGAAAGCATAAAGTGACAGTGCTCCGAACGGGACAAATATTCGGTGGCTTTTGTTTCCGCCGCAAAGCAAAGGGCGGCTTGAATTATGTCATCGCGCTCTTCCTCAGAAAAAGTTTCACCTATCTGTATTCTTTCCTTGCTGACTAGTTCAAGATAATCAAAGCGTATATAGAATGAAGTTCCTTCCGAACAGAAAATTTCTGCTATGTCGTCTGAAAATTTCGTGAGATTCAGTATTTCAAAATCGTCCGACTTCATGCCGCCAGATTACCCCCGAAAAACAAAAAAGACCGCCTAATAAGCGCAGGACGATGATTGGCATAGCTGCAACCATCGCATATAGTCTGCAGAAATGATTCCCGCAGACTTGAACTTATCAGACAGCCTTTCTGTACAGAAAAAGCCAAAATTAACGCTTTGAGAACTGGAAGCGGCGGCGCGCACCCTTCTGTCCGTACTTTTTGCGCTCAACCATACGGTTGTCGCGAGTAAGGAATCCGTTTGCTTTCAAAGAAGCGCGGGCATCCGGATCAATCTGGAGCAATGCCCTTGAGATTCCATGCAAGCAAGCTGCAGCCTGTCCTTTAAGACCGCCGCCTACTACAGTAATCAAAATGTCATATTTGTTCTCGTAGCTCGTTACCAAAAGTGGCTGATGAACTGTACGAACCATAACTTCTGTTGGGAAGTACTCTGCGACATCTTTTCCGTTTACGACGATTTTTCCTGAGCCTTCACGAACGAATACGCGAGCTACAGTTGTGATCCTTCTTACTGTTCCGATTGCAATATTCTTTACTGCCATGACTGACTCCTATTAAAGCTCGATTGGTGTTGGGTTCTGTGAAGAGTGTGGATGCTCTGAACCAGCATAAATCTTGAGATTGCCGTATATCTTGCGTCCAAGACGAGTTTTAGGCAACATTCCGTAGATTGTGCGAGCCAATGGTTCTGTAGGCTTTCTTCCGATGAGCTTCTCGAAGCTGTAAGTGCGCAGACCGCGTACGAAACCTGTGTAGTGGCGATAGAGCTTGTCCTGCTCTTTGTTGCCCGAAACGGCTACCTTGTCGGCGTTGATGATTACCACGCAATCACCTTCCTGGTTCGGGGCGAATGTGGCCTTGTTCTTGCCACGGAGAATAGCGGCTGCTTTGGCAGCGACACGACCAAGTGGTTTTCCAGAAGCATCGATGATGTACCACTTCTGATCTTTCTCAGTTTTAAAAATGGTGTTCATTGTATATACCTTAATAAAAAGAAATTTCATAATTTCGGCTGCATCTTCCGAGATTATGTTTAGATATACGGGGACTATCAGTCTAGCCTGAACAAGATTAAAAGTCAATAGACCAGTGAGGAAACTTGTGGAAAACAGTTTTTGGTACGACACGATATTTGGTTTTCTTTTGCTAAATTTATTTCTTGGCTAGAAAACATGATTTAAAATTCAAAAATTCAATAGAATCGTTTGGAATTCTATGTTAAAATTTCAGAACTATTTGTATGGAGAACTTATGAATTACGTTTCTACGAATAAAACTGCTGAATCTTGGGGAAGAAAAGATATTCGGACGATGGAGCCCGACAAGAATGCTGATACAATCATCGATCGCGTAAGGGCAATGAGCATTGAAGGTCTCACTTTTGACAGCGTTGTTGACTGCTACAAAACATCCCTCGCAAGCTGGAGGCGTTTTTATAAGCAGGACGATAAGATTGAGGTGGAGGAGACCGTCTCTGATACTGGATTGAGCTGCACTCGCATTCAGAGCATGAACATAATTTTTTATGTCATAGAAAAGAAAGGCGGCAAAATCGAAACGAAAGCATCTCTTGTTGATTTCTCAAACCATGTTGGAACTGCAAGCGGAAAATTGTCTGAAATCTAAAATCCTCCGCATGAATAAAAGTGTTCTCCTTTTGCGAAAGCTGATTGCTGGAGGTATTCTGCTCTTGAAAATTCGGCAGGGTACGACATTCTGGAGGTAGCTACTATGATTAGGATTTTGTTCGTTTGTCACGGCAATATATGTCGCTCGCCGATGGCCGAGATGGTTATGAAATATTTTGTCCGTTCCGCTGGTGCAGAAAACGATTTTTATATTGATTCAGCGGCGACTGACTATGACGAAATCGGAAATTCAATGCACAGGGGAACGCGGAATATGCTTGTCCGCAATAAGATTCCTTTTACCGACCATAAGGCGCGGATTGTTACGCCTGATGATTACAATGATTTTGATTTGATTGTCTGTATGGACGAGGAGAATCTTCGTCATTTAGAGCGCAGGGTAGGTGCTGATACTGAAAAAAAAGTCCGCAAACTTCTTGAGTTTTGCGGACTTTCCCGTGATGTTGCCGATCCTTGGTATACCGGAAATTTTGAGGAAACTTTTGCCGATGTTGAAATCGGCTGTAAGTCCCTCCTGAAAAAGCTACTCGGCCAGAACGATAGTGTGTAGCGGAAGCGGCGGATTCTTCTTGAAGTACATGTATTTGTACGGGTGAATGTCCAGCGGATTCGAGTACCAGCCTCCGACACAGTTCAGGTCGATTGCGTGAAGGCTTACCGAATGTCCCACAGGAAGAACTTCACCGTCGTCAAGCAGAATCTGCTCTGCCTGCGCAAGGAGCTTGTAATGAATCTGACCGTCAGTTTCTTCGGCGGCTTTGTCAAGACATTCCGTAAATTTGCTGTTTTTCCAGTTTGAGACATTGAGCGTCGAACCATCCCTGAAAAGCTCCAAGAAAGCCAGCGGGTCTGCAAAATCCCCAATCCATGAGTAAGTGAAAATATCCGCATTCCAGCCAGGAATTGACGAAATGTAGCGGTCTTCCGTCGTTACGGAAGGAACAAGCTCAACTCCCAGCGGTGCCCATGCAGCTTTTAGAGTCTCAACGAACATTTTCTGCCTTTCGGATGTCTCTGCAATTCCGAAAGTCAGCTTTATCTTCTGATTTTTTGGAATCTTAAGCTTTGCGCGCGCTTCTGCCATAAGCTCCTTTGCGTCGTCAAGCGAAGTGTCCGAAAGCCCTTCCACAATCGGATAGCCTGAGAGCGGATAGATGAAATTCGTGGCGGGTATGAGAAGTCCTTCGCGCAGCTTGTCCCACGGCACTGCGGCAACGAGCGCGTTCCTGAAGTCGGCGTCTGTGCAAGGCGCGTTTTTGCAGCTGAAAAAAATGTACTCTGTGCCAAAAACCGCTGAAACTTGCATTGAGTTCTTGTTCAGAAGGATTGGGGTGCTTACCATGTTTGAAACCCAGTCGGCATCGCCTGTGTTGAATTTCCAAGTGTTTTCCTTTATGTCGCTGGAAGATATTATCGTTATCCGTGGAATCCGCACATTCTTTGCGTCCCAGTAATTTTTGTTGCGTTCAAATACGAGAGTAGAGTCGGTGCTTGAAACGAGCGCGTAAGAGCCTGAGAAAGCCTTTGGGTTTGTGTTCATGTAGGCGCAGAACGCATGATGGCACAAAATACGCGAAAGGTGCGATGTTGGCGTGACAAGGTTTATTACAAGAGTTTTGTCGTCGCGGGCGATTATGCCCACATCAGCGTCCTTGCATTTTCCGTTCCTGAATTCTTTTGCGTTCGTTATGCAGTCCAAAAGGGAAGCGTAAGGTGCGCCGGGCGTTTTCAAAAGGTCAATCCATGACTGTCGTATTTTTGCCGCAGTGATTTTTTCGCCAGTGCTGAATTTTGCCCCGTCGCGGATTGTGAGCGTCCATCGTTTTTTGTTTCTGGAAATCTTGAATTTCTCCGCAAGAGCAGGGACAGGCTCAAGGGTCTTCGGGTCGTAGGCGAACACGCCTTCGTAAAGATTCTCAAGAAGCTGTGCCTCGCTTGAGTAAGAGGCTGTGTGCGGGTTCAGATTGAAATCCTGCTCCGCCATGATTATGGTCATGTTTTTCTGAAATTCTGCCATATCGGGCGGAGTCGGAGCTGCGTTATCCTGCTGTCCTTTTGGGGCGGCGGAAAGTTGCCAGACTGCAGCCGAAGCTGCGAAGAGAAATGATACAAATCGAATCGTTAGCTTTTTCATCAAGTAGATATAATAGACCTTTTAAGTTCAGAAGTCTATCAAAACTTTAGCAATAAATCGATTTTGGTCATTCTTGCAAATTTTTGTTCTCTGATAATGATTAGAGCTGTTCGGAAAACTGAAGTTTCCGAACAGCTCTATTTTTGTTACTTGATTCCGAGCTTTCGCATTTGCTCCTCTTCTTCTATGTACGAAACATACTCCGCGCGCATCTGGTTGATTTTTACGATTGTATTTTTCAGTGCGTCAACATCAATCTTGAATCCTTTGATTCTTGATTTATTGAGGGGAGTAGCAGTGTTCTTGAAATAATCATTGAGCGCGTTAAGATGGACTATTGCCCGCTGACATTCCGTTATCTGCGCCGACAAGAACGAAAGAATCTTGTCCTCCGGCAAAGAATTGAGTTTTGCGTAGCCCTGGGTCTTTTTGTTGGAACATGCGCCGTACCGTCTCTGCTTTACGGACAGGTCTGTCATAAAGGCGTTGTAGTCGATTTTTTCCGTGCGCTGTGCACCTGTACGCTGGTCAGTTATTACGACCTGGTAAACGGAGGTTTTGTCAGGAAGCCCGAATGCACGGCGCAGAGCTTTTACGAATTTGTCTTTGATTGAATTGTGCTCGCTTTCGAGAATATCGTGGTTGTCACGAATCTTGCTCGTAATCTGCTCAATATGGAGCGGAATTCCGCCGAGGAGACGCACTGTTTCCATGAGAATTTCTTTCGTATCGATTTTTTTCTCGTCGCTTTTCTCGGATTTTTTTGCGACATTGAGCTTGGCAAGAACTTCCTGCTGCTTTTTTTCTTTGTTCTCTCCTTGGTCTTCTTGGACTATTTCGGCTATAAGCTCGTTGTAGAAAGGCTGCTTTGCCATTCCTGAGGCGAAATTCTTCTTTATTTGGCTCATCTCTTCCGCAGGAGATGAGTATGCTTTTTCCTTGTCGAAAGAAGAGCTTGCAATTATATTCCGTCTTACTTGTCCCTTGTAGTTTTCTTTCTGGAATTCGGTAAAGTCACGCAGAATAGAGTTGATTTCGTTCATTGCGTTCGACGCTTTCGTGAGGCTGTCGCTTATCATGCTTGATGTGAGAGTGTCGCTTGAATGACGGCCTGCTGAAATAAGCGTGGCAAGAACCCGCGTGTTTGCCTTTGCGCAGTTCTGAGTGAAAGAAGACCACATGAACGCGTTGTTCAAATCAACGAGCTTTTTTATGTTTCCCAGCGTAAGGTGGTTTACAGAGAATTTGTAGTAGTTGCAAAGAAAATCCAGCGTGCTTTCATAATCCGAAAATCGCTGTCCCATGATTACTGATTTTTCTGTCTCAACGAACTGACTTCCGTCCGGAGCCTTGATGTCGGAGATTTTTTTGTCCAGCTTGTATGGGTCAGGCGTGATAAGTGCTTTTTTTATGAGAAATTCAAATAGATTTTTTACGCAAGTATAAAGAAGGCGGTAGTTTTCCAAAAGTTTGGGAAGCTCTTCCGAGTCATACCATTGTGCTTTAGTATCAAGCGATTGTAAGAGTACTTCGCTAAAATTTCCGCTGTTTTCCATATCATTTTTATCGGCATACCGAAGTTATTTCTTAAATTTGTAAAATTGTTTAAAATATCGGAATTAGGAATAAGGAATAAGAATATGATTTTTACGCCCAATGAAATAGAAGAAACTGTGAATATGTTCATGCGCCACAATCTTGATGTGCGTTGCGTGACGATGGGAATCTCCCTGCTTGACTGCGCGGACAGCGATTACAAGAGGGCGAATCAGAAAATCTACGATAAAATCATGCGTAAGGCGGGAAGCCTTGTGCGCGTGGGACAGGAAATCGAGAAAGAGCTTGGAGTCCCAATCATAAACAAGCGTATTTCCGTTACTCCTATTTCGCTTGTGGCAGGGGCGAGCGGAGAAAAGTCTTATGTGGGGTACTGCAAGACGCTTGACCGTTGTGCAAAAGAACTTGGAATCAATTTTATAGGCGGATTCTCTGCTCTTGTTCAGAAAGGGATAACTGCGGCGGACAGGATTTTGATTGATTCGATTCCAGAGGCACTTTCATCAACTGAATTCGTGTGTTCCAGCGTAAATGTCGGTTCAACTAAGTCTGGAATCAATATGGACGCGGTAAAGCTGATGGGCGAGACGATTTCAAAGACGGCGGAGGCTTCAAAAGAGCTTTCTGTGAACGGGTGCGCAAAGCTCGTGGTGTTTTGCAATGCCCCGGAGGATAATCCGTTCATGGCGGGGGCGTTTCATGGTCCTGGTGAGGCTGACAGCGTTATAAATGTGGGCGTTTCGGGACCAGGCGTAATTCTGGCTGCGGCGCGTGAGTACAAGGGACGGCCGATTGACGAGCTTGCCGAGGGAATCAAGAAGATGGCGTTCAAGATTACGCGCCTTGGCCAGCTAGTTGGGACTGAGGCAGCCCGCAGGCTTGGCGTGGATTTCGGAATCCTTGACCTTTCGCTCGCGCCTACTCCTGCCGTTGGCGATTCTGTGGCCCGAATCCTTGAGGAAATAGGTCTTGACGGAGCTGGCGCGCCTGGGACTACTGCCGCGCTTGCTATGCTTACCGATATGGTAAAGAAAGGAGGAGTTATGGCTTCGACGAGCGTTGGCGGGCTTTCGGGCGCGTTCATTCCGGTAAGCGAGGACGAAGGCATGATAAACGCCGTGAAGCAAGGTTCAATTTGTCTTGAGAAGCTGGAGGCAATGACGACTGTTTGTTCCGTGGGACTTGACATGATTGCTATTCCAGGTGACACGCCCGCCACTACAATCAGCGGCATAATGGCAGATGAGTTTGCGATTGGTATGGTCAACAACAAGACAACGGCGGTGCGCCTTATCCCTGTTCCGGGAAAAAAAGCCGGCGACTGGGTTGAGTTTGGCGGACTTTTGGGCGGATGCCCTGTTATGCCTGTAAGCAAGTTCGGGTGTGCTGATTTTATCAACCGCGGCGGAAGGATACCGGCACCAATACACTCATTCCGCAATTAGCGGAATGAGTGTATTGGTGACAACGAGTTTTGCTTTGCAAAACTCGCGAAGGCTTTTTCGGAGGAACTTTCTCGTGGGGGGCATTTCTGAGCAAAACTCGCGGTGGGGAGAGCTTACTTTACGAACCGTTCAGCTTCCCTGCATCCCCTTCCGTACATAATAAGTCGCCCGTCCACTACCTATCTTCTCAATCTTGCCTTTTCCCGCTCCCTATATCACAAAATGATACCCCTGCCGTGCTAGAATGAGCTTAGACAGGAGTGCCTATGTATTCTTTCAATGAATTGACCAAACGCGAGCGGTATTACCTTAATCGGAAGAAACGGCTCGACGAAAAGTTTGAATGGACTTCGGAGAAAATCCAGAATCTTCGTGAGTTGAATTCTTCGCTTTTGTTGAAGCAGGAGCGGATTTCGGAGGGCGTGAAAAAAGTTGCGGAAGTGTTCTCTCGGCTAGAGGCTGACGGAATGGATTTTCTGCATGGGTTCAAGGTGGTCGGGAGATTCGACTTTGAGAAAGAGATTGCCATTAAATACTTTGATACCGACAAGCCAACGAAGAAATTGGAGCGCGAAGGAAAAAAATGGGACGATATTGCTTTCCAGACTCACAGGGAAGTCGGCTCGTGGCAGCTTGTTTTTGATTCTCTGATTTGTGATTTTCTACCGCTTTCAAAAGTCCGAATGGAACAGAAATTCAAGTCATGGTGGCTGGATTTTCCCGATGACACGGAGATTGAGCTTTGCAGTTATCTTAATCATTTTATCACCTTCAATACGACTGTCAGCCTTGAAGACCTTGCGGAATGTACGGGCAGGGATTTTTCGGTTCAGGTTTTTGTAGTTCTTGGGTATCCTGTGAACGAGCTGGAGTGTTTTTCGGATTTTCGGGGCAAGGATGAGAAGATTGTGGAGGTTTTGCTTGGCCGAAAGAATTTTCTCAACCGTAATTTTGAATGGAGTGAGACGAATATCCAGAAGATTATGGATGTGAACGCCTGGCTTTGGAAGCGGACCGATGAGCTTAAACATTATATGAAGGAGCTTTCGTCGGCTTTTAAGAAACTTGCTCAGACGGATTCGGACTTTGCGGAATTCAATATTCGAGGTCAGATTGAGTATTACGGAAGCGAGCCAACCGACATTGCCACTATGGAGCTTCAGAGAGAGATGTCGAAGAATGCGGATTTTAATTTGTGGTCGTTGTGGTGCGATGAGGAGACAACGAAAATCAGAGATTCCACACATGAGTACGATGATGATTGTAACTGGAATTTTGAGGTTTTCAGGCAGCATCTTAGCGAGGAGCAGCAAAAAGTTCCTTTCCACTATCTAATGCATGTCGTGTTCATTGACGATGACATTTACAGCCTTGAGGACCTGGTTCGGATGCGGGAAGAGGATTTCAAGGCCTGCATGAAGATTAATTTATGGAGGATTGGAAATGAGGAATGAGTACGGAGTTAAGATGGGAGGAAAGCGAAAAAAGTTTTGAAAAGTGAGCTTACAATTAGTGCGTTATTATTTTACGAACTTCTCAATCTTACATTCGTGAGTCTTCTTTTCTTCATCGTAGTTCACGCCTACAAAAAGAAGGTCGCCTTTGTAATGCTCAAGGCTTGCGAAATATTTTTTATCCCGAATTTGGCTGAGTGCGCTTTCTGTGCTTCCGTTGCGTTTAAGTTCGATTATCATTGAGGGAAGATTCGGCATGAACGGAATAAAAACGACATCTGCGAAACCTTTGCCTGTGGTCATTTCCTTGATGACGGTGTATTTGTTGAGGGCATAAATGAATGAAAGATAAATCGCCGACTGGAGCGCATCTTCGTTGTTGTAGCTTCGGTTGCTCGTTACATGAATATGGCTTTCATCCAGAGATTTTGCGACCGCTTCCTCATTAAGACTCAGTGTTTCGGTGAGCAATTCCTTTGAGGACTGGATTATTTTGTTCGTGATTTTATACTCAGGCTCTGCTTCGATTGCGTTGAACCATTCCTGGCGGACTTCCTTGTTCGGAATCCGGCAAGTTTCATCATCAATGTTGTATGCAAGATAGCCTAGATGAATTAGATAAGTAAACGCATCGCTTCGGGTTGAGAAATCTGTCATTGTGTTCATGTAGCGGGTCACATTTACATCTACATTTTCACCTGAAAGCATACGGATTACATCGTCTTTTGTTCCCTCGAAATTCTCACGGATTCGCTCGGCGATTGCCTCATAGGTGGAAGTTTTGCCCCAATAACTTGCGAACCGTTTTTTTTGAATGCACTTTACGACCGACTCAGGATTGTAAATTTCAAGACCGTACTGACTATAGCCGTCGTACCAGCGTTTGCATTCCGTGTAATCAACACCGTACTTTTCGCACAGTGTTTTGACTTCTTCCCCTGTGAATCCAATAAATTCCGCAAATTCATTCGCATCAAGAATTGTGAACTCATCAAAATTGTTAAGCTTTGATTGAATTTTATCGCGGACAACCGGTAGGATTCCAGTAATGTAAGCAAGAGAAATAGCAGGTCGAAGAGTGTTGCTTTTGAAAAGTCCGTTTAAAAAATCAAGGTATTGAGAAAAAAGTTTCTGACTTACTTTTTCACGGACAAGAACATCATATTCATCGATGATGATGACAAATTGAGCGTTTTCCTTTGCATAGGCTTTTAAAATGCAGTTTCCGACAGATTCTTTCTCACCAAAACTGATGTTAGGGAACTGCTCTGCAAATTCAGCGACAATTCTGTCTTGCAAATTGTCTAAAAGAGAATCCATTTCTCGTTCATTTTTGAATTCGCTGTTCATGTCAATCTGAATTACATTCAGCTTGTTGAGATTTGTTTCAAAACTTGGGTCAGAACTGATTTTGTATGGGGCGAAAAGTTCCTTGGAATCGCAGCCTTTTGAAAAATATGCCGCAAGCATATTACCGGCTATTGTCTTTCCGAATCGGCGTGGGCGGGAGATACAGATATAAGTGTTGTCTTTAGCCATGAAATCATTGGCGACACTAATCATCATCGTTTTGTCTACATAAATTTCTCGTGAAACAATTCTCTTGAAACTGTCGTTGTTCGGATTAAGATAGATTCCCATGGTATGCTCCTACTCATAAGTATACGATTGAATGCACGAAAAATAAATAGAGCGGTGGGAAAATTCTCTTCTCCGAACGGCTCTAATAATCTGACGAGGCGAAGTTATGAGCAAAATAGTTCTTTACCTATGTGTTGTTTACGAGTACGCACTCGCTGAATTGTTCTCTTACGACTTCTTCAATTGATTCCATCAGATTTCTTTGCAATGTCTCGCTGTCAATCAGAGAAAAACTATTCTTGTCGAACAAATCCAGTGCGTCAATGTTAAGTGCAAGTGCGATTTTCTCCAGCATTTGGAGCGATGGAAAATTCTTTCCGACTTCTATGAGCGCGATGTAATTTGCCGCTGTGCCTGCTTTTTCTGCAAGAGCCGCTTGCGAAAGACCTTCTTTTTTGCGGTAAAATTTCATGTTTTTTGACAGGCACATCTGTAAGTTATTCATTTTTAATAATACCAAAATGAAAATTATATTTACTTCATATTTTATATAACCTTCAATTATTGATAATTAAATGAGGCGTATCTAAACTTATAAGAAATACATAATTATTGGATATGTAATTATGTAGAAAATATGCTCGGTGAGCGTGAAAAATATCAATTCAAAAGGAGAAAAACTGTTCTTTGATATGTAAAATTTTAAATGAGCGGATTATTTTTCTTCTTTCACGAGAGCGTGTATCATTGTGGTGACGACTCCAAGCTCGGTGTTTCCTAGTAATTTTAAATCTCTCATCGCAAGTCGCAGGGAATTTGAGGTTTCAGCATTTTCCAAAAATTGCCTGGAATCGTTGCCTGTTACCAAATATTCTACGGAAACATTAAGTGCCTGTGCGATACGAACTGCGATGTCTGCAGGGGGCATTGTTTTTCTTGCGCTCAGATAGCAGCTCAAAGTTGGCTTGGGAATGCCTGTTTTTAAAGACAATTCTTTTACTGTCATATCTTGATAATTCAGTTCATCTCTAAGATTGTCCTTAAACGATTTTTCCATATTAATTCATAATAATGACATCTCATTCTAATTTTCTTGACATGAATGATATTGCATAATATTATATATTTGAAGGATGAGATGTCATTGTACGAGGTTGGGAAATGATGTTGGAAAAATTGAGGGAGTTGATTTCAAAAATTCCTTGTTGTCATTGCTTGGCAAAAACAGAGGTTAAAACTGAAAAAACTGTTGCGAGCGGAACTGGCGTTGTGAACAACGGTGACGGTAATGTGACGGCTATCGGGTCAAATATTCATATTGACAACTCCAAACATGGGCAAGAGATAACTGTTGAGAAAAATATCGATACTGGTAACGCAATATTGGTGGTAAGAGATTTATAAGATTTCGTGTAAAACACGCTCGTTGAGCGTGAAAAAATATTAATTCACAAGGTGAAAAACTATGGCTGATTTTAATGCTATTGTAAAAGCTACGGCAGAACATATTAAAGATGAAAAAGCTAAAAACGAACTTCTGACATTATTCGCTTCCATGTATGAAATATTTAATCGTGACAACGAATTTACCAATACGGTCGGATCTTTGATTTGTAATGAAGCTGTATCACCAGATATGCGACTTCAAATGGTCAAAGCTATTATCGCAAAGCGAAATGAAAAAAACAAAGGCACTGTTTTGTAAAGCATTGAAGATTGCCTAACTTAGTTGCAGTAACTGGAAATATACACAATATGGGGCAGTTCACACTGAGGAAAAGATTATAATTCTTCCCTCAGTATTTTCATTGCACAAAAACTACCGTTCTTTACTCTTTGAATGGAACGACTACGCATAAAAAGAAATTGTGTTTGTTTTAAAATGTTCTTTCCAATTTGCGCAGATAAGAAAAAATTAGTCAGCGTTTTTCTCAGATTCTTTTCGTACAATAAAATTATTCAATTTTCTGTCAAAAGAGAGAATTTCTTTGCTTTCGATAATTTTATAAGCGGCAAGAATGCAGTCAACGAAATCGAGTTTTGTTTCTCTATAATATTCAAACGCATTTTTCATAATTGCAGAAACTGTTGTAGAAACATATTCAAGCAATTCGAGCATAGAATCTGCAACGCTTATGCGGTTAATTTTATAAACCTTTGTAAGAACATAAGTTACTTCGGCGAACACTTCTGGCAAAATAAAAACAGCCCCAGAGTTTATGGCTTCATCCGCTTTAGCTGCCATAGATTCATCATCGTTGATAATGTATCTGATAATGATGTTTGCGTCAGCGTAAACCATGTTTTTCCTCCACAGCCATTGCCCATGCGTCTTTTTCTTTGGCACGGAGTTCAGCGTTTGCGTAATTTGCAAAGCGCCCTCGTAAAGAGCATTTTTTGCGTGGGGTATCGGAACGAGGAAAAGATTGGATTATATTAAAAATGTAGCTTATTTGCTCATCGTTCAATGTTTGGACAAGTTCCATGACTTGAGTTCGTTCAGCAACAGGGTACATAATAACGCCTCCTCGTAAAAAACTCCGCGTTAGCGGTCGTGCAGAAGTCCCGAAATCGCAGATTTTGCGACTTCCATAATTATATCAAAAAAAAGCAAAAAATAAAACGATTCTGAAATCAAGTTCAGAAAGACATTAGACCTGTTCGATAACTTCGTTATCGCTCAGATTGACGAGTTCAAAATCGCTAAGATAGCGCGGTTTTGAACATCGCATTTCAAGGACAAGCCGCATCTTACTAACTTCCAGATTGAGCTTACTTCTAGGTGTAACGAACGCTGCGTTCACTGCTATATTCCGCATAATTTGAAGCTCTATGATATTTCGGAAGAGCTTTATTATTCGACTCTCGAGCAGCTTTCAAAAATGGGCGTTCTGTCCGTTACTTTGAGTGGCGGTGAATGTATGTGCCACCCGAAATTCAAGGAATTCTTGCGGGCAGCTAAAAATTACGATTTTTATGTGAACATTCTCTCAAATCTTACGCTACTTGATGACGAGATTATTCAGATTATGAGAGAAGGAAATGTTTCTTCTGTTCAGACTTCGCTTTATTCAATGATTCCTGAGCATCACGACGCAATCACAACGGTAAAGGGAAGTTTTTACAAGACGCGTGACAATATTCTTAAACTGATTGAGAATGATTTGCCTCTTCATGTTTCTTGTCCGACGATGAAAGGCAACAAAGAAGATTATAAAGATGTTATGAACTGGTGTCACGAGCATAAAATCCGCTCACAGACAGATTACATCATGATGGCGGAATTCAATCACGAGACCTCAAATTTGGCGAACCGTCTTTCTGTTGAGGAAGCTGGAAAAGTGATTTCCGACATCATGGCGGACGATGTGGACTACCAGAAAGCGATTCTTGCACCCGATTTTGTTGAAAAATGCAATGTAGTTTCTTTTAATCCAGAACGGCGATTGTGTGGCGTGGGCATTTCGTCATGCTGCATGGTCGCAAACGGAAATGTCTATCCATGTGCTGGCTGGCAGGAAATGGTTTTGGGAAATCTCAAAACGGACACTTTGCAAAACATCTGGGATAATTCGGAAAAAATAAAATGGCTTCGTTCTCTTAAATTCAAAGATTTGGGTGACGGCGAATGTTGCAAATGCGATAAAGCTGCGTTCTGCGCTCCGTGCATGGTTCGCAATGCAAACGAAAGTCCGACTGGAAATCCGCTTGAAATCAACCGTCATTTCTGTGCGGTCGCCGCAAAAAACAAGCAGATTG
>JAEEGL016191528.1_pt1 | contig 14619 bp, 13 predicted proteins | sample 9134231 | NCBI WGS metagenome assembly JAEEGL01 (sample SAMN16246548, study PRJNA631951) | gut metagenome | biome: gut microbiome; feature: rumen; material: fiber-attached | host: Bos | place: Iran: Karaj | collected 2018-10 | reverse complement strand
TATCAGGTTACGTCAGTTATCTCGATTGATATTCCGTTTGCACCGGGCAATTACGTACATGCAAGACTTGAGATATTCAATGATGTGGGGCATCTAAAGAATCTTTCGTCTGGGTTGACTATACAAAGTTCGTAATTGGCGAGAATGAATACTCTCGTAAACGGGCTGGTCGTTTACGAGAGCATGCCATTCTCGCCTTGCCAACTTTGTGGCATGTTTATTTGAGAAAAAATAATTGATAATGTATAATATTTAGGGATAAAAATGTTCTTTCAGAGTAATTCCGAGCGATATATCAACTTAGTTGAATTATCGTGGAATCTTAGGTATTTGAGAGAATATAATATATGGAGGGTTACGGAAAATGAAGGTTGCATTAATTTATTATTCTATGACGGGAAATACCGAATTTGCTGCAGAGAAAATAAAGAATGTAATGACAGAGAAAGCAGCGGCGGCTAACGGCGGAGAAGGTCTTAAAGACGGTTTTAGTATTGAATTAATAAAGATTGAGCCGGACAAGGCATACCCTGATAAGGGAGCAAAGAAGTTCCTCTGGGGAGGCAAAGCGGCTGTAATGGGCGAGAAGCCTGTTCTTAAGGAATATAAATTCGACCCTGCAAAATATGACACTATAATTATCGGCTCACCTGTATGGGCCGGAACTATGGCTCCTCCAATCAGAGCGTTTATCACAAACAGGTGGAGCGATATAATGAACAAGCAGCTAGGTATTTTTACATGCGCCAGCGGTAATGGCGGGTATAAGGCTGTTGAGAAGATTCGTGATCTTATAGGCGTCAGAAAACTTAAATTCTGCATGTCACTCGTTGATCCCAAGGTAAAACAGACACACAGCAACGATCTTGAAATCGACAGATTCTGTACGAGTATGTTGTTTTAGTTGATTTATATTTATGGAAGGCACCAAAGGCGTATTCAGGACAACCAGAAAAGACGGCTCTGTTTATTACAGGGTATCGATAAGCCCTAACGGCAAGCATATTTCACTTGGCAGTTTTGACAAGGAGGAAGATGCTGGATACGCCTACATGGAAGCCAAGGAAATCCTTGAGGACAGTGAGATATCAATTCAGAAAATCATACTCTACGAAGAGTTCTATTATCTCTCTTTTGAGAAGAGAATCTGTCTCATTAATTACAGAGACAACGGTATTTATATAGCAAATCCCATTTATATTAAGAATAAGATGTTTTATTACTATCTCTCTGCTGACGAGGTGCTTAAATTTGATGCAGATGAGCTTTTCTTTTATTCGTCTCATAAGATTCAGAAGAGGGGCGGGCATCTGTTTTTTGCCGACTTTGGCAGGCAGATAAGTCTGGCATCCAGATACGGCATTAAAAACTACGGGGTTTTTGGCAGGGATTATATATTTAAAAACGGGGATATTTATGATTACAGAGTATCAAATATAGAGATACTGAATACTTACAACGGCGTATCCCAGGTGATAGATCACAGGAGGAAAAAATATAAAGCAGTCATTCATTTAAAGGGCAATTTTACCATAGGCCACTACGATACACCCTTTGAAGCTGCAGTAGCTTACAATAAAGCAGTGGACGAGCTTGCAGATGCCGGATACACAGCCGGTTATGAAAAAAATATTTTTGACAGAAAAGAAAAAAAGGAAGCTGATTCAATATATAAAAAGATAAAAGTTCCAAGGAAAATAATAGATGCCGCAATGGACAAATAAAAAGATTCATATTTTTTGAATCTTTTTTATATTTGCAACACTTTTGCAACAGTCTATGTTTTATTATAACCGAGGATTGAGGGAACAGTGAGTAAACACTTCCCGTCATAAAGGTACCGCCGAAGACATTGAAAAGAGGAAAACATCGGCGGGAAAGCCTTGGAAAACAGAGTCGGGGCAGGCGCCTTATCCTACAGGTGAAAAGAAAAGGGATTGGCGCAGCAATACGACAAAATAATCTTCGGTGTGTAAGTCATATTCATGACGTACACACTTTTTTATTGAAGACGGAAAACAATTTGATAAAATTATAATTGACAGAAATGTGCAACACTTTTGCAACGGTTTATCATTTAAAATACCTTGTGAAAGTATGTGATTTTAAATCATACAAAAGTATAAAAGAATAAAGAAGGAGACTAAAAATGGGAAAGAAGAGAACTACTCTTAAAAAATCACTTATTACACGTACCATAATTTATGTTGCGATCATTATCGTGATTATTTCTCAGATTGCAATCAAGATGCAGTCTGACAATATCATATCACTGAGCAATATCGTGCTTGCCAGAGAGTCGGCTTCATACGCCGGTCAGATAGAAAACTGGTGGGATGAGATAGAGCAGAGAGTTGCCCAGACGGCTTATGTGCTTAAATACACTCCTGCCAATTCCTATGAGGAAAACAGAGAACTTCTCCTTGAGCTCACAAAGCTTGATCCTGATTCTCAGGATATCTACATGGCCTATGGGGATACCATGACATTCCTCGACGGTTCAGGATGGATACCCGATGATACATTTGATTTCACAACGAGAGCATGGTATACAGGCGCTCTTGATGCAAAGGGAGATATTTATACTTCAGAGCCTTATGTAGATGCTTCCACAGGACTCACATGTCTGGCGTGCTCCATGATGATTGATGACAATGTGGTTATCTCAAGTGATATTAATTTTGCTGTTGTATCCGATATCGTATCTGAGTTTAAATCATCTGCCCCCGATGCAAACTTTTATATTGTTGATACAGAGACAAGAAATATTATTGTTTCAAACAAGGCAGAAACAGTAGGCCAGAATCTTAAGGACAGCAAGGATGACGCAGTTATGGGATTATCGGAAGTATTCGACAATCTCAGTACATCTGCCGAGACTACCGAAAACAGGGTGATCACAACAAATAACATCATGTATACAGGTACAGAGATTGACGGTACATCATGGGTTATAGTCAGTGCTGTTTCCGAAGCATTTATCAGCGACAGTATGTGGAAGGTAATAGCGACCACCATGATCGTGACTTTATTGTTCCTTGTGATCCTCTCGGTAATACTCGCTATATCAATCAATAAAAAGATTAAACCCGTTGCAACGGTTACAGAACGTATCACCGATATTGCAAAAGGCGATTTTACTGTAAATATCGTGCCTGAGGGCAATAATGAGATCACAACACTATCAGAGAGCCTTAATGATTATATAGGAAATATGAGGGATACGCTCCATAATCTCTCTGAGATATCAAGCTCTATGAATAATAAGGCAGGACAGTGCTACAACATCTCCCGTACCCTTGCTGATGCAAACAGTAATCAGGGTGAGTCCATTGAAAAGCTTAATGAAACTCTTAATGACATGAACAGCTCTATCGAGGATATTGCCCAGGGGGCAACCCAGCTGGCCAATACATCAAGTGAGCTTCAGGTCAATGCGGATAATGTCAAAAAACTCTGCAATGAGACACTTGAGGCCTCAACTGTAGGCAAAAATGAGATGGAGTCCATGACAAAGAATGTGACGACTCTTAATGATACGATAAATGAACTGACACAGCTCATCAGGACGACTGCTAAATCAATCGAGGAGATCACAGGTATCACGGATACGATCAACGAGATCGCGTCCCAGACAAACCTCCTCTCCCTCAATGCTTCTATCGAGGCAGCCAGAGCAGGAGAGATGGGCAGGGGCTTTGCGGTAGTAGCATCTGAGGTAGGCACTCTCGCAACCCAGTCAACCAAGGCTACAGAGACGATCAGGCAGCTCATCGAAGGAGTCACACAGAATATTGAAGATATCAATAAAAAAGCCGATGTCTGTGTCAGGGATATGGAGGGATGTCTTAAAGGTGTCCATAGTGCCAATATCTCATTTGACGCAATATGTGGCAATGTTGAGAAGGCTACAAACGGTATTATGGAAATCGCCGGCGGCGTTGACCGTATCAATGATGTGGCTTCTTCAAATGCAGCTACGACAGAGGAGCAGGCGGCCAATATCAATATGATTCTGGGGCTGTCTGAAGAGATAGTTGGAGAGAGCAGTAAGCTCCGGGCCGAGACAGAAAATATCACAAGCATTTCCGAAGACCTCAATGAGTTCTCGGAGGAAATAGAGGCAAATCTCTCTAAATATACAGTGTAATAATTGTTAGATATATTGCATTAAATATAATGGACAAAAGTGCTTCGGATTGGTATAATTTTACTAGTTTTGAAGCGCTTTTGCTTTGAATCTAAATAAAAGTAGAAAAGAGGAAAATGGCTTATGGCAAAAAAGGTTAGTCAGGCTTCCGGTCAGAGAACCGGAAAGATAAGCATGCGGGTTACGCTTATCTTATTCGCACTTATCCCGCTCGTAGTTTCATCTTTACTTATTTCTATTGCACTTCTTTCCCTCAGTAGTAAAGAAGTCCAGAGTTACACCAGAGCATCTTTTGAGCAGGTTATCTGTAATGTTGGTAATGCATTTGATACCGTCACATATGAAAATATGGAGATCTTAAAGGGCTTTGCATCAGCACCTATTATTACAGAAGCACTCCTTGCTCCTGACAATCAGTGGGTTCAGGATACAGCTGAGCAGTTTACCCTTGATTTCTTCAGTAAGCTTGAAGGGTGGGAAGGTATCTATCTTGCGACATGGGATTCTCAGGTAATGACTCACCCCAATGAAGGAGCCATCGGAATGGTTCTTCGTGAGGGTGACAGCCTTACAACACTTCAGAACAATATGCTTAATGCTGAGAACGGTGTATTTAATACAGGTATTATCACATCACCTGCTTCAGGACAGAATATTATGTCAATGTATACACCTGTTATTTTTGAAGGCGAGCCTATCGGTTTCGTTGGTTGTGGATTCTATGTAAAGGGTGTTGCAGACCAGTTATCAGATGTTTCAAAGCTTAATTTAAGCTCAGCTTATATTTATATTGTGGACCGGCAGGGTATGATGCTTGCTCACCCTGATGAGTCCAAGATTGGTAACCCTGTAGAGAATGCAGCTGTTAAGGAAGTAATCAGCAAGCTTGACGCCGGCGAGGAACTTACATCTGATATCATTGAATATGAGTTCAAGGGTAAGAATAAGTATGCTGCATATTATGTAGGAAACGGTGATAATTACATTGCCGTATTAACAGCTGATGTTGATGATGTCCTTTCAGGAATTAAGGCTATTAATGTTAATGCTTTAATTATTACTGGAATTAGTATTTTAGTATTCTCTGCAATTGCACTTCTTATTGAGAGAATTATTTCAAAGCCCCTTATCAAGCTTTCATCTACACTTGAACAGCTTGGCACCGGTGATGTGACTGTTACATGTGATGCAGAGTCACATATTAATGAGACGGTCAGCATTATCAATTCGTTTGAATCACTTAAAAATGCACTTTCTACATCGATGGGAGCTGTTAAGAACTCCGCAGATGTACTTAACAATGCAATTGTCAGCGTCGATTCCATGACAGGCAATAACGTTGAATCCGTATCGCAGATTAATACAGCTATCAACGAGGTTGCCGAGACATCTCAGGCAGTTGCCGAGAGTGCTCAGACAATGGCTGAGAAAGCTGTTGAGCTCGGTGGTAATATTGAGACACTTAATGAAAATGTTAATACGCTTTACGAGGCTTCTCAGACAATCAAGAATGCTAATAACGACGCTACAGACTGCATGACAAGCGTATACGCCGGAGCTAATGAGTCGGTAGAGGCTATGAAGGATATCACAGGCAAGATTGCTGATACAAATACAGCTATTGAGCAGATTGGTTCTGCTGTACAGGCTATCGAGTCTATCGCAGCTCAGACAAACCTCCTCTCACTTAATGCTTCAATTGAGGCTGCCAGAGCAGGAGAGGCAGGACGCGGATTCGCGGTTGTTGCCGACGAAATCAGATCCCTTGCTGATTCTTCTGCTGAGTCTGCTAAAGAGATTAAGCAGATTATCGAGAACGTCATCAGCATGTCCAACGATACAGTTGAGGTATCAAACAGAGTATTTGATGTAATCAATAAAGAGCAGGCTGACATTGAGGAAGCCCAGGGCAAGTTCAATGTACTTTCAGATTCTGTTGAGGCTTCAATCCATGAGATTGAGACAATCAGACATATGACAGAGGCTCTTGATAAGATTAAGGTAGAGCTTGCTAATACAACGACAGACCTTGGTGCTATATCAGAGGAGCTCGGCGCTTCTGCCCAGGAAGTTGCTGCATCATGCCATACAGTTACTGAGGCATGCTCTGATACCCAGAACTCAACTTCAGAGATGAGAAGCATCAATGAAGATATGATTTCTGCAATTGACTACTTCAAGATTTAATCGGTAGACATCTATCGTTTGGCGCGTCGTGTTTGTATAAGGCACGGCGCGCTTTTTAATTAAAATCATCTATAGAAAATAACTATTGACATGGTATATCAGGGATGTTATTATACACCTTGTATGCCGCATAAAGAGGTATAAGTGCGCCCATTTATATGGTGCGCCACCATATTTAGCGAGTAATTTATAGGAGGTAAGGCCATGTACGCAATTATTGCAACAGGTGGAAAGCAGTACAAGGTTTCTGAAGGCGATATCATTAAAGTTGAGAAGCTTGAAGCAGAGAACGGTGCTACTGTAACATTTGACAATGTTGTTGCTGTGTCTGACGGCGCTTTAAAGGTTGGCAAGGATGTTGCATCTGCAACAGTTTCAGCTACCGTTATGGAGCAGGGCAGAGCAAAGAAAGTTATTGTATACAAGTACAAGAGCAAGACCGGTTATCACAAGAAAAACGGTCACAGACAAGCATACACCCAGGTTAAGATTGACAAGATCAACGCTTAATATAAAGAAATGATTTCTGTATTTATAGAAAAAAACAGAAACGGTTATGCTGGATTTACTTGCAAAGGTCATGCGGGTTACGCAGAACATGGTAATGACATAGTATGCGCCGCAGTCAGCATGCTGGTGATTAATACGATTAATTCACTTGAGAAGCTGACCGATTGCAAATTCAATTGTGACAGCAAGATGGACGGTTACATCAGTGTGACTTTCATCGATGAGCTGTCGGAGAGTGCCAGAGTACTGGTTGATTCGATGATACTGGGTATCACCTCAGTGGAGAAGCAATACGGGAAAGGCTATGTGAAGCTTACAACTAAGGAGGTATAAAACGATGATGAATTTGAACCTTCAATTTTTTGCTCATAAAAAGGGAGTTGGTTCTACCAAGAACGGTAGAGATTCCGAGTCTAAGAGATTAGGTGCAAAAAGAGCCGATGGTCAGTTCGTTAAGGCCGGCAACATCATATACAGACAGCGCGGAACAAAGATTCATCCCGGAACCAATGTTGGTATCGGTGGTGATGATACACTTTTCGCACTTGTAGACGGAGTTCTCAGATTTGAGAGAAAAGGCCGTGACAAGAAGCAGGCATCTGTATATCCGGTTGAAAACTAATTATTTGATTTAAATTCTTTTTGAGCCTCAGATTTTTCTGGGGCTCAACTTATTTTCATTTGAGGTTATTCAATGTTTGCAGACAGAGCGAGTATAATAATCAGATCGGGTAAGGGCGGCGACGGCCATATCTCATTTAGACGTGAGAAATATGTACCGGACGGAGGCCCTAACGGCGGCGACGGAGGCCGTGGCGGTGACGTCATCATCAGAGTTGATGATGGCCTTAATACCCTGATCGATTTTAAACATAAAAGAAAATACAGTGCCACTGACGGTGAAGAAGGCGGCAATAAAAACTGCCGTGGAAAAGATGGCAAGGATATTGTTATAAATGTCCCTAAGGGTACGGTCATAAAGGATGCCGCATCTGACAAGGTTATAATCGATATGTCAGGTGACTGCAGGGAATATACAATTCTTACCGGAGGCCGTGGAGGCCTCGGTAATCAGCACTTTGCCACATCAACCATGCAGGCACCCAAGTATGCCCAGCCGGGTAAGCCTGCCAAGGAGATGGAGGTAATACTTGAGCTTAAGCTTATAGCTGATGTAGGACTTGTAGGATTTCCCAGTGTCGGTAAGTCAACATTCCTCGCAAGCGTATCAAATGCCAAGCCTGAGATAGCTGATTATCATTTCACAACCCTTAATCCTCATCTTGGCGTGGTTAAGGTTGCAGAAGGCAAGTCATTCGTACTGGCTGATATCCCCGGTATCATCGAGGGAGCTGCTGACGGAGCAGGCTTAGGCCTTAGATTCCTTCGTCATATTGAGCGCAACAAGCTCCTCATCCACGTCCTGGATGCAGCATCCGTAGAGGGCAGAGATCCCATAGAGGATTTCTATATGATCAACAAAGAGCTTGAGAAGTACGGCGAGAAGGTGGCTAATCTCCCTCAGGTAATAGCAGCAAACAAAATCGATGCAATTGTAGATGAGGTTGAGCCTATCGATATAGATGAAAAAGGCGAGTTTATTTACCCTGAGCACGAGGGTGTAATCGACAGATTAAAGAAAGAGTTCGAGCCTAAGGGATACAAGGTATTCCCTGTCAGCTTTGCTACAGGCGAGGGCGTGAAGGACCTGCTCTCGTATGTATATGACAAGGTTACTGAGCTCAAGGCTAATCAGGAAGAGACTATATTTGAATCGGAATACGATCCTGATGTATATCTTGCTCCCACAGATGAACCTTTTGAGGTATCATATGATGAGAAGGCCAAAGAGTATGTGGTAGAAGGTCCCAAGATCGAAAAGATGCTCGGATATACAAATCTTGAATCCGAGAAGGGCTTTATGTTCTTCCAGAAATTCATGAAGGACAACGGTATCTTAAAGGAACTAGAGGATATGGGAATCGAGGAAGGCGATACTGTACGCCTCTACGGATTCGCATTTTCATATTATAAAAACTAGAGGAATAATTATGACGAGTAAACAACGTGCATATTTAAAAAGCCTTGCCCAGAAGGAAGAGGCAATTTTTCAGATTGGTAAATCCAACTTAACTCCTGAAATCACAGAGGCTGTTAGTGAAGGATTTAATACAAGAGAGATACTGAAAGTAAATATACTCAAGAATTCAACAGACGACCCGATGGCTATGGCCCAGGCTCTGGCAGACCGTACAGGCTCTGAACTCGTCCAGGTGATCGGCAGAAAGGTTGTGCTTTACAAGCCTTTTAAAGAGCCTGTGATCAAGCTTCCAAGGGCATAAAACATGAATGATGATAAGACCTGCAAAATCTGTATATTTGGCGGGACGTTTAATCCTCCCCATTTAGCTCATAAGCATATGGCCGAGAAAGTCCTTGATGTATTTGGGTTTGACAGGATTATTTTCATGCCTACAGGCAATTCATATCTTAAAAAGCATGTGCTCGCAGCATCTGAAAGGCTTAAAATGGTCACTCTTTTTTGCGATACAAATCCTTTATTTGACGTATCGGATTTTGAGGTTAAATCAGAGGGCCCTACATACACTTACAGGACATTATCTTCGCTTCGTGATGAAAATCCCGGGGCGGAGTTTTATTTTTTGCTGGGCGAAGATTCATTAAGATATATGGAAAACTGGATCCATCCGGAGATAATCTTTGATTGCGCCTCCATCATAGCAGTCAGGAGAGACGATCAGGAGAGCTATATAAACAAAGATGATAAAAGATCTTTTGAAGATGTTGCCTGGAATCTTAAGGATAAATTTGATGCCAGAATTTTTTCTGTCACATTTAATGAGGATATATCATCCTCAAAGATCAGGGAAGCGTTTAAGTCGGGAAACGGCGACATCGTAGTCAATATGCTTACAAAAGAGGTTTATGATTATATTATAAAGGAGCATCTGTACGTTTAATGGCGTACCGGTCCTGCATTATAAAATGGATAGAGAATTAATTGAAAAATTAAAAAAGAAATTATCAAAAGATTTAACGGATGACAGATATGAGCATACCATAGGCGTTGCCGATACGGCCTTTGCGCTGGCCCTTCGATACGGCGTGGATTCTGAAAAAGCATATCTGGCAGGTCTGCTCCATGACTGTGCCAAGTGTCTTGATAATGATAAGAAATTTGAATTATGTAAAAAATACGGAGTGGAGCTCACGGAAGTCGAGAGGGAGAATCCTTTTCTCATACATGCCAAGCTCGGCGCTGTCCTCGCAAAGGAAAAATATGATGTAGACGACCCTGAGATAGCCTCGGCTATAGCGTATCATACTACGGGCAGGGCAGGCATGACGCTCCTTGAAAAGATCATATTTTCCGCTGATTATATTGAGCCGGGACGCAAGGATATCCCCGGATTAAAAGAGATCAGAGAATGTATATTTAACGACTTTGACAGGGCTGTCTATCTCATCTATGAAGGTACATTAAGGCATCTTAAAAACAAGGACCAGATTATAGACGATACGAGCCGGGAGGCATTTGAATATTATAAAAATGCCTGTGAGGGCAGTGAGTCGGTCATTGAGATGATACGTCGCCGGAGCCGTTAAAATTCATGCGTAATATGTGCCATATTTAAGTTGACACATCTGCTTCATATTGCTAATATGATATATAGAGCATTGGTAAATATTTCTTTTATCAGGAGGGTTGCAATATGAAGAAAATGACACTTGATGACGCATTAGATAAGATAAAGGACCTTGAGAAAGAGGTTAAGAAGCTTAAGAAGGAGAATGCCGATCTTAAGGGCAAAATAGGAGGCAGACGTCTTCACGATGACGCCTGGATGGCTAAATACAACGCATTTATTAAGAAGTATGAGAAGCGTGGCAAGAAGCCTCTTGCCGAGGTAGTTGATACATGTGGTATCAGTCGCAGAACAGCATACAGATATCTTGAATTTTATAAAGAATCAAAGTAATATGACAGAAACCAGAGCCCGGCAGGAGACTGTCGGGCATTTTTATTTTATATATTTATGAATAATCTTAATTTTAAAATCACAGAAGAAACGGAACTGATAAGAGTCGATCAGGCCCTTGCAAATATCCTTGATAAAGCCGGAAACAAGCTGTCCCGTTCATATATTCAAAAGCTCATTAAAGACGGGAGTATCACCGTAAACGGTAATATCGTAAAGCCGTCATATATATTAAATTATGATGATGAAATAATATGTGATATCCCTGAGGCAAAGCCCCTTGAAATAGTTCCCGAAAACATCCTTCTTGATATCGTCTACGAAGATGACGACCTCATTATCGTAAATAAACCCAAGGATATGGTGGTGCACCCCGCATCAGGCCATTATACAGGGACACTTGTAAATGCCATCATGTATCACTGCGGCGATAAGCTGTCAGGCATAAACGGTGTACAAAGACCGGGCATAGTTCATCGTATCGATAAAGATACGACAGGGCTTTTAATCATCTGCAAAAATGATAAATGTCATAATGCCATCGCAGACCAACTTAAAGTCCATTCGAGCAAACGTATCTATCATGCTATCTGCTGGGGAAATATCAAAGAAGATCAGGGAACAGTAAACAAACCTATAGGCCGTAATCCCACGGATCGGTTAAAGATGGCGGTAAATGAAAAAAACGGAAAAGAGGCGGAGACTCACTATAAAGTCCTTGAGAGATTCGGGGACGCCACATATATAGAGCTAAAGCTTAAGACAGGCCGTACCCACCAGATAAGGGTTCATATGGCTTCAGTAGGCCATCCGCTTTTGGGTGACCCGCTATATGGCAGAGCTAAGGATCCGTATCTTAAATTCGGCCAGGTCCTACATGCCAAATCCATCGGTTTTATTCATCCCGGTACGGGGGAGGAAGTATTTTTTGATTCGGAGCTTCCGGGATATTTTACTAAAATAATTGAATCTTTAAGAAAATAATATCAGGAGGATAAATTTATGCCTAAGAAATCTTTAAAAGATATTATGAATAATGTAAAGAATGCTCATGAAAAACTGACTGCAGGCCAGAATTATTTTCTTGACCTTATGACCAATGGAGTGACTGTGATTGATCCAAACGCACCTAAAGAAAATAATAAGGTGAAGTTTAATAATGTAAAGGAATCCAGTGATTTTTTAACAAAATTAAGAGAAAAAGACAATACATATCCTCTTAATGAAATCAGTCGTCCGGGTAATGAGGCTTATCACATGTATATGTTTTTATATTCAAAAGGTATTACTCCTGATGAAATAGAAACAGTAATTGAATATCCGGGTCAGAATAAAGAAATAGAAGATAAAATAAAAGGCCTTCGGGATGATTATTTTAAGATGGCGATGTCGAAAGATACAGATGCCATTGCAAATATGTATCTTGAAGGATTCAAGGTGATCCAGAGCCAGGATATAGGATGGCTTAAACATTCTAATACGCCTGAAAAAATTGCCGACAAGCTGATCAAAATTGATGTCCTCGGAGGCAGCCATTCCGTATGGATTCAGACCAATAATATGGGTGGTACTATGCGCCCTGTTGATAAGGAAGTCGTCACAAAGACAACAAAACTGACAAGAGAAGCCGGTATAAATATTAAAAATGTTGTAGACGGCATGCAGTTTATGCACAGTATAAATCAGGCTTTACATTTTTCTGTCAGGCCCGATAAAATTGATAGCCCCGATGCACTAACAGGGCTCGGTTTTTCGTTGCAGCATATCAGTCTGATCAATGATGATATGACTATTGCTACCATCAGCCAAGATTCAAAGATTTCCTACGAGCAGACATTTTTGGAAAATAAAAATTATGATGAACCCAAATTCGATATGAACGATTCGGGTGAGGAATATAATCAGGCTGTTGTAGATCAATTTCTTGGAGATAAAGATGCATTTCCTCCCAAGATATTATTTGAATCGGTTTTTGGCGAAACAGTTGATGATAGCCTCGCGTCTGAGGCAGGAAAATGGGCATCGGATGCATACCGGATAAAAGGACATGATAAAGAATGGTCCGATGAAATACTCGAATCATTCAGGGGAGGAAACCTTATCAGCGGATATTCTGCCCTTCATGCAGTGAACCTTGTTAAAAATGGCACTTTTGACAGTCTCACGGGAATAGAAGGCGACGGAAACAATATGCTGGAAGTAATGCATGGAGACTATTCAAAATATGAACAGCTCTCTGACCTCGCAAAGGCCGCAGTAGTCACAAGATTCTGTGCTGATCACCCTGATATGTTTATCGGAACTACGGATAATATGCTCAAAGCAGCAGAAAAAGCCGGAATCGGTCTTGATAATCCTGTATTTGCAAGAGCTATGTCCGGTTATCAGAAACATTGCACACCATACAGCACCAAGAAACTTGATACAGTAAAGAGCTTAATGGCTCAAAAAAATCTCTCAAAGACCATGGAAACCATGCACCCGGGAGACAAAAAGAAATTGATAAAATCTCTTATGATCATGCAGATCGGCGGCGCTGTTCCAAAAGATATTTCTAAGGATAACACCAATGAGACAATGATGTCGCTCCTCACAAAAGGAAACGTCGATATCAGAATGCCTGAAATGGATGCAGATCGGCTTTATCAGTTTAAAATGTTCTTTCCGGATGGTAAAGAACCTGTGGCAAACGGCCTTTCCCAGGAATTTACATTTGGAAAGAATTCAGTAAAGATTTCACTTAACGGCCCAAGGGGGCAGTCTGGGTCTATATCTGATTGTGAGGCAGATTTAAGAAAGATAAATCCTGCCGGGCTTAATATGCTTCTTGGTGCCATGGACTATCTCTACGACAAGATGCAGGACTATGAGATAAACGATCTGTATAACAAACTTAATGATCCTAATCTTGGAAAGGAAGCTCTGGCAGATATCATAAGAGGATTTGCCGATCCGGATCTTTTAAGGGACAGCCCGAATATGGAGAATCATCTTGTAATCACTGCCAATGAAGTGGATCCGCCTCAGATCCTTGATCAGGATGATTTTATCTTTGCAGACAGTATTTACGGTTATGAGCCTGAGGGAGAGCGTAAATATCCAAAGTTAGAAGGAAAATATAATTATACTAAAGAACAGATAGATGAAAGATTATCATGGGATCCATCCCCTGAATCAAAAGAATTTTTTACGAAAGCAGGAAATCTTTATCTGGAAGTAAAGCGTCAGGTGGAGATGTACAGTGATGCCGCTGAAAAAATGCATCGTATACTTGAGGAAAACGAAAAAACAGGAAATCCCTCGCCTAATATCCGCAATTTCGCAGAAGAAAAAGAAAAGGAATTTGCAGAGAAATACAGGCAATCCATGGAGCAGTTTAATAAAGTAATTACTGGATTTTCAGAGGCAATGCAGGAGACTCAGAGTAAATATGTACCTAAGGCATGGTTAAATTTTGATTTGACCGACCCTGTTTATCATAATATGATCGAGAATGATTATGATAAAAAAGATCCCATGACAAAGGATTCGATTGCCGAATCACTTATGAGTAATTTTAACGGTGTAGGATTTGAGACAGCTGCCGAAAATACCATGAATAAGCTGGCAGGCCATAAATGGAAATTTATGGGAATCACCTTCAGTAATTCGAATATCTATGATGATATAGTAGAATCCATGAAAAATCTGAAGGATATGCGTGACAAGGATTTAAACGCCGATAATAATAAGGCATATAAAGAAGAGTACAACCATTTAAGGGATCTGTGT
>JAEEGL014987677.1_pt1 | contig 14619 bp, 9 predicted proteins | sample 9134231 | NCBI WGS metagenome assembly JAEEGL01 (sample SAMN16246548, study PRJNA631951) | gut metagenome | biome: gut microbiome; feature: rumen; material: fiber-attached | host: Bos | place: Iran: Karaj | collected 2018-10 | reverse complement strand
CTTGCCCGTCCTGGAGACCGTAATCGTAAGTCCATCCGACTTTCCGTCCTCGCCCGCCATGCGCAGCACGACGCGATGCGCCTGGCAGTTACCGTTCGTCTCGAATATCACATGATCGGGCGGCTTTTCCTGGACGGCACCGTCTTCATCTTCATCCGTTCCGCCTTTTCCCTTGATCTCGATCTCGCCGCTCGTGTTGGACCATGCCGCAATCGCGGTTTTGCGGTTGTTGAGGATGCCTTCCGCCTGATCCTTGAGCAACGCGGCCGTACGATCGTCCACCACCGCCCCGTCTTCGCCAAGCAGCTCTAGTTCGACCGAGATACCTTCAAAGACGCGTGAAGCGTCCTCCTTGGCGAGTTCCTCCGGATCGAGGATCTTTCTGGTGAAGAAGGCCCCTGTACGTTCTGCGACCGTCACCCCCGGCTCCTCGCCATCTGCCGCCGCAGCTTCGGTGGCGGCGGCCACCCCTGCCAGATCGGTGTCCTGCCCCTCCACTTTGCGGTATATGGGTTCAGCTGGCTTTCCTCCGCCGGTTACGGCCATGGATTCGCCGGAAAGACGCACGTCTATGCATGTTATAGGCGCGCCACCTTCACCTGTCTTCTGCGTATAGCTAAGCACCACCGGACGCTGCCGCAGCAAAGCCAAGGCATTTGCGTAATGCGCCATCTGCGCGACGCCGCGCGACGCCTCCTTGAGATGCGCGATGTCGCGTCCCGTCCCAAGAGTAAGCAAGGCCCCGGCCATCATCACGCCGATGATCGCCACCACTACTAGCAGTTCGATCAGGGTGAAGCCTCGCTTCATGGCAATGCTACTTCTTCGAATTCTTCCTGGACTTGTTTGTTATGTCGTCTTCGGTTCCTTCTTCACCGTCTGGACCGAAGGAGGTAAGGTAGATGTTCTTGCCCTTCTTCTCGTATTTGATCTCATTGCCCCATGGATCCTCGATACCGCCGTCGAGAAGCGGCGGATTGTCGTCATCGCCTTCCTGAAGAGCGCTGAGATCGTTGGGATATTTGCCGCCGTGCTTCATGTTGTACATCTGGCAGGCATCCTCGATATTCTTTATGAGCGAGCGTGTCGTTGTTATTCGAGCATCCGAGAGATAGCTCATATAGGCAGGTACGGCGACCGCGCCAAGCATGCCGATGATGGCCACAACCACGAGGATTTCGATAAGGGTAAAGCCCTCTTTCGCCTTCTTCGCGACTTCATTCAACGTCTTCTTTTCCATTTTTCTCCTTTATTGGTTTGAAAGTGCCTGTTGGTCTCGCCGACAGCGCGGCTATGTGTGAGTATTATAGCATATTTACCGTATGTCAGATTGTAATTTTCACCAGAACCGTCATGGTCGCTTTCTTGCCATACACCCCGCCAAACCGTATGACGGGGCGTCCTAGATACCCATATGCCATTCCCGGCGGCCAATGACAACCAGAAAAACATTGGTCACGCGGGACGCGTACCCCCTATCGGCGAGGCGCCCCTACCTGTCCATCACTTTTTCAATACTGCGGTGCCGCCCAAGACGGTGGAAGCTTATGCGATCACGGCGAGCTTCTGCCCTTTTGCGACCATGCTGCCGTGCTTGACAAGGAATGTGATCTTGCCGGAGGCCGTGGCCTTGATCGGATTGAACAGCTTCATGGCCTCGACGATGCAGCATTGGTCACCGGCCTTGACGACCGCGCCATCGGCGGCGAGTTCCGGCTTGCCCGGACCCGCACTGCGGTAGAACGTGCCGTTCAACGGCGCCAGCACAGGTTCGCCTGCTGGTTCCTTGGCCACTTCGTTTGCAGCAGCCGCCCCTTCATCCTTAACGTCCTTGGCAACTTCCAATCCCTTAACGCAGTTATCGCCGTCAAAGTCCTTAAGATTGTTAACGCCGCCATTGCCGCCGCAGGCGGACATCAAGGCAGCAAAAGCCTTGCCGATCTGCGCGAACTTCGCCATCCCGGCGTCAACCGCGGCGGGCGCGTCTTTGGCCTCCTCGGCCTTCTGCATCTCGACATCCGCAGGTATCGGATCGCGCGAATCCTCCGGCTGAGCCCGCCACTTGAAGTAGCCTAAAGCCACCTCGGGGAAGAGGCAGTACGAAAGAATGTCCTCCTCTGCCTGGATGAGCTTCGGCGGAATCTCGTCCGCCGCCGCCGCAAGCCCGGGCTTGAGCAGGTCTGCCGGACGGCAGGTTATGGGCTTGAGGTTGCCCATGAGTTTCTTCTGAAGCTTCTTGTCGATTGGAGCCGGCGTGCGGCCATAGTAGCCGGCGACGTAGTGCTTCGTCTCGTCCGTCACCATCGAATAGCGCTTGCCTGAAAGAACGTTCAGGACGCTCTGCACGCCCACGATCTGCGAGGTCGGCGTGACTAGCGGGGGATACCCCATGTCCGCACGCGTCTTCGGCAGTTCTGCGAGCACTTCCGGCAGGCGGTCCAAGGCGCCCTGCTGCGCAAGCTGGCTGCGGAGATTCGATATCATGCCGCCCGGTATCGCATGCACGAGGACGCCCGCGTCCACGGCCTCGACCTTGGAGGACGACGCCGGCTGACGTTTCTTCTTGAGTTCCTGGAAGTATGCGTTGATATCGCCGAGTACGGCGCGGTCCAGACCCGTGTCGAAGCCTTCGGATTCCAGAATCGTCACCATGGATTCGCACGGCGGCTGGGAAGAGAAAGACGAGAGCGTAGATATGGCCGTGTCGACGCAACCGGCCCCCGCCTCGACCGCCGCCATGTACATCGCGGCCGCCATTCCGGAGGTCATGTGCGAATGGACCTGTACGGGCATGTCGGGCAACGCCTTTACTAGCGCACCTACCAGTTCGCGCGCGGCTCCAGGGGTGAGGATGCCCGCCATGTCCTTGATCGCGAGCGAATCGACGCCCATGTCGGCCTGTTCCTTCGCGAGTTTCACATACGCCTCGACGGTATGGACGGGTGACGTCGTGTAGCTTATGGTACCCTGCGCGTGGCCGCCGTACTTCTTGACGGATTTCACGGCCGTCTCGAGGTTGCGCGGGTCGTTCAGCGCATCGAACACGCGGAAGATGTCCATGCCGTTTTCGCAGGCGAGAGCCACGAAACGCTCGACGACATCGTCCGGATAATGCTTGTAGCCAAGGATGTTCTGTCCCCTTAGAAGCATCTGCAGCGGGGTCTTGCGGCATACCGCCTTTATCCTGCGGAGCCGCTCCCACGGATTTTCCCGCAGGAAGCGCATGCATACATCGAACGTGGCGCCGCCCCAGCATTCCAGGGAATAATAACCTGCCGCATCAATCTTCTCGGCTATGGCGAGAATGTCGTCGGTGCGCATGCGTGTCGCCCACAGCGACTGGTGGGCATCGCGCAGCGTGGTGTCGGTGATGCGTACTTTGCGTGAAATCGTATTTTTTGCCATGCGGATATTTTATCAAACCATCCGCGTTAAAGCAAGGCGGCTCGCAACCTCTTGAAAAGCGCGTTGACCTTTCAAGAGACTTGTTCCCCCGGACGGAGAGTGGGTATGACATCCGTTGCAAGGGCGGCATCGCCCGTGAGATTCTGCCGGTAATACGCCAGCCCCGCGATCATGGCGGCGTTGTCGCCGCAGTACTTGGGCTTGGCCAGCATCACCGGCACGCCAGCCGCCGCCGCTGTCGCGGAAAGTTTCGCCCTCAGACGCCCATTGAGCGAAACGCCGCCACCTACGATCAAGGCCTTGTAGGCACGACGCTTTAACGCATGGGCCGTGCGGTCCGCGAGAACGCCTACGATCGCCTCCTGGTACGAAGAGACTATGCGCGGCATATCCTGCGCGGGGATCGTGCGATTTTCCTTGGCGCCGTATGTACGCTCCACATAATGGAGCAGTGCCGTCTTCAACCCTGAAAACGACGTACACAGGTCGGCGTCAAGTCCGGCAAGCGCGCTTACCCCGGGACGCGGCCTGCCCTTCGGGAAAGCGATGAATGCATCGGGACCGCCGGGCACGCGGTCCGGCGGATCGAACCACTCCTTCGCGACACGGTCGATGACCGGACCGCCCGGATAGCCCAGTCCAAGCAGCTTCGCCGCCTTGTCGAACGCTTCGCCCGCGGCATCGTCGAGCGTCTGGCCGACTATCTCGTATTCGCCATACGACGGCATGTCTATCCATGTCGTGTGGCCGCCGCTCACGGCAAGCCCCAATGCCGGCATGAACGCGGAAGGATCGGGTACAGACGGCGTTTCACCGGCGTCGAAAAGGAACGGAGTGTGCAGATGGGCCTCGATATGGTTTATGCCGAAAAGCGGCCTGCCCAGGGCGAGTGCGAGTCCCTTGGCTGCTGCCAGCCCGACGATCAGGGAACTGGCGAGCCCGGGTCCGTAGGTGACCGCAACCGCGTCTATGGCGTCGAGCCCCTTCCCCGTCTTTTCGCCGAACGTCTTCACGGCCTCGTCTATCACGCCAGATATCTTCTCTATATGCGCGCGGCTTGCGATCTCCGGCACCACGCCGCCGTACGGCTGATGCAGTTTTATCTGCGTGTACACCGTATTGGCGAGGACTTCACGCCCGTCCCTGACGACGGCGCAGGCCGTCTCATCGCAGCTGGATTCTATCCCAAGTATATTCATCTACGCATTCTCACCAGAATTTCCACCACGCCTTCTTCACGGGCGCGACGCCGCCGGTATCCTGGTACAGTTCCTTTACGCGGGCCGTGGCGGCCACATCGGGATCGAGCATCTGCTCGTGCGTCTGGAATTCGAAAACCTCCGGAAGACTCCAGAACTCGGTACGTATGAACGCATCCTGGGTTGCGCGGTGCAGCGTTATCACCTCGCCGGACGGCAGGACCGAAAGCTTCGGGTCCGTAACGCGGATAAATGTGCCGAGGTCTGCGGTCGTCCACCTGCGATTCGTCGAACCGGTGTCCTTTACTTTCAGGAACAGATGCTCCGTCTGGTCGCGGCCCCAGTGGACCAGCTCGAACTCGCGCTTGAGGTTCGGGCGATTCTTGAACATCTGCAGCGCGCCGCCGCAATTAAGCCCTGGCACGACGGCAAACGACTTTGTCGAACTCTCGAAGCGCATGCCTGCATGCACCAAGACCGCGCGCGCAAGATAGCGCGTCGCCTCGTCCATGCGGAAATGGTCGCCGAGACACGCCTCCATCCGCTGCCCCTCGCCCGAATGCAGGGTGAAAGGCCTGACGAACGGATGCTTGGAAAGCTTTTGGTAGCGCATGTTGTCGCTTGACCGGTAGAGCTCTATCACCAACTTGTCGTCCGACCCCTTGCTGCCGACGTCTATGAAATCGGCCGAGGCGTTTGCGATGTCCACGACACAGCGGATCCTCTCGCCGGTCACGTACTCGGTGTCGTTCATCCGCAGCTTGACCGTGATCTCGCTGGGGAGCGCGGCGATGGCTGTCGCCGACAATGCCGCCAAGGCCGCAAGTATTTGGTTTCGCATGGTATTGCTGCTCCTTTTCAGTCTATTTTCCATCCTCGATCTCAAGTCCGTCATAGGCGAGGCGCACGCCATCGGGCAGTTCCGCCTCGAATTCCGCATGCTTGACTTCATGGCACATGTGCACGAACCATGTGCGGCGCGGCTTTATCATTTCCACATACTCCAAGGCCTTCTCTAGGTTGAGATGGGTTGGATGGAAACGCTTGCGCAGACAGTCCAGCACAAGCACGTCGATATCATGAAGCAGTCCAAGCGTGCCTTCAGGGATCGCCGAGCAATCCGATATGTAGGCGAATCGCGTACCGCCGCACTCGATGAGGTAGCCATTCGTGCGCGGCCCATGCTCCACCGGCAACGGGACGAGCGTGGCGTCCCCTACATGGAACTCGCCTTCGACGGGCGTGAAATTTATCATCGGACGGAACAGTCCCTGCTCGTTCGCATGGTCCGAGACATACGGAAATATGCGGTGCATGGCCTCTATCGTCTCCGGCGCGGCGAAGCACCGCATGGGCATGCCGATGATCTTGCCGTCAGGCCCCGGCGATCCGTTCAACGTGTTGAACCGGCGCACGTCGTCGAATCCCGCAACATGGTCCATGTGGCAATGGGTTATCACGACCGCGTCCACTTTCGTGATGCCCAGCTCCAGCGCCGCCATGCGCATCTCCGGCGGCGTATCGATGAGAAAAGCCACCTTCCCGGTGCGCACGTACGCGCCGGTCCTGCGGCGGCGGTCGCGCGGATCGGTCGATGTACATGTCGGACACGTGCAGCCGATCTGGGGAACCCCTACCGACGTGCCCGTGCCGAGAAACTGTAGACTCAGGGACATTTGTCCATCCATTATACCATACGGCGGTGAATGGTGGAAGGTGAATGATGAAAAGGCTTTTCGCGCGCCGTTTCCGTGCCTCTTGCCACGTATCCGTAAAACATGTATAATATGTGCATGATTCTTGATGAACGTGACATTGCGGAACGGTGGCGACGGTGACGGCGCCTTGCGGACATGTTCTCGTGACAGGGGCTGGCGGTTTCATCGGCGGGCATATCGCACGGCGTTTCGCCGCAGGAGGCTGGCGCGTGACGGGTCTGGTCCATCGCCGTGCCCCCAAGGCGCCCGTCCCGGGCGCTCAATATGTGACAGGGGACATATCGGATGCGGCGGCCATCCGCGAACAGGTCGCCGCACTCGCGCCAGATGTCATAGTGCACGCCGCCGCGATGGCGACGGACGTCGGCCCGGAAAAGCTGTTCAAGCGCGTCAATTTCGATTCAGTAACCGTCCTCGCCCCGCTCGCCGGAAGAAAGTTCATATTCATCTCCACCGCAGACGTGTACGGAATACGCGACTTCAACGGCGAAGACGTATCGACTCTTTCCTTCGACGACAACCTGCACAATCCGTACCCGAAGTACAAGATAAAATCAGAACTGTGGCTCAAAGAAAACCTGCCGCCGGAACGCTTCGCGTGCATCCGCCCGGCGGCGGTGTGGGGGCCAGGCGACGAAACGCTTGAACGGCGCGTGGCGGATTTCCTGCGCTCCTCTCCGTTCATAGTCCATTTCGGCAAATGGCGCGGCAGGAACCGCTGGCCGCTGGCGGACGTCCGCCGCGTCGCCGAGGCCGCATGGCTTGCCGCCACCACGAACCGGTGGGATGGCGACGGCGTCACCGTAATCGACGACCGTCGCGTGACGGCTGACGAATTCTACCGCGAAACGGCGGCACGGCTGTTCCCAGGCCGCCGCTACAGGACATTGTGCCTGCCGATGTGGCTAGGCGTCTGCGTGGGCAGGTTTTCGTCCTGGCTCGCCAATCTTTGCGGACGCACCCACGTCTTCTTCGATCCTTCATACTACGCGATGCGGACGGTCTCCAGCAACCTCGACTTCTCCGACGCGTCGTTTCCCGACATGCCGGAAAAGGAGCCGTAGATCATACCCGTATGGAATCATCCATGATATAATATTGCAAATGAATCCTGTCGTCAGCATCGTCATTCCATGCTTCAACGTGGAGAAATATCTCGAAGCCGCCCTGGAGAGCGTGCTGGCGCAGACGTTCGCCGACTTCGAGGTGATAGCCGTGGACGACGGTTCCACGGACGGCACGGCGGCCATCCTGGAACGATTCGCCGCGCGCGACGGGCGTATATTGGTCGTGAAGCAAACCAACTGCGGCGTATCATCCGCCCGCAACCGCGGCATAGACGCCGCGCAGGGGAAGTACGTATTCTTCGTCGACCCAGACGACCAGGCCCATCCCGAAATGATTGAGCGCGGCATCGCCGAGATGGAGAGATCAAATGCGGATATATGCATATTCGCGTACCGGAGGCGCATCGGCGACGAGGGTGAATGGCAGACGATGTCCCTTAAAGGCGACTACAGGTATACCTCGAACGACGACATACTGGAAGGCTTCTTCCCGCACATGTTCGGCTATTCCAACGAACAGGCCCGTATCTGGGGACGGCGTGGCGACTGGTGCGGGAAACGCGAAGAAGGTGGCGTCTGGCGATGCGTATACAGACTGGAGCTGATCCGACGCGCACATGTACGGTTCGACGAGACGATCGTTCTGTACGAAGACGCGATGTTCAATTGCGAATATCTCCTGGCGGCCCATTCGATGACATGTATCGATACGCCTCTCTACGACTACACCTTGCGCCGGCACGGCGCCATCAACAGGAACAACCGGTCGCTCGCGCTTTTCGTGAACAAGCGACGGCTTCTCCTGAAACGCAAGTCCCTCGACCGTAAAAGCCGGGGCAGGCTGACAGCCGCCTATTCCGCGTCATGCGTGTTCTCGGTATTGGAGATGCTGCATGCGCTTTTCACCACGCACGTGCCATTCCGCGATGGACTGCGCGAGATACGCGCATATCTGCACGATCCCGTCGTGCGCAAGGCGTTCCACACGTTCCCGCTGGCAATCCGCCGTCCGATGGCCTCCATCATAATCTTTGCGATACGCGTGCTGCTATAGCGCAAACACCCGTCAATATGCTATAATCTCCCCGTCATGGATAACAAGAAGACAATTGCAATCGCCCTTGTCGCGCTCGTCGCCGGCGCCTTGGCAGGCTATTTTCTGGCGCCTTCGCAAGATACGGGGACTGTCCCCGAAACGGACGGCGCCAAACGCCGCAAACCGCGGACGCACGTTGTCGATGAAGGCGACAAGGCCAGCGTGGCCGCCCTTCGCCGCCGCGTGCGCGAACTCGAGCAACGGCTAGCCGTCACCGTGGAATCGGCGCTCGCCTTCACCAACGGCGTGCCGATGGACACGAACCGGCCCGCCGCGCGCACGTTCGGTCCGCCCGGCCCAGGGGACTGGAGGGCGCGCCTGGAGGAAATGAAAGTCAACGACCCTGAACGCTACGCGCAGATGACCAACCGCATGGCGCAATGGCGTTCGCGCAGCCTCGCGAACACGCAGGACCGGCTGGATTTCTTCGCCTCCCTGGACACTTCCACCATGACGGACCGTCAACGCGAGAACCATGAAAGACTTCAGGAGCTTCTCGCACGGCGCGAAGAACTCATGCAGACGATGGACTTCGGCAACCCGGAGGTGTCGGACGCCGACCGCGAAAAGGCGCGCCAGGAAATGCACGGCCTGTTCCGGCAGATACACTCGCTGGAAGAAGCCGAACGCGACATGCTGCTTAATCAGGCCGCCCGCAATCTTGGATGCAAAGGCCCTCAGGCGAGGGAGCTCGTCGATACGATAAAGACCATATACCGCGCCACGCAATCGTTTGGCGGCGGCAGGCGCGGCCCCGGCGGACCGCCTCACGGCGGCCGCCGCTGAGGACGTTCACTTCCCTGCCGCCATCTCATGCCTTCCGGCGGGGAAGGTACGGGTGGCGCCGCCGAACGTCGCCTCTACAGGGGCGGGCGCGGTGAAGACGAGTTTCTCCGGGGCGATCTCAAGTACGACCGGACCGGCGGCGGTAGGCACCGTGGCGGACACGCGCTTCAATCCGCCCAGCTGCGGACGGATCGCTATCCTGGCGAAACCAGGCTCCAGCGGCGTCACGCCAAGTATGTAGCGCGAGATGATATTCAAAGGCGGCGCGCCCCATGCGTGGTTGAGATCGAGATTCGGCTTTGCCTTGACATTCCATGCCTCCATGGAAACGGTCGAACCGAAGTCCATCATGCCCAGCCATCCACGGTCGCCCTTTGCCGTGATCAGCCGAAGTGCGATGTCCGCACGGCCCGCCTCGCAGAAGGCCTCCAGGAGATACTGCGCGAAATAGACGCTGCAGGCCATCCCTTTCCGCTCCAGGAACGCCACCACTGCAGACTTCCTGTCATCGGGGACGAGCCCGAATGCGAGCGCCGCGGCGTTTGCATGCAAGGAACAGTGGTCCGTGCCGTCACCATCTGCATAGAGTCCGTCGCCTGGACGGAAGAACGTCTTCTGGTAGGCCTCGTATATCGACTTTGCGCGGGCGGCGAATTTCGCGGCGTCACCGGACATTCCGAGCGCACGCGCGATATCGGCCATCTCCAGAAGATTGCGGTAGTAGAAGGCGTTGACAACGGCATTCACGGGCGTGAAGCAGAATCCGTCACGTTCGGCGGCCGGCCAATCCACGATATCAGCCGCGCCCGGCTTGGCCCCCTTCCTTCTTTCCCCGCCCGTCTCCAGCAAGCCGTCGGAGGTGCGTGCATAGCGGTCCATCAACTTGTCGCCTGCAAGCGCATCGTAGAACTTGGCGAGCGAACGCGTGTCGCCCGTCCACATCCAGTCCGCCCATGCCATCTTGATTGAATGCTGACGCCACTCCGTAGGCCATGTGGCATGATCCATCAACCATTCATGGCTCTTACGGGCAAGCGAATAGTCGTCGTCCATGGCGTAGTGGTCCAGCTGGTTGATGTAGGCGTCGGCCTCGTACGGCGTACGTTCGCGGTCGCCATCTACATACACCCCGCAGAAGGATGTCGCCAGGATCGAATATTTGCAGAAATCGTAGACCCGCACCAGGTTCGCGTCGTCGCAGCTGAAGGCGCTCTTGCCCATGTCGATCGGATAGTTCACGGCGATCTGGCGCATTTCCATCCGTGGACCGGCGACCACCTCCGCATATCTGAACGGGAAGACGATGCCAAAACGTTCGGGCAGGAGTATTGCCGGCGCGGTCTTGGCGTATCCCTTGAGATTGAACCTGTCCGGCGGCATCGGCACGCGATAGCGGCCGGCGGGTTTCTCGCCCTTCAGACGCTGGCAGCGGATGTTCGATTGAGGATACTCGTTCGTGACCTCGCCGCGGATGTTGCAGAGTTCGCCGATGACGACCTCGAACGGTCCCGCGGCCTCGCCATCAAGTTCAAGCCATCCTACGGCGTCCCTGCCGAAATCGGCCACCGCGTGCCCGGCGGCGTTCGGTGCGACCTTCACGGGACGCACCTCGCGCGTCACCAGCTCTTTGTAGTCATACGGATCGGATCTGGACGCGGAAACCGGGGAGGCAACCTGATCTGCGGCAAAATTGCAGTTGCCTGTACGGACCATGCCGCACCCTACGAAATCAATCCTGCCCGCCCTTCCGGCGGCGTCACGCACGACGATTCCATCCGCAGCCACGTCGTCGCATTTTTCGATCTTCGCGATATCTTTTCCGTTACAAAGTATAGTGAAGCCATCAAGTCTCACGCAGGTGCAATCCACGAAATCCAGCGCCCTTCCATTCCCTTCGCGATGGTCAAGCGTGCCGGGGCCCGTAAGCGCTATGTTCTTCGCGCCTTTCGCCACGAAGGCGGTTTTGACCACGACCCCCTTCTCAAGCCGCACCTCTACGTTGGAACGCAACTCGATCCTGCCTGATCCACATTCGCCGCGCATCACGGTCACCCTGCCGCCAGTCTCGTTTGCAGCCACTTCATCCACGGCTTTCTGGATCGCCGTCACGTCCGCGCTTTCGATATTCACGTATTTCGGCGGCACGTATGGCACGGGCGGCTTATAGTTGTATTCGCCGGGTTTCTGGCGTCGCAGCGGCTTCAAGCTGGTACATTCCGCCACGAACTCGCCGTCCGGCAGCCTCTCGCCGTTAAGCGTGAAGTTCTCCCGCCGGATACGTTCGATCTTGGAATAGAAGTTCCCCAGGAAGACGAGCGGCTTCGCGCTCTTCACGTCGAAATTGCGGAACATCACGTCCCGCACGCCCCGTATCTTCACGCCGGGCGCGCAGTCGATCCGCACCGCGATATAGCCAAGCTCTCCCGTGACATTCTCGAAGGTGACGTCATGTATGTCCATAAGCCCTTCGTGGGAAGGGCTGAGGTAGAGCGCCGGGTAGTCGAAATTGATTCCGTTGTGCCCCTTCATCGTTATGTTCCTGAACCGGACGTTGCGGATCGTGTCGTCCGAAGGACATCCGACACGAACACACTGGCACGCGCTTTCAAGGCGACAGTTCTCGACCAGCACGTCCTCGATAATGGCCTTTTCATTGGATCCCTTCTCCCGGATGGCGCGCATGATGATGCAATCGTCGCCTGTGAGGAAATCCGAATCGTCCACATACACGTGGCGGCACGAGTCGAAATCGATGCCGTCGGCGTTTATGAACTTCAGGTCGTTGATCACCTTGATGCGGCGGAAGTCGAGATTCTCGCAGAACTTTATGTGCATCGTCCAGCTGGGCGCGTTCAGGAAGGACGTATCGCGGAAGCGGACGTTCTTGCATCTGTAGAAGGCGAGCATCTTCGTACGCCAGGCTTTGGGCTGATAGAACCTGCTGATCTTGCCCTGCCATTTCTTCGTCTTGTCGAAATACAGCTCGCCGCGCATGTCGAACGCACCCTCTCCGGTGATGGAGATGTTCTCCGCGTTCCAGGCGCAGATCAGTGCGGTGCCAAGCCTTGCCGCCTTGACAGGCACGCCGCTGTAATCCGCCCGGTTGGTCGAACCTACCACCACGGCGCCTTTTTCAAGGTGAAGTTCCACATTGCTCTTGAGCGTAAGCGTGCCGCTGGGATACTCACCCGGCGCCACCACGACCCTGCCACCGCCTGCCGCAGTCGCCGCGTCGATGGCACACTGGATAGCCTTTCCGGTCTTTCCTTCAACCGGGAAATCGGCGGCACCCGCCGCAAACGTCGCAAGGCCAGCCGTCAGAAACAACAACCATCTGGAATTCATTTCATAATCCTTTCGTCTTGATCCGCCATCAGTCTACCCGCTGGAATGATGCGAGCGTGATGTCGCTCGAAGCGATGGACGCTTGGCGCTGGAAGGTGATCTGCTGCTGGTACATGTGACCGTTGGCAAGGAAGTAGAAGTTGCAGTGCATCGTGTTGGTGCCGTCGTCGTAGCCCTCCAGGTCGAGCGTCGCCGTCGAGCTCACGGTCTCGCCGTATATCTTACCGGAGACCGCCACTGCACCGTCCGCGCCGAAGGCGTAGGTCAGCGTATCGCTGTCGACCTTTCCGTCGAGCCATATTTCGGACATGTCGAGCGTCTTCTCCGTACCGGCCGCAAACGCCGGCTTCCACTCCGCCGAAAGGTCGCTGCGCTTCCAGATGTTCTGCCACAGGCAGTTGAGCGCAATGCACGGTTCTCCGGGCTCGGCGTCGCTGCCGCCCCACATCTCGCCGAAGCCGGCATCCTTGTCGGCATACGGTTGCGCCGCGCAGCCAAGGCGCATCGTCATCGCCTGGCCCCTCACGGTGATCGCGACTCCGTTCGCCGCATACATGTCGTCGTCCTTTGCGAACGTGCCCGAGAAAGTATAGTTCGTGCCGTCCGTCGCAGCGAACGTTCCCGTGAAGGAAAGATTCGCCGCAACATTAATCGAGACAAGCCCGTTGAGGATGTCGGTGTCGCCCCCGTCAACGGGGAACTGCGCGTCGCCGTAGCCAGTGAAATCGCCCGTGAACCAGTTGTTCGCCATGCCGGGCTGCGGCGCCTCGCGCTTTGCGAACGGATATTCGACCTCGGCGCAGAACCCGGGGAAGTTGTCCGCCGCGGAAGGCGCGAAGTACAGCGACACCCCGGCCTTGAACGGATCGGCATCCGCATCCGAAAGCGGAATCAGGACTGTCGTGCAAGTCGCCTTGTAGTACACCTTCGACTTCTTCTTCGTCTTCTTGTCCGTCGTCGTCTTGCCGGTGTCGAACGTCATCGTCGCGGTCAACGTGCCATCCGATGTTACCTTGATAGAAAGCGACATCGCGTCCGTGAGTCCCTTCGCGGCGACATCGCTCCAGGTCTTGTAAGGCACCTTCTTGCTCGTGTAGAACAGCTTCTTGCCGAGATCCTTGTAATCGGGCTGTCCCCAGACGTTCTTATAGGCGACGAGTCCGTCATCCCCGCTCGAAGTGACTACCACCGTCCCTCTCATCACGCCCGGCGAAACCTCAAGGTTCCCGGCCGAAAGAGTGTAGTTACGCGTCAGATACTTCGTGACCGTCTTCTTCTTCCCCTTCTTGTCCTTCTCCGTCACTTTGTAGGCGTACTTCGCGACGATGTTGGTGCACTGGAAGAATTCAGCGTCGCCATCGTAGCCACCTTTGTCGGTGTAGAAGTCGTAGCTCGACGCGTTGAACGACCAGTTCGTGCCGTTCTCCGAGAACTTGCCGCTGATCTCGCCTGCGGCGGAAACGGTGACCTTGCCGTAGCCCGCGTAATCGAGGTCTCCGGAAGTCGCGTAGACGACGCCGTTGTACGTCCCTTTCGCCCAATCCGGCAGCCCGTCAACCTTCAGCGCGACGCGCTGCGTGACGGTCTTGCCGCTCAGCGTAGCCGTGACCGTGACGAGGTACGTCCCCGCCTTCGCCGTGAAGCCCTTGAACGCGTACTGCCCATCGCCGAGATTGGCGAGCGTGATCCCCTTCGGCAGGCCGCTCGCCTTCACCGTCGCGTTCGAGGTGGCGCTGAACGCCATCAGATCGCCGTAGCTGAGTCCCACCATGCCGCTCTCGATCACGGCGCCCTTCTCGTTGAATCCGAGCGACAGCTCCGCGTCGTTCGCGACGACCTTCCACAATATCTGCGCCGTCTTGGCGACGGTCTTCTTGCCACTCTTCACATTCCGCGTGAAGGTCACTACGTAGGTGCCAGGCTTCGTGGGCGTGCCCACGATCGTCTGGCCCTTCTGCTTCAACTTCGTCTTCTTCTTGTCGAAATACACGTTCGCTGACGCG
>JAEEGL014353923.1_pt1 | contig 14619 bp, 9 predicted proteins | sample 9134231 | NCBI WGS metagenome assembly JAEEGL01 (sample SAMN16246548, study PRJNA631951) | gut metagenome | biome: gut microbiome; feature: rumen; material: fiber-attached | host: Bos | place: Iran: Karaj | collected 2018-10 | reverse complement strand
GATTTGTTAAAGGCTTAGTAAGGATGGACAGATATGGTAGTGAAAATAGATAAAAATAAAAGGGGAAAAGAAAATGAGAAAAAAGAAATTTGAAAAGCTTGGAATTACCGCAGTGGTTATGCTTACACTCGCGATAACTGCGTGTGTTCCGAAGAATAATCCCGCAGTCGGAAAGGATGACAATCTTAACCAGGCAGAACTTCCGAGCGGCAGCGAAAACGGCGGGACAGAGACTAAGGATACGGGAAGCAATACGAATACGGATACCGATCTTTCGAACTATGAAGAGTATCTCGGAATGAATCTGGCAGAAATGATTTCCGGATCATATGTAAGCGAAGACGGAACATTTTGCGTATCGATTTACGATTTTTATAACAATCTTTATGCTTTCGGCGGAGAAACGAACGACGGAAATCCCGATGAAATATATTCGTTCTGGGCGATGGAAATAATTCCCGAATCTCCCGTGGATTTTGCGGATGAAAACAGTTATTCGGTAAACGTCGGTGTCAAAACATTTTCCGTAATGTCGAATCTGGGACAGTACTGGGGTTCACCGGTTTCCGGCACGATCAGTGTGGAAAAAAACGGAATTACCGTAGAAGGAAAAAACGGAGCAAGCCTTTTTAATTCGGGCGACGGTGTGCTTAAACTTACAAGAAGCGACAAGGCAGAGAACTTCTTTGCACAAAAACGTGCGCTTGATTTTATTTCCGACAAAAATAACGGAAATATCGACAATAACCTTTGCGGAATCTGGAGACAGAAAGATTCGGATAATCCCGGTTTTATTTCTTTTGATGAAAACGGAAATATGGCGGTTTATCAGAAAGCAGGAGGCACGGAAGTCGAACTTTCCGCAGGCTTCTTTAATACTGATGAATACGGAAAGATTTACGCCGGGTTAAGCAATATTTCAAGCGGTACTACCGAATCCTTTACGCTTGGATATGATATTAAAGAAGATACGATGACTTTGGGCGTTTCGGATCTTGCGTACTTTTTTAATTCCGATTCAGACATTGTTGATTTTGAAAGGGTTACGGAAGCGGAAGTTCCGGTTGTGACTTTATATGAGCCTGATAACGTCGATGCCATAACGCACAGAGGCGTTGCACGTCTGGCTGATTGTGAGAGACCGATTATTCCCGAATTCTGGGCAGCGGAAAATGTCGAAAACAACGGCACGGGAATTGTCAAAGTCGGAGGTATGATTTTCTTCAGATGCTACGATGATGAGATTAACAAAGACATGGATACAGCCGAGTGGGGCGAGTTTTATGCACGCGGACTCTTTGATGAGGCAGGCTGTGTCGGTTACTACGACACGAAAACCGAGGAATGCGGAATAGCATATAAGGACGGCTGCTCAGGACCTCTTTACTATATGAACGGAAAATTCTACTCGGATTACAGCGATTATTCCGTCGGCGACTGGTGCTATCCGGTAGGTTTCTATCCCGACGGTTCCGGAAGAACCGACAAAAAAGACTCTATGACACTGGCATCAATCAGGGATGTCAACGAAAAATGCAGTCGTCTTTGCGAATACATTTATTATGACAATACAATAAACATCGATGACGGAACTTTCTACGGAAACGTGATTGAACTCGGCGATGATTCTCATCTGTATTCCGAGTTTATCGGCGATGATTTTTACTACGTAACATACAATTATTCCGAGCCGAGAATTAAGATTCATGAAGTATCGGATTCTTACAGCAGCGACGTGGTAATCGCGGATATCGAGACGAGCGGTTTCGCACCTTCGGGATACCCCATGGTAAGCAATATGATAATTGATTCCGATGCTGTCTATGCATGCGTAAACTGGATAGACGGAACAAACGAAGAACTCCAGACTACAGTTGTTATCAGATCCGAGCATAAGAAAGCAGGCTCCGGAAAAACAGTATTTACCGGAATGCCCGATGGAATGGAGGCTTCATCAAAACCTTATATGCTTCTTAATTATGATGACGAGGTTATTTTCACAGACTACAAAGAATCAGGAGAAGTTACATTGTCAAAACAGACAAGCGGCGATTTAATTTATGTTCAGGGGCTCGGTGCGGATTTGTTCAGTGAAAACTTTATAGAAACAGATCCGTACAGTATTAATAACGGAAAAGATGCCACAGTCTTACAGGACGGCGAACTTTTCGGTGACATACTTTTTGCGGTAACTGCGGACTGCACATATAAAGCGAGCGAAGATATCGGATGGCGCAGAGTATATGAATACAAGGGATTCCACTATTATCTTTTCTGGCATGACCATGACATCGAACTTAATCCTTTCGCCGGTGTATCGCAGTAGAAAAAACTGAAATAAAAGAAAGAAGATAAAAAATGAACGAAAACAAAAATGAAAATCTTGAATGGGAAGAAGTTTCATGCGAGCATCTGGTAAACGACCAGTATGTCGATTTCAGAAGGCAGGAATTCAGACTTCCGAACGGTGAGATTTTCGGACCTTACTATACATACAGCAGGAAGAATTACATTGTGGTCGTGGCACTGGACGAGGAAGGCAGATATATCTGTGTCAGACAGTTCAGACAGGGAATCATGAAAGTCACAACCGAGTTCTGCGCAGGCGGAATTGAAAGAAGCGATAAAGACATTGAAAGCAGCGAATATCCGGAAAACAATAAAGAAAACGAAGGCGATTGGGAGAATGCGCTTTCGGCAGCCAAAAGAGAACTTCGCGAAGAAACCGGATATGAATCGGATGATTGGAAACATCTTATTACCATGCCTTCGAATGCGACCGTTGCAGACAATTATGCGCATATTTACCTTGCAAGGAACTGTCGCAAAGTAACAGGTCAGGATCTCGATGATACCGAATTTTTAAATGTCGTTACATTAACCGAGGAAGAACTGGAAGAAAGTGTTTATTCCGGTAATTTCGAGCAGGCTGTACACGTCATGGCCTGGCTTCTTTCAAAGAAAGAGAAATAAGCGAATTCAAAAATCTTAGTTTCATTGACAAAAAGGGCTAAATTTTATATACTCGAATTCGTCACGATATATTTTGTTGTGGTGTTTGATGCAGACAGGCGGCTTAAAGTTTGGGTCTTGCGCGGCGGAAATCCACGAACCGTGTCAGGTCGGGAACGAAGCAGCACTAAGAGGAATCTTCCGGGTGCCGCAAGGGTGCCTGAGCCCGGTCGCTTGTCTGTTTCAAGCACCACAAGGGATATGTCGTTTTTTCTTTTTCGGATTGCAATTCGAAAAGTCAGATACGATAATATTAGTGAGGATGACCGACCAATTTCGGTACCGTTTTCACGGAGGTAAGCATTTGAAAGAAAATTATAACAATGAAGTAATGTATTATACATTTCCGGACTTTGAGCAGTTCGACTTTATTACCCACGCATTTTCTTCGAGAGAAGGCGGGGTCAGCGAAGGATATTATCAGTCCATGAATCTCGGAGTCAAAACCGCGGATTCAAAGGAAAACATTCGAAAGAATTATGAGCTTTTCACCGAGGCAATAGGAATTAAGCTTGAAAATGTCGTAATCGCAAATTTAAATCACGGAAATAACGTCCGTGTCGTAACAAAAAAAGACGCGGGCTGCGGCATTTTAAAACCGTTTGGTTTTGTCGATGTGGATGCGCTCGTAACCAATGAACCCAACCTGGCAATTACCGTAACATGTGCTGACTGCGTTCCCGTTTTCTTTGTGGATCCCGTAAAAAAAGCAATCGGAATAGCTCACTCGGGCTGGAAAGGAACGGCACTTGAAATATCAGCAAAGGTCGTTGAAAAAATGCAGGAAGAATACGGTTCGAATCCCGAGGATATCTACGCAGGCGTAGGTCCCTGCATCGGAATGTGCTGCTATGAAGTAAGCCGTGATGTTTACGAGGAATACCTTGAATTTGACTATCTCGACAACGCATGGTATTTCGAAAAAGACAACGATAAATTCGACCTCGATCTAAGCAGGATCATTTTCGGAACGCTTGCTTATTCCGGAATACTTCCCGAGCACATCAGCATTTCGGGACTTTGCACAAGCTGCAACAATCATGTTTTATTTTCACACCGTGCCCAGAAAGGAAAGAGAGGCACGATGGCCGGAATGATAATGTTAAAAGAGTAGAATAGAAAAGATTCACAAAGCCGCCTGTAAAAAAATCGCAGGCGGCTTTTTTGATGATAAATTTTCCAAGGCGGATTTGGTATAAAAAGGCAGCTCGGATACATTTTTTGAAGTCATACCGGGAATTTCATCACATACAAACAAAAAAGGACTGTCGTGAAGGCAGCCTTTTTTGCGGATAAAGTAACATAATTAAGAAACAATAAAAGAATCAATGAATAAATCTAAAGGATTTCAGTCCCATGTTTCCAAACCCGGTATACTTAAGGTAAATCGCGGTGACACCGTCGGGGATTTGACAGGCAGCGCGATAGGTTTCCCAGACCGTGGAGAAGTCTACGGTTAACCTTCCGAGTACGGGACCGTCGGGAGAAGTTCTGACTTCAAAGTCGCCCTTTCCGTATCCGAAAACTTTCAATTCTATTTCTTTTACGTTCTTAATATCAAAATATTTGAAGCCGAGAGTGGTGTTTTCAACGATGTTGTAAATGTAACCTTCGCATTCTTCACCGTCCTGTCCGTCCTGGGTAACTCTCGGTACGTGATGACCGCCGACGTAAGGAATCCGTTCATTGTCGGTATACATATTGCATACAATATATGAAGGATATTCTTCGGTATCCGAAAGAGGACCTCCGTTAAGTCCGCAGGATGTTATTTCCACCTGGGGAATGCTTCCGTCGGGAAGGAATTTAACTTCTTCAGCGCAGCCCTGACGCGCATACCAGTCGTTGTTCGTCTGACGATGATAGAAAATATAACGTTTTCCGTTTATTTCACAAAGTCCGCCGTGATTGTTTGCTCCGTATGCGGCCGGTACTTCTGCTTTTTTATATGTTGAGATACCGATATCGCAATTAGAAACAATTACGCCGCCGTATTTAAAATCCCTGTCGGGATGATCGCTGGTGGCATAACAGAGTTCGTGCATTACTTCCGAAGAGTATACAAAATAATATTTATCGTCGAATTTTCTGATCGATGATGCTTCGAAAAATCCGTGCTTTTCAAAATCCGTACCCAGCGCTGCTACCGGTGAAGGAACAACGAATTTGGGCGCTTCTTTTATGGTGAGCATGTCGCTTTTTAATACCGTGCACATTGAACCGTGTACGGAAGAGTCGCCGAATGCACATACACCGCCGGTATAAAGATATGTGACATCGCCTTCCGTGATCACGGCAGGGTCAAACTGATGCTCTTCGCCTTTATCACCGAGTCGTGTTCCGTCTTCGTAATGTACATATCCGTAAAACTCATATTTTCCTGCCGGAGTATCACAAACGGCAACAGAAATATTTGATACTTTATCGAGCGCGTAATAAAGATAATATCTTCCGTCAGGTCCGACTGTAACATCGGGTGCATAGAGACACATATTGTTTTTTTCATTTAAGGGATCGTCGAGACGCGTGTAAATTACGCCTTCGTATCTCCAGTCCTTTAAATCGTTCACGGGTGCCGAGTAGCAGACATAATCGTTAAGGCAGAAAAAGTGTCCGCCGAATCTGTCATGCGAGCCGTATACGTATACTCTGTCGCCGAACACATGAGGTTCGCCGTCGGGAGTATATTCATATGACGGAAGGTAAGGGTTAAATGCCTGTTTCATGTATTTTCCTTTCAAAAATTGTTTGTAAAAAATAAACTTTGCGGCCCGGAAGGATCATTTAAATGTCGAGTGCTTAAAAAAACGATCCTGACTCGGCAAATTAATATTATTCCGGGAAATTTATAAAAAAACTACCTTTCACCCGGCCAGAGCTTAACCATTATGGGCGAACAGAGAATTACCATAAGCCCGACAATGCCTATAAAAATACCAAGCGGCCTTGCGTCGTTGATTATTTCTTCCGGATGGGCGGGATTATATAATATCTTTACTTCCTTGCCTATGGAAGAGGTGTTGCTGTGAGTGCGGATAACTCCGGTATATTCCACATTATGTACTGTATACACGACCGTCGAGTCGAACTGTTTGTGATCGATATCCGTGCGGACACCTTCTATAGAGGTAACGGTTGCGGTGGTTTCGTGATAACCCTTAGTCTGGAAAAAAGCCAGATAAGAACCTACCGATATGAAAAGGAAACCGCATATGCAGAAAATCAGAGCAGATAAGATTTTACCGGCCATAAAAAATCTCCAAAATAACAAGAGTAAAAATTTAAATGAAGTACTTAAAAGAAATTAAAACTGTATCGTCAGATCAGTTTTTCCGTGCTTTTTCGTTAAGCCATTCCTTTATGAATTCATTGAATTCCGATTCGCGTACAACGGGAACTGGACCGTTTGAGGTGAATTCCATGCCTGCTTTGTTTTCCTTTGTATAAGGCTTCCATTCGGGCATCGGTGTTCCGTCTGCGTCGTTTCCGTTGGGATCGCCGGTTTTAACGAAGTTGGTAAGATAGTTGCAGATCTGTCTTGCCAGGTCGAAATGTCTTCCCACGAAAGGTCTCCAGCAGAGTCCGAGTGTCTCGAAGAAGAACCAAAGGTCTACAGAGTGGAAAGTACCGGGGTTGTCCCAGCCGGGAATATCGGGATTGAAAAGGTAATAGTAGCAGTTTTTGTCGTTGTGTTCAAAAACGCCCTTGACGGCACATTCGATACCGTCTGCCTGTGCGTACTGATTGCCGTTTTTAACATGTGCTTCTTTGAAAGCGAGGAACTGATCAGCCTTGTCGCCGAAGATCTCTCTTGCTTTTGCTTCGAAATCGGCATCGTTTTCAGCCATGATGAAGCTTTTGAATTCGTCGTTTGTGTTACCCGACATAATGGGCACGTGCGCATGTTTTCCCTGTAAGAAAAGGGAAGTCTGATTGTCGGTTAAGAACTGTCCGTCTACGGAAGGGCAGAAGAAGAAACCGTTTTTGTTTCTGAATTCGCTTGCCTTGTCACGAACAAATTTTGCATCGAGTTTTCTTGCTTCTTCGATGGTTTCGACGCCGAGTGATCTGATGAATTCGGCACCCTTGTCCTTAACGGCATCGAAAGAACGGGGAATGATCACAAAGTCGTCAAAATAAGGGAAACCGATGATTCCGCTTAAGATTACGGCTTTCTGGAATAGTCCCTGTGAGGAACCGGTAAGGTGCGAGAATACGCTTCCGCCGCCTGCCGACTGTCCCATGATCGTTATATTATCGGGGTCACCGCCGAATGCGGCGATGTTTCTTTTAACCCATTTGATTCCTGCCTGCTGATCGAGAAGACCGAAGTTTGTGGGCGCTTCGGGGCTTTCCTTGCAAAGTTCGTCATGTGCGAGGAAACCGAAGGCACCGAGTCTGTAGTTTACCGAAACCACGATGACGCCTCTCTTGGCAATGTTTTCGCCATTGAATTCCATTTCGGGAGGATATCCCCACTGGAAACCGCCGCCGAAGAACCAGATAAGTACGGGAAGTTTCTCATCCGAACTCTTGGCATTTGTCCATACGTTGAGATATAAGCAGTCTTCATCCATCTCTATTTCGGGATCGACATGCCAGTCGCGAACATATATATCATCCGAAAGTCCGGGAACGTCCTGCATGGAAATGGGTCCGAATTTGTAAGCCTCTCTGACTCCTTCCCAGTCAGCTGCGGGCTGAGGAGCTTTCCATCTCAAATCTCCTACAGGTGGAGCAGCAAAAGGAATACCCTTGAACACCGTTATTCTTGTATTATTGCCCGGTAAACCTCGGACTTCGCCGTTTTCGGTCTTGACTTGTCGTAACATATTTAAACCTCCGTTATACATAATGAGTAATCCATAAAAACTCATATTAAATTATACTTATGCCCGGGAAAAATCATAATAGACAAACTAAAGGAAAAAGGGGCACAAAATTAAGAATAATGTCAGAGAAAAAAAGACTGTTCGATTTCCAAAAATAAAAATAAAAAACACAAAAATAAAGTATGCTTTGGGGAAAAAACGAAAATAAAATTGAATAATATGATATAAACTTCCGATAAATAATGATATAATGTAAGTGTGTAAATTTCTAATCAGGGAAAAAAGGGGTTAAGGGTACATGCGTAAAAGAATCGGAGTCATAATGGCTCAGCCGGAAGAAACTACGCAAAATCTGTTCATTACGTCATTTATGCAGGAAGCGTATGCCAAAAATTATGACATATGTATTTTCAGCATGTATCAGAAATACCAGGAAACCCGTTTAAGAAATATCGGAGATTCCAATATTTTTTCTCTTATCCGTTACGACTGCTTCGACGGCTTTATCGTTCTGCTCGATACTTTGCAGATAGCCGGTCTCGAACAGAAGATCATTGGCAGTCTCAAGGAAAATTTCAAAGGTCCCGTAATCGTCGTGGACAAAGAGTCCGCCGAATACAGTTATATTCTCATGGACCACTATACGCCCATGCTTGAGCTTATCAATCATCTGATAGAATTTCACGAATACAAAGACATAGCTTTTCTCGGCGGAAAAGAAGGCCATCCCCATTCGCTTCAAAGGTACAATGCATATCTTGACGCGATGAAGAGTCATTCGCTCCCGGTAAAGGAAAGCCGTATTTATCACGGAAATTACTGGTACAATTCGGGACGTGAATTCGCGGAAATTCTGTTAAGAAGCGAAGACGGACTGCCCGAAGCGGTAGCCTGCGGCAACGATTACATGGCCATCGGTCTTGCGGCAAGATTTGCCGAGGAAGGAATAAGGATCCCCGAAGATGTTGCGGTTATCGGTTATGATGCCACCGAAGAAGGAAGAACGGCACCCGTTCCCTTAACTTCCGCAAAAGTTCCCGCAGCAGACTGCGGAAAGAAATGTTTTTACAAACTGCATCATGAAATAACCGGCGAAAAAATGCCCGTACTTCCTTTAAAATCCGAGATCATCCTTGGCGGAAGCTGCGGATGCAACGAATACAAACTCGCTTATCATAAAATAAACCGTGACGAATGGCAGAACGATCATTCAACCGTAAGTTATTATTCTGATTTCAATCATCTTACGGAAGACATGCTCTGTCAGGTCGATTACAAAAAATTCTTCAATGTCCTGGCTGAATATGCACATCAGATCAGACCGTTTAAGCATTTCAGATTATGCTTAAACGATGATTTTTTGAACCCGACTTCTTTTATCGGAGAAAATGCCAGAAGAAGAGGCTATTCGGATAAAATGAATCTGGTCGTAAAATGCGACTGCGAAGGCGGAAGAAAGCTTGTCAACTCGATTGAATTTGACCGTTCTTTCGATACCTCGCTCATGCTTCCGGAACTGTTTGAGGAAAGGGAATATCCCACAACATTCATCTTTACGCCTCTTTTCTTTGAGGATATATGTTTCGGCTATGTCGTACTTAACCAGGAAAGAAGTCTTTACATTTACAACGAAACATACCGTGTATGGATAAGAAACATAAACCTCGGAATAGAAGCTTTTTATCGTCAGAAAGCCCTGTATTCGCTGATTAAACAGATCAAATCGGCTCAGGTGCGTGACGCTCAGACAGGTCTTTACAATTATCAGGGATTCTATGAAAGAATCATGGACATGGCTGAAGACAGTCTTTCCACGTCGAAGACTCTCGGCATCATTGCCTGCGATGTGGATGATTTAAAAGGAATAAACGAAAAATGCGGACGTGTCGGCGGAGACATGGCGATTCGTGCGCTGGCCATTCAGGTGCTTCGTTCGGCAGGCGATGCAATGGAAGTCTGCGGACGTTTAAGCAACGACGAATTCCTTATAGGATTTGTTTCCGATGACGCTGATTCAAGATATAGCGAAATAAGCGAAAAGCATCTTAACAAAGGAATTTCATTTAAAGACGGAACGGGCAATATGCAGCAGGCCAAAATTCATCATGAGATGGTAAAAGCCGGCCTCAGCGATGTACCCGATATCGACTTCCTTATTAACCGTGCGGTTAATGCCAAGAATCACAAGAAGACGGTGGTTTCGAAAAATATCGAAATATCGGATGAACTGCTTGAGAAGTGTCCGATCGTAAACGAAATCCTCGACAAATCACTTTTAAAATATGCGTTCCAGCCCATAGTTCGTGCGAGCGACGGCGAGATTTACGGATACGAAGCTCTGATGAGATGCAAAGGCGACCATAATCTTACGCCCTGCGAAATCATCAAATGTGCGGAAAATCTTAACCGTCTTTATGACGTTGAAAAACTTACTTTCAATCTTGTTCTCGATGAGTTTGAAAGAAAGGCTGAATATTTCGGGGACGCAAAAGTATTTATTAACAGTCTTCCGGCATACCAGCTGCATGGCGATGACAAGGCCGCCATGGAAAAACGTTTTGACAAAAAACGCGGTAAAATCGTAGTTGAATACACCGAAGGTTCGGAATTCAGCGACGAGGATCTCGTAAAGAAAAGAGAGGATTACGCCGGACTTAACGTTGAAATTGCGCTGGATGATTACGGCAGCGGCTATTCAAATGTAAACAATCTCATTCGTTACACACCGCGTTATGTAAAAATTGACCGCATGCTCATCGACGGAATCAACGCAAACGAACAGAAACGTCATTTCGTCAAAAGCATTATAGGCTATGCGAAAAAATACGACATTCTCGTACTTGCTGAAGGCGTGGAAACCAAGGAAGAAATGATGACCGTCATTTCAATCGGAGTGGATCTGATTCAGGGATTTTATACCGCAAGACCTTCCGAGACGCCTGTTAAGCAGATTGACGAAGAGATAAAAGAACAGATAAAAAGAACGAGTTTCCGCAGGGAAAATTCGACGATTTAACTTAAATACAAGTTTTTATACATAATTTATTTAAATAATGTTATTATAAAAAAGTATTTCCGCTTCGCATTCCACGGAGTGAGAATTACTTTTTTATGTTTAGGAAAAGGAAGACATCATGAAGAAAGAATATGTTATGGGCAATCAGGCAATAGCGCTCGGTGCGATTGCCGCAGGTGTCAACGTGGCGTGCGGATATCCCGGAACTCCCTCGTCTGAAATCGTTGATACAATTGCCAAAAGAAATGTCAATAAAGCCATTCACGTAGAATGGTCGATTAACGAAAAAGCAGCCATGGAAGTGGCAGCAGGCGCTTCTTATGCCGGAGCAAGATGCCTTGTAACCATGAAAATGATGGGTCTTAATGTTGCATCCGATGCGCTTATGTCGCTTGCATATGTCGGAGTTGAGGGTGGTCTTGTAGTTGTTTCCGCAGACGATCCCGGCCCCATTTCCTCACAGACGGAACAGGATACCAGACTTTTTGCAAAGTACTGCAGAATTCCCGTATTCGATCCGAGCAGTGTTGAGGAAGCTTACGAAATGATTCAGGATGCTTTTGAGTATTCCGAAAAGTACAAAACTCCGGTTCTTTTCAGACCGACCACGAGAATCGACCATGCTTACGGCTCGATAACATATGATGAAAATGCGTGTCCGAAAGAAATTCCGGGATTTGTAAAGAACTCAAAGAGATTCGTGATTTTCCCCAGACTTTCGAGAATGAATCACGAGATGATAGAAAAGAGAAATCCCGAAATCGGCGATGATTTCTCGGATTACAGATTCAATATTTATCAGGGAAAAGAAGGTAACAGGAAGGCAGTTCTCGCCGGCGGTGCGGGATATGCTTATGTAAAAGAATACCTTCAGGACCGTACGGATGTTTCTTTGATCAAAGTCGGAACACCCCATCCTTTCCCCGAAAAATTCCTGCTTAACGCATTAAAGGATGTTGAAGAAGTTCTCGTTGTGGAAGAACTTTTCCCTTACCTTGAAGAAGAACTGCTCATGCTTGCGGGCAAGAAGCAGCTTAAGATAAAAGTACTCGGCAAACATACGGGTAACTCCCCTCTTGCAGGAGAAAATACCGCAGAGCAGGTTGCAGTCGACGTGGCAGCATTCCTCGGAGAGGCTTCAAAGGAAACAGAAGCAGGCGAAACATCAGATGCTTCGGAGCGTCCGAATCCTCCGATGAGACCGCCGGTTCTCTGCGCGGGCTGCCCTCACAGAGCAAGTTTTTATGCCGTAAAACAGGCGATGAAAGGAAGAAAAGCCAATTTCTCCGGAGACATCGGATGCTATACTCTCGGAAACGCAATGCCGCTTGACATGGTAGACACCTGTCTTTGCATGGGCGCCGGAATCACAATGGCTCAGGGCCTTCACTGGACCGATAAGGAAACGGTTAATTTCGCATTCGTCGGAGACTCGACTTTCTTCGCATCGGGTATGACCGGAATCGCCAATGCCGTTTACAACGAGGCAGACATGATCCTCTGCGTACTCGACAACTCGACAACCGCAATGACCGGACATCAGCCTCATCCCGGAACCGGAATGAACATGATGGGCGATGTAGTAAATAAAATCAGCATCGAAAAGATTTTAAAGGGCATGGGAATCGAAAAGGTTCTTAACGTAAATCCCTTGAATCTCGAAGAAGCAAAAGCAGCAATTAACGAATGTGCAGATGCGCCGGGCGTAAAAGCAATTATCTTCAAATCACCCTGCGTTGCACTTTTCAAACCGACCGAAAAATGCGTAATCACCGACAGCTGTATAGGCTGCAAGAAATGTATCCGCGAAATCGGATGCCCTGCAATCTCGGCTGACGGAAAGAACGTAACAATAGATGCTTCAATGTGTACGGGATGTAATCTCTGCGCACAGGTCTGCCCGACGGGCGCTATCAAGAAGGAGGTGCGATAATGTCATATAATATTCTTCTTTGCGGTGTCGGCGGACAGGGCACGGTACTCGCATCCAAACTTCTTGCGGCAGCAGCCGAAAAAATGGGCGAAACGGTTCATTCCGCAGAAACCATCGGAATGGCACAGCGCGGCGGCCCCGTAACAAGCCACGTTCGTATCGGAAAAGATGCATACTCTCCTCTGATTCCGAAAAAAAGCGCCGATTTAATCATCGCATTTGAGCCTTCGGAAGCAGTAAGAAACCTCGATTACTTAAAGAGCGGCGGAGCAGTAATAACCAACGAAGTCTGCCTCAAGCCGGTAACCGAATCTCTTAATCCCACCGGATACGACGGAAAAGAAATGGTTGAATATCTTAAGAAAACCGTTGCTAATCTTGTTGTTCTTAATGCCGACAAACTCTGTGAAGATCTTGGCTCATCCAAGTTTTTCAACGTAGCAGTACTCGGTGTTGCCAAAGGTGCCGACTTTCTTCCGTTTACAGAAGAGGCACTTATTGAAACAATTGAAACAAGCGTAAAAGCTAACTTCGTGGAAGTGAACAAAAAAGCTTTTCTTCACGGCGTTGAAGAAGGCAGAAAATAAAATCAGTTTCCGAATTCAGTTCAGAGATGACCGGCGGGCGACTCTGTCGAAGTCCCGTCATCAGAAAACTCTGCAAATGCGGAAACGAAATTTAATTTAGAAAAAACAAGGAGCGAAAAATGACACCTTCAAAAGAACAGTTGGAACTTATCGACAAACAGGTTAAAAGACTCGTTGCAGGCGACAGCTACTACGGCCAAAAGTATCGCGAGATCGGACTTACCGAAGTCAAATCCGTGGAAGATTTCTACAAAATTCCTTTTACGGACAAGCAGGATTTAAGAAACGCATACCCTCTCGGAATACAGGCTGTTCCCGATGAGGAAGTAGTACGTATTCACTCATCATCAGGTACCACGGGAAAGCCTGTTATTATCCCTTATACAAAGAAAGACGTTGAAGACTGGGCGATTATGTTCGAGCGCTGCTACCGTCTTGCAGGCATTACAGAAAAAGACCGTATCCACATTACACCCGCATACGGACTCTGGACCGCAGGCGTCGGATTCCAGGCAGGCTGCGAGAGACTCGGCGCAATGGCCATCCCCATGGGACCCGGCAATACCGAAAAACAGATTCAGATGATGATTGACCTTAAGTCCACGGTTCTTTGCGCAACTTCTTCCTATGCGCTTCTTCTTTCCGAAGAAATCAACAAAAGAGGAATCAGAGATCAGATTCATCTGAAAAAGGGCGTAATCGGTTCAGAGCGCTGGTCAGACAAGATGCGTCAGACAATTCGTGAGGGTCTCGGAATCGAGCTTTACGATATTTACGGACTTACGGAAATCTACGGACCGGGTATCGGTATCAACTGTCCCGGAGAAACCGCAATGCACTGCTTTGACGATTATCTGTTCATTGAGATCATCGACCCCGTAACAGGCGAGAACGTACCTGACGGCGAGGAAGGCGAAATCGTTATCACAACTCTTGTTAAAGAGGGCGCACCTTTGCTTCGTTTCCGTACACACGACCTTTCCAGAATCGTTCCCGGAGAATGCAAGTGCGGATGCAAATATCCGAGACTCGACATCATCAAGGGAAGAAGCGACGACATGTTCAAGATTCACGGCGTAAACATGTTCCCTGCTCAGGTTGAGGAAATGCTTGGCAAGGTTGACGGTGCAACCAGCGAATACAGAGTAACTCTGGCCCATGAACACGAAGAAAACAGAGATGTATTCCTTCTTACCGTTGAACGCGAAGGAAGAGTCAAATTCGAAGATATGGCCAAAG
>JAEEGL013063101.1_pt1 | contig 14619 bp, 15 predicted proteins | sample 9134231 | NCBI WGS metagenome assembly JAEEGL01 (sample SAMN16246548, study PRJNA631951) | gut metagenome | biome: gut microbiome; feature: rumen; material: fiber-attached | host: Bos | place: Iran: Karaj | collected 2018-10 | reverse complement strand
TTAGCAAGAGAATATCATAAATTTGAAGGATTAGATAATAAAGAGATAGTAAATAAACTATTAGATCATAATGATTATGAAGCAGTAGTTGATTTCTTAAGAACTTTTGAATGAATAGATCATCAAGAAGTAGTAGATAAAATAGCAGAAATGTGAAATTGATATTATGTAGCTGATTATTTAGAAAAATTTGGAGATATAGATACACAAAAATTAGCAGATGCATTAATACAACAAGGAAAATGTTATCCTATTGCTAAAAATCTTATAAAATTTGGTGATTTAAATCAAGAAACATATGATATTTTGATTAAAGAAGGTTATGCTAATGAAGTTATGAGAAAAGTTGGAAGAAAGTAAAATAAACATAAAACTAGTTTCTGTTTAATGTTTTAATTATAATATCAATTTATAAGTTACATTTTATGATGTAACTTTTTTTGACATAAGAATTTTACAAGCATTAAAAATGAACTTATCATTAAAAAATTAGTAATTTTTGTCTCTAGATTAATTAATTGAGATAATAATAACCATGATATTTATTATAATAGTTGAAATGTCGAATTATCATAAGTATATAACAGAAGAGGAAGAAATTAGAAGTTGATTTAAAGTTACAAGTAATAGAAAAAAGGTTCGGAATATCCAATTATGACTTTTTGAAGAAATGAAAAAAATATGTAAGAAGCATAACTTAAAGTATTATGCTGATTGATGAACTTTGCTTTGAGCAGTTAGACATCAGGGATTTATTCCATGGGATGATGACATGGATATAGCAATGTTTAGAGATGATTATGAAAAATTTATAAAAATAGCTAAGGTTGAATTACCAAGTTATATGAAAATTCGAGAAACTCATACATGAATGATAAAATTAGTGAACACAAATACATCAGCCTTTTTAGCAGATTATGATTGGTATGATGTTGATTTTTGTCTGTGAATTTGGATAGATATATTCCCTATGGATTTTGCATCAAAATATAAAATAATAAATTGGATTAAATCAAGGATTTTATCTTATCTAAGGATGATAATTTGTCTAAAAAAAGAAAATTGAGCAATAAATAAAATACAATGACGAAAAAAGACAATTGCACTTTTAAGTCTTAAAATCTTTAAGAAGATTAATTATTTACACATAAACAACATCTATAAAAAAATTAATAAACTAATACTTTTTAAATGAAAGGATATCTATTCTGCTTATTTAATTGATCGTTTTTTTCCAAAAGAAATTTATAGAACTTCAGAAGAATATAAATTTGAATGAACAACAATTTGTGTCCCTATCTGATATAATACACGACTTACTAAGTCTTATGGAAATTATAAAATACCAGTAATTTTTAAGTGATGACATAATTGTTGGTATGCTATTGATAAATCATATAAAGAAATATTAAAAACATTTGATAGATCTAAATCAAATGAAGAGAATTATAAAAATTGTAAAGACCTTTTTGTTCTTGAATAAATTTTAAGTTGTTTATTAAAAAAATAACATGACAAAAGTAATCACATATGGAACTTTTGATTTATTCCATGAATGACATAAAAATATATTAAAAAGAGCAAGAGAACAGGGGGATTATTTAATTGTTTGAGTTACTTCAGAGAATTATGATAAAACTAGAGGGAAACTTAATGTTAAACAATCATTGGTTGAAAGAATAGAAAATGTGAAGAAATCTGGGTTTGCTGATAAAATAATTGTAGAGGAATATTTCGGTCAGAAAATAGAAGATATAAAAAAATTTTGAATAGATAAATTTGTTATTTGATCTGATTGGTATGGAAAATTTGATTATTTAAATGAATACTGTGAAGTAGTTTATCTTGAGAGAACAAAATGAATTTCTAGTACTCAATTAAGGAACTCAGAGAATTGAATATTGAAATTATGATGTGTTTGAGCATGAAGAATTGCTGAAAGAATGTGTAGAGAATCAAAATATGTTAGTGGAATAACTTTTGATTATGTGTATGGAAGGGATAACAAGAAAATAAAAGAGTTTTCAGAAAGAAATGATTTAAGCTATTATACATCAAATTATGATGAATTTTTAAAACAAGTTGATGCAGTATATATTGCTACTCCTCACCCTACTCATTATGAATTTACAAAAAAAGCATTAGAAGATAAAAAGCATGTATTGTGCGAAAAACCTTTAACACTAAAAAAGAAGGAAGTTGAAGAATTATATAGAATAGCAAGAAAAAATAATGTAATATTATATGAAGCCATTAAAACAGCTTATGCACCTGCTTTTAATAGATTAATAGCATTAGCCAAAAGTGGTATAATAGGAGAAATAAAAGATGTAGATGCTACATTTACAAAACTCATACCAGATTATAGTTCAAGAGAATTTGATAAAAAACAAGGAGGTTGAAGCGTTAATGAATTAGCATCATATCCCCTAATGGCAATATTTAAATTATTAGGGACAAATTACAAAGATATAAATTTTTATTCTTTTTTTTGGGATAATGAAGTTGATATATATACAAAAATTATACTCAAATATGATTCTGCTATAGCTACTGCAAATATATGAATTGGTGTAAAAAAAGAGGGCGATTTGATAATATCTTGAACTAAAGGATACATTTATATTCCTGCTCCTTGGTGGAAAACAGAGTACTTTGAAATTAGATTTGAAGATTCAAAAGATAATGAAAAATATTTTTATAAATTTGATTGAGACGGTTTAAGGTATGAATTAGCAGAATTTTTAAAATCAATAAATAATGGAACAGAAAATATTTATTTAAAACAAGATGAAAGTATATTAATAAGCGATATTATCGAAAAATTTAATAAATCAACATTAAAGAACTTATCTTAAAAATTTTGTAACAATTGCTTAGAATTGATTTTCATATCTATATTATTATATTCAATATCGATAGTGTGAAAGTTAATATCGACATTTGATTCCTTAAGTAAACATGGCATATTTAACATCCGATTTATGAATTTATAGTAACATTTTAGATAAATTTGTTTTTTTTATTTTTAAAAAAGGAAATGTTAAAAATCTATTATGATTTAAATTTTTTAGAAAAAGAATGATGTGATATTCCTTTTTTGTTTCCTATAATTGATATTGATGTGAATGTAAGATTAAGTTATTATCATGAAGAACAAGTTAAAGAACGAATAAAATTATGAAAAGAACAAATAAAAAGAATAGATTCAATAAAGAATTGTGATTACGTTGTTTTCCCAAAAAATTATAATTTAAAATATTTAAAAGAAATTAAGAAACAGTGTAGTGAAGCCCAAAAATACAAAAAAAAAGTTATTGTTTTTTATATGTCTGATGTTGAAAATCAATTACCTCATATTGATAATTTAACATTATTTAGATCTTCAATCAATAACAATAATCCTGAAAATGAATTTCCAATGCCTTGATTCCCAGAAGATTTGATGAAATATTACAAAGATCCATATAAAGGTATAGATATGAAGAAACCAAGTGTTTGATATGTATGATACTATTGATATAATAATTTCTCATCAAAAATAAAATATTATATTCATAAAACATTAATGTATGTATTCAGATTTTTTCCCATAAATTGTTTATTATACCTATTTTTTAATTACATTTATTTGAACGAAAAACTTTATAATTCATTGAGTGTGATATGAACTTGATGGGTATGTAGAAAGAAAACAATTGATGTTTTATTAAAAGAAAAGAGAATTGATTTTAATTTTATTAGAAGAGACAAATGATTATGAATTTATGAAAAAGGTAGTTATAGAGAACAGTATATCAATAATATGATTAATTCTGATTTTCCTCTTGTTATTAGGTGATTTGGTAATTTTTCATTTAGACTATCAGAAGTAATGAGCTTATGAAAAATTCCATTATTTATTGATACAGATTGCAAACTCTTATTTGAGGATAAAATAGATTATAAAAATTTATTTGTATGGGTACCGTACAAAGATATAAAAAATCTATATATATATATCAATAAATACATTAGTAAAAATAAAGACCATTTTGCTGATATCCAAAAACAGATTAGAGCAATTTATAAAAAATATTATACTTTGTCATGATATTATTGTGAAATAATCAATAATATTTTATAATTTAATTTGTTTTGTTGTATTATGAAAAAAATATTAATATTTAAGGTTTGAGCTATTTGAGATGTCCTTATGACTACACCTTTTTTGAATCAATTAAAAAAGAGTTGAAAATTTAGCATAGATTATTTATGTTGAAAATCAGTTTGAAATATATTAAAATGAAATGATTGTATAGATAACTTATTAACTTTTGATGAAAAATTTTTTAGAAAAATTAATGTAAAAAATTTATTTTCTTATGTTAAATTTTTGTTTTTTTTGTTTAAATTGAGAGTTAAAAATAAATATGATAATGTCATTATATTTGATAAACATATTGTTTTTAATTTTTCATTTTGGATTACTTGATATAAAAACAGATTCTGATTCAATCGTCTTTGAAAAGAATGAAAATTTCTAAATAAGACTATTTATTGGGATAAAAGCAAAAGAGAAGTAGAATATTATTTAGATTTCTTAAAATTAATATCTATTAACCCAAATTATAAATTACAAAAATATCATTTTTTCTCGAATATTATAACGAATATTCAAAAGTGAATTCCATTAACAGAAATTGAAGATAAATTATTATTACAATATATCCCTAAAAAAAACGAAATTGAAGAAAAAATTTCAGCTATTAGAAAAAATTGAAATAAAATAATTGGAATTGCAACATGATGATGAAATTTATTAATGCCAAAAAATGATTGTAGGTGGCGAGACTTGAAAAACTGGGAAGAATTAACAAAACAATTATTGGAGAAATGATATAATGTTATTTTGCTATGATCTAAAAACGATAGAAAACTAGAATTTGAAAATAAAAATTTTTATAACCTATTATGAAAATATTCTATTCACGAATCTATTTATCTTATTTCGTTACTAGATTTAGTTGTATCACAAGAAGCTTGATTTATACATTTTGTATGATGTACAGATACAAAATTAATAACTATTGCGTGACCAACCAATCCATACAGATTTCATCCATACGATGATTATTGAAATCCACAAAGTATTTGATGGATTCGAAAAGAAAAAATTGAAAAATATGATGAATATTGAAGTTTTGATAAATGTAATTGAGATGAAATAAATAAAGTAAGTGTAAATGACGTTATAAACTATATTAAATGATGAATATAATACACTTTTATGAGTATTGAATTTTATAATGATAATTATATTATTCAACTGTTTTAATTTTTAAAATATAAAATGCTAAAAGAATTATTATGAAGAATGTGTGAATGTTGGAAATATACACACAGCCTATGATTAATGGTGAGATTTTTTAATATCTGAATTTTATGATTTTTAAAGCATTTTTTTTGAATTGAGAAATGGTATAAAAATTATACAAGTATCCCACATGAATATCTTTTTTCAACTCCGTTTTGAAAATATCTATGCTCTACACTAAATGAATATTATATGATGGAATTAAATTATGAAAAACCAATTTGAGACTATATAAATTCAATTTCTCAAGGGGGGGGGACGATAAATATTTAATCAATATTGGTTCAAATATATGAAGATGGTCAATATGATTAGCAAAAAAATATAATTATAATGTTATTGCATTTGAACCTGTTCCTCTTATTTATCATCAATTAAGAACAAATGTAGTTCTTTCAGACTTAGAGGATAAGATTACAACATATAATATTTGATTATGAAATAAAAATTCTAAAATGCACATGGAATATAAAAGATGGCGATGTTGAAACAGTCACATAGTTGAGGACAATTATGAAGAAGTTGAATGATGAGATATTGTGACCGTTAATGTGAAAAAATTTGATGACTTATGAATTGATGATTCCATTATTAAAAAAACAAAATTAATTATAATGGATGTAGAATGATTTGAATTCAATGTAATAAATTGAATGTCAGAAACATTATCAAAATTAAAAAATATTTCTATTATTATGGAAATACATGAAAACCCTAAAAAAAATGATACTATAAAATTTATGGAGGATTTATGATATAAAAGTAGTATTGTTTTTGATTGAAATTATTTGTTTAAGAAATAGTTTGAATGAAAATTTGAATAATTAGAGTACTTTCTTTGTGAGATAGCATTGTTGCTTATCCTCTTATAGAATTAATTAAGAAAAAGTATCCTGATTCCCAAATTACACTATTTGCATGATGATGAATATCTAAGGATTATTTTCAAAGGATCGATGAAATAGATAATGTTTTATCATTAAAATGGATTTGATCATCCTTTTTATTTAAACTAAAAATTATCTTATCAAATTTTAAAAAATATGATTTAGTTATTGATACGATACAAGGTAGTAAAATGACAAATATCATCGCTAAATTATTTTGAAAAAAATGTTTTTGATTTGAAGAATTTTGAAAGTACTCTAAAACTTATAAATGAATTATAAATGATAAAGATTTTGTTATTTTACAAGATTTAGCCCCTTATATACAACCTAATGAAGAAATAAATCTAAATTTAAGATTTCCAATATATGATAAGGATATTGCTACATTAAAAAGTAAGATTAATATTCCAAAAAAAACATTTATTGTCTTTCATCCTTCCTCAGCAAAATGATTTAATTCAAAAAAAATATCCCTTCATCAGGTAAATTCCATAATTGATTATATTATAAATAAGAATCTTGATGTTTGTTTAATTGGTACAAAAGATGATGCTGAAATGATAGATCTTATTAAAGATAGAAGTTGACTTCATAAATTTCATAATAAACAATTAACAATCCGAGAAACATGAGCTTTAATTAATAAAAGCAAAATGTATATTTGACTAAATTCAGGGCCAATGTGGATTTCACTAGCATTAAAAAAAGAAACTATCGTAATAAATTGACCATCCTCTCTATCTTGGATTCCTCCAGAAAAATATTATCCATGGGTACATAATATTAATACTCATTATAAAATGTGTTCAATTCCTTGTGAACAAAAAATATGTAAATATAATAAAGAATGAATTTGAAAATGTATGGAAAATTTGGATTTAAATGAATTATACAAAAATATAAATATGTTGCTTGATTTTTAATTTCGTATTACAAAGATGGCATTTAAGGGAGAAAAATACTGGGGGTGAGTTACTACTAGTGATTTTATAATTGATACACTTTGATGGTTAAAATTTCAATTATACTATCGTCCGAAATGGAGATTAAAGAATAAACATAATAGAACATATTTAGCCAAGCCATGTTTTATCGATAAAATATCAGTTGGAAATTATTCATTTTGACCTCTTGACTGTAGAATAGCCCCTCAAAAATCTTGTTATATAAAGATTTGATCATTTTGCTGTATTTGACCTGATGTCAAATTTGTTTGTTTAGTAAATCATCCAATGGATCGGTTGCTGGATGATATTATATGAAGCTATTTATGCCCCCATTGGGTTAATCCTTTCTGGAAATTCAAATGACACATACACTCAAAAAAAGATATAGAAATAATTAAAAAAGCAGTTTCAGATAAAGCCGAAAAATCTTCACATGGCCCAATAATTTTATGAGATGATGTATGGATTTGAACTTCGGCAATAATTATGGCCTGAGTACACATCTGACAATGAGCAGTTATAGCAGCATGAGCTGTTGTTACAAAGGATGTTCCACCATATGCCATAGTATGATGAATTCCTGCTAAAGTGATAAAATATAGATTTTCTGAAAATATTATAAAAAAATTACTTCAGATTGATTTTTCTGAAGTAAGTATGCAACAACTAAGTAAAATATATCCACAGTTAATCACAGATAAATTTGATGTTGACTATATAATCAAAGAGTTAAATAAAAAATATTAAAATAAATAATTTTCAATATCATTAACTTCGATTTTATTAATATTACATTCCTTATCTTCTTCAAATTTTCCTAAATGTACATTGATACTAGCTTTTCAATTTCATTTATAAATTCAAATATTCTTATCTAATGGATAAGGTCAAAATCTTTCAGGTAAATTCGGTCCGAATAATCAGATAGTCTTAGTTCACATAGCTGCCGCAAGATGCATTGGTCATGTATCATTTGAAACCATCAAATCACATCTTTCTAATAAATATGCGAATCAAAAAATACTAAACATTCAAGAAATATTTATTATAATCTCTTTTTGATCTTCTTTTAATGAATCAATAATCTCTTGAACAGAGGAGTATTCTGATTTAGATCAAGAAAGAACTATTTTTATTCATTTTTCTTCTTCTAACACTTTTTCTATTAGTTCAATCCGTTTTTCTTTTGGCCAAGCTCTATCTTTTGATGTTTCAGCTAATCACGTATGCATGCAGATTAATTTACTATATTTCAATCATTTTAAGAATTCATCTACTTTTGTTTTATCAGATTCCTTATATGTAAGGGGTTCTAATGATTTTGGTATTTTGTAATCAATTCAAATCGCTTTAATTAAATCCAAACAAGTTAAACAAGAATGTTGCTTGTCATTGTAGATTATTCAATTATTATAAGCCAATCATCTAACTTTTATATTAGTAAATCCACAATTTATTTTTCCTAACCACAAAGACATAAAAGCAGATATCATAAAATATTCTTCAGTATCAATAACAATATCGTATTTTTTAAAACTACAAATAAGCTTAAATAAATGTTTGATATTAAAGAGATTATACATATTTTTGAAATATCCTTGATTTTTGAATACTCAAATATTTCTAGTACTTGCTAATAAATCATATTGTACTCATTCTCCATAAGAATCTATTAATTGCTTTACCATTGGGAAAGTAAGCAAACTACTTCACAAAGCCCAAACACGAATTACCAGGATTTTTTTAGGGTTTTTAATAAGTTTATCTTTTTTTCAAACAAAAAAATATTTTAACCAAAAAAATATCGAGATTAGGAATCCAATAAAATATTTATCAATTTGTCTGAGTAATTTTACAGGCATAAAGTCTATATATTTCATAAAATTTTATTTACGCTATTTGTAGTTGAATATCATTCTACAGTTGGAATTATTACAACTTCTCATCAATTTTCTGTCACTTCCTTATATCATACCACATCTTCAGCCTTATAATCTCATCCTTTAAAAAGATAATCAGGTTTAACTTCTTCGATTCTTTTTATTGGAGTTTCTTCATCAAAAGGAACAACATAATCAATATATTTAATACTATCCAAAATTATTGATCTATGTGTTTCATTATGAATTGGTCTTCATGGTTTTGTTTTCCAATACGGAGATTTATCTCAATTCAAAGCCACAAACAAAATATCACAATATTCTTTTGCTCTTTTAAAAGTTTCAATATGTCATGGATGTAGAATATCAAAACATCAATTAGTAAATCAAATCTTCTTTCACTTTTCTCTTTCTTCATTAGCTTTAGCTATTATATCCTCAGAATTTTCTAAAATCATTATAAGATATATTAATTATAAACATTATTAAATTCATAATTCTTCCTTAGAAATTGATGCTGTTCAAACTTTTCAAACTACAATTCAACTTGCAGTATTTGCTAGTTTTACAGCTTCTGTTAATTCATATCATTTACTTAAAGCATAAGTCAATGTGGCAATATAAGTATCTCAAGCTCCTGTAACATCAAATACTTTACGTTCTTCAGATGGTATATGATATACATTTAAATCTTTAGTAATTAATGTTGATCACTTTCAACCTCTAGTAACTACTAAATTTACTCAAAATTCTTTAACAAATTCTGTTCAATATTTTGAAATATTTTCATCATTGTTTTCAATTCATTGAATGTTCATCATTTCACAGAATTCTTTAAAATTTGGTTTAATAAGAAATATTCATTTAAATAAATCTAAATTTTGAGGTTTTATATCTGCGAGAATATTACATCAATTCTTTTCTGCAAATACCTTTACCATATCCATCATTTTATCTGTTATTATTCACTTATTATAATCTGAGATTAATATATAATCAGGTCTTATTTCTTCTAATATTTTTTCTGCATTAGCTACGTTTTCTTCAGATATTTTTTCCTTCTTTTCATAATCAACTCTTAGTAGTTGTTGTTTATACTGTGAATCTAGGAATCTCTTTTTTGCTATTGTTGGTGAACTCATAAGAAGAGCTATGAGATTAATATTTTCTTTTTTACATAAATCAGAGAAAACTTTTCAGTTCTCATCATTTCCAATCAAACAAATAAGATTTACTCATTCATCCAAACTTGCAATATTATGTGCAACATTAGAAGCTCATCATAATTTAATTTCTTCTTTCTCTACATTTAATAAAGGCATAGGAGATTCAGGATTTTTCCTATCAGTATTTCCATAAATATATTCATCCAACATTGCATCTCAAATTACAACAATTTTACTCATATCTATTTATTATTCTGATCTAAAATATCTATTTGCTCACATAGGGCGTGATAAATAGTCATATGACATTCCTGAATTCTAGGAGTATTATCTGATGGGACTACCAATGAATAATCCATCATATCTTTCAATTTTCATCCAGATTTTCCTAGTAATCAAATAGTTTTTATTCATTTCTTTTTTGCCATATTAACAGCTTCAATTACATTTCACGAATTCCCCGATGTTGAAATTCAGATTAAAATATCTCATTCTTTCCCCAATCATTCCAATTGTCTAGAAAAAACATATTCGAATCCATAATCATTTCATATAGCAGTAAGTGCTGAAGTATCTACAGTTAATGCTATTCCTGGTAAAGAATTTCTTTCAGTTTTATATCTTCATGTTAATTCTGCAGCAATATGTTGAGCATCAGCTGCACTTCATCCATTTCAGCAAAGGAATACTGTATGTCATGATGCAATAGCTCAATAAACAACTTCTACCACTTTTTGGAATAATTCTTCATTCTCTTCAATAAATTTCATCTTTACACTTGCAGATTCTTCAAAATGCTTTTTAAGGTTTGATTCTAATTGCATGGTGATATATTTAAGATATAAAAGTGTTTAATAAGTCTGAATTCATTTATCCAAATAATTAATAACATAATCCTTTACACCATCTTCAAGAGAGTAGAATGGTTCTTCATATCCTATTTCTCTTAATTTTCACATCTCAGCTTTTGTATAATATTGATATTTATTTTTCAACGTTTCTGGCATGTCTTTAAAATAAATATTTTCATTTAATCCAAGTGCTGAAAAAGTTGATTTTGCTAAATCATAAACTGTCCTAGATTCTCATGTTCACAAATTATAAATTCAATTTATGCTTTTTTGAGATTCTGTAGATAAAAAGAGGATTACTTTTGCTATATCTTTCACATAGATAAAATCTCTTGACTGCATACCATCTCAAAAATCATCTCTATAGGATTTAAAAAGTCAGATTTTTCAATCTTGTTGTATTTGATTATATCCATGATAAACCATTGATGCCATAGATCATTTATGGTATTCATTAGGTCAATAAACATTAAAAAATTTAAGTCAAACCACCTGACTTTTTACATCGTTAAAATTATTAGTTTCTCTAATTACTCGTTCATCCAAAAGATGTTTACTGTATCAGTACATATTGAGAGGTGATAGATCATATTCTCTATCAGAATATCATTTGTCACCATTTCCGTATGTCGCAGCAGAAGATGCATATATTAATCTTGCTCACACTTTTTGGCATTCATCAAAAAGCTTTTTAGTATATTTTGAATTATTCTCCATTATATAATTAGAATCTGTTTCTGTTGTTGAACTACATGCTCACATATGAATTATAACATCATCTTTTTCTAACACCTCTCAATTAGTAACTTTTTCCAAAAACTCTCATCTATCAAAATAGTTAGTATATGTTTTTCATACTAAGTTTTTCCATTTTTCAGATTGGTTAAGATGATCAACAACAATTATATTCTCAATTCATTTTTTGTTGAAATATCAAAGAACAACACTTCCTATAAATCATGCTCATCATGTAATAATATATTTCATCAGTCCTATTATAAAATAAAATTTATTTTACTAAATCAGAAAATTCTAGTATAGTATTAACAGAGTAGTCTGGTTTTAAATTACATTCATACTGACTTTCCTTTATTAATACTGTTTTACATCACGCATCAATTCACATTCTTATATCAGATTCTTTATCTCATATCATGTAACATTGTTCGATATCTAGCTTAAATTTTTTTATAGCTTTTTCAATGAATAATGTGCTTGGTTTTCTACATTTACAATTATCTTCCTTTGTGTGTGGACAAATATATATTCCATCAAATTTAATTCAAAGTTGCTTTTGAAGTTCATCATTAAATCTATTACAGTCTTCAAGAGTGTAATATCATCTTCATATTCAAGATTGATTTGTTACTAAGATTAAGAGATATCATAAAGATTTTAGATTTTCTAATCATTCCTTGGCTCAATCTAAAATTTTAAGATCTTCTAGTTTATAAACATAATTATAATCGTAGTTTATAGTTCAGTCTCTATCGAGAAATACGGCTTTAGTTTTCATTGTTATAATAATTATAAATATGGAATAGAATGAGAATAATTTATAAGATTTACATATGGATCAAATGTAATATTTAATTTAAATTCTTGATTTATTAAACCTAGACAGAAACTAAGAGAAGATAACGCCATCTCTTGTGATGTTTTATCACGTCATTTATTCTTTTGATAATTATGTGCCAACAAATTTCTATGTTTTCTAAAAGTTGTTAATTCTCAATAATTTATATCAGATAAATCTCATTTATCATGTAAGTCTTCTATTATGCTGTATATTGTTTCTTTTTCTGATGTTTTTCATTCTTTTCTCTCTCGTATCTTTCTATAATGTGATTCTATATAAAATCGAGTGAGAATAAATGTGTCAGCAAAATTTCATTTGTAATATTCAAATAAACAATTCGAAAAATGAGCTAAACTATTCCTAGCTTTTTCATCATCTATAACTTTTAAATATTTATTAATAGCAGAAGAAAAATATTCTTTATTAAAATATTTTCAAAATTCATAAGAAATCCTATCACAAGAATATTTATTAGTATATAAGAATCAATGTCTTGCATTAGAAAGTATGTTTGTATAAGGATCGCAATTTAAATCTATATTTTCATATCCAGATGGATTTGCTTTACACCATATCAATTTATTCCTAGTAATTTCATTCATTGTAAAAGCTCAGAAGTGTTTATGTCATATATATTCACTTAATAAAAATAATTGAAATATATTGATATAGTCTATGCAAATTGATGAAACATCAAATCTTCAAATATCAACTCAGACCATTTTTATTTCATTTTTTAAGTAATTTTCAATATCAGAATGTAAATTTAATACATCAAATTTTAAGAATAAATCATCTGTAATTGTTATAAAAATATTTCAATTATTTGCTTCTAAAACTGGTTTTACATAATCAGAATATTTCTTTTCTTTTGGTAAAAAATCTGGCAAATGATAAGGTGGCAGTAGAAAGCATCAAAAATATAGATTATCTGATAAGTTTTCGATCTCCATGTTACAAGATTACATAAATTCACTTAAAGACTAAATAAATTTTATTATTAATCAATGGATTCTTTTAATATATGTGATTCACTTTTTCCCTCCCATTTTTCGGTAAACCATCCACCTAAAAATCCAAATCACATCACTAATCTCTATACTAATAACCAATTTATTAGTATAGATAAAATACTATGTTCAAATTTCTAAAATCAATCTTCAAAAAATCTAATCCATCTAATAACCGATTATCTCTCTTTTGATGATATTCAAAATCATCTATCCCTCTATGAGATTACTTTTCTTATTTTACTTCTCGACAATATACTGCTGTAACAACTATAGCAGATTCATTATCTTCTCTAAATTATAGATTAGCAGATAAAGAAGATTCTGATCTTAATCATGAATATCTAGAATACATTACTCCAGAACTTCTACAAAATATAGCTATCTTTATGAAAATAACATGAACCGCTTATGTTCTTAAAGTAATGAATCATAATAAAGTTCTTTGACTCTCAATCCTTCTCCCTCAATATTTACTTCCTATCGTGGATAGCGATTGAAACTTAGTCCAATGGTCATACACAACCAATAACGGATCTATAACACTATCCATAGATGAGGTAATGGTCTTTGCTGAATTCAATCCTAATCAAAGATATCCTTATATCACCAGATGATATTCTCCACTTCAAGCTATTGCTATGGCTATTAAATGAGAAAAAGAGATAGAAAACTGGAATTATTCTCTCCTTACTAATGATGTCCCACCTGGTATGATTCTTACGACAGATCAACCGCTAACAAAAGAGCAAGTAGAAAACATCAAAGAAAACTGGGAGAAAAATCATACTTGATCTCAAAATGTCGGTAAATTAGCCATTCTTCCTTTTGGTATCAAACCTAATTCTATCCAATCATCACCAAAAGAAATGGAATTTATTTCTCAACAACAGCGAGACAGAGATAAAATCCTTGCTATTTATAAAGTTCCTAAAGCGGT
>JAEEGL012756207.1_pt1 | contig 14619 bp, 14 predicted proteins | sample 9134231 | NCBI WGS metagenome assembly JAEEGL01 (sample SAMN16246548, study PRJNA631951) | gut metagenome | biome: gut microbiome; feature: rumen; material: fiber-attached | host: Bos | place: Iran: Karaj | collected 2018-10 | reverse complement strand
TCAATCAAAGAAAAAAAGTTTTTTTGTTATATATTTAAGAAAAAATTACTAATTTTGCAAATGAGAATAATGTGTCCACTTGTAAAAGTGGCATTAATTTGATTCAACACTGACCTTTGACTGGCTTTTTTATCTCAGCGTCGGTCGTTAACTCTCGGAACTGGCGTGAGTCTGAGATCGGTCATGGATGATTAATATTGACGCTCACGAACTCATGTCTTGCTGTCTGTGCAGTACACTTTCTTCTGGGCATTCTCTTCGTAGAACTCAAGAGCCAGTTCTCGGATCAACTGGTCCTCAATGGTCTCTATCTCAACTTCTCTACCAGCTTCATCAGCGTCTCGTGGATGATCTCGTAGCGGGAGTACCAGGCAATTTTGCTCGATATGAACTTGCTGTCCTCGCGGCCTTCGGGAAACAAACGGCGAAATATCTCCTCGTCAATATTGGAGGTCACCTCACGGTAGAACTTGTTTACTAAAAAAATCTCCAGATGGCATAATGTCTAAGAACGATTTAGTGTTAAACTAATGTAATTTACTAATGTGGTCGGACTATCCGACTTTTTAAAGTGGACTCATTTTTTAATTAATTCATTCATATGTTTAAAATTTCAATTATCATACCAATTTATAATGTTCATAATTATATTGGCCGGTGTTTGGAATCTATTTTTATATAAGATTGTCCTGAGGTCGCATCTGAATGTATTTTGGTTGACGATTGTTCTTCTGACGATAGTATGGAAATAGCTGAAAGAATGGTTAGTGATTATAAACGTAGGGGTGGTATAATTCAATTTGAAATACTGCGTCTTCCAGAGAATAAGGAACATTGTGCGGCGAGAAACGCTGCCGTAAGGATCGCATCAGGCGACTATTTCTTATTTGTGGATTCAGATGATTTTATAGAGCAAGGTACAGTGTAATATTTTGTAGAAGAGCTTGATTCTTTTGATGGACAAGCTGAGGTGGTTATGGCGAATGCCCTTTCTACTTATGATAAAAGACTATTATCAATTATACCGAAGAAACAATATATCGACAATTCAAATTATGATGGTTTGAGCCTTATATTAAATCGTATACTCGTTCATTCTTCGTGGAACAAGCTAGTCAAGGCGAATGTCTTTACTGAATATGGGTTGTATTTTGCAGAGGGTATTATCAATGAGGATTTGTTATGGTCTTATATGCTATTTCTTCATGCCAGTAATATTTTGCTGTTACCTCGAATAACTTTTTTTACGATAACAACAACCAACAATCTATTACAAAAACAGGAACGTATAGTTTAAAGTTTATTAGAAGTAGATTGTTTATATGCAATCAGATCTTGTCAAATCCCCCCGTATTATTCTTCCAGATTATTATGGTTATATTTTTTGTATCTTACACAAGGCAGTTGATGTCTTTGAGTGTTATATAGATGCCTCAGACACAAATGCAGAACGTAATGGAATTCGTCAGTTGAAGCACTATCTACTCCATTCCGCATGGAGAAATGGATACCCATTGCTATGTTGTCTTATTTTAACGACGTACAAGCCATTTTATTATCTTGTTAAACTAAAGACGTTTCGTATACATATCATTTTTATCATAAAGAAAGTGGTAGCAGCAAGTCGCAAGTTCCATTTTTAGTCATTTGTAGATATAGTTTTATTCAATTTCTTATAAAAAACATGTATTTCTTGTATAATTGCGAATTTATTGCTACCTTTGCAAAAAACTAAAATAAACTATCTTTATAAAATGAGAGCTATTAATTCGAATGAACTTAGGACCATCCAATTAGATTTGCTACAGAAGACTGCAGAGTTCTGCGTGAATAATGGTCTTAGGTATTTCTTATGTGGTGGTACACTTATTGGCGCTATTCGTCACAAGGGGTATATACCTTGGGATGATGATATTGATATCGCCATGCCCAGACCGGATTATGACCAGTTCGTAAAGACTTTCAACCAGCCAGATAATTATTGCCAAGTGGTGAGTTTAGACACATGTTCTGGCTATGAGTATGCTTTCGCCAAAGTATATGATAATCGTACTATATTGAAAGAACTTCATTATCCAGGAGATACATTTGGCGTGTATATTGATGTATTTCCTGCGGACGGTGTTAAAAATGCAGCGCAAATAAATAAGATAAAGTTTCTTCATAAACTCCTAAATACGAAGAGGGCAAACTACTATAATAGAACCATTTCCAAAAAAATAATCAATACTTTAGGTAAATTATTATTGTTGCCTTTTTCTGCACGAAAAATAGCGACATGGATGGATAACGAGGCTCGCAAATACGCATTTGGCAGTATGCCGATGGCAGGAGTGATAGCCAATCCTTATGGTCCTGGCGAGATGGTAGATAAATCTGTTTTTGATAGTGATATTTATCAAGAATTTGAAGGACGTAAATACCGAATCCCTATAGGTTATGACACATGGCTTCGTAGTATTTACGGTGATTATATGCAGTTACCACCAGAAGAACACAGAGTTTCACATCATACTTTTGACGCATGGTGGAAAGATGGAATCAAAAACTTGTAAATACATATATCTATGAATATTGCTCTAATAATCGCTGGAGGAGTTGGGACACGTATGGGACAAGACATTCCGAAACAGTTTATCAACGTTTACGATAAACCAGTAATTGTTTATACGATGGAGGCTTTTCAGAATCATCCTAATATAGATGAAATTGAAATTGTTTGTCTTGAAGGTTGGCATGAAATTGTGTACGCATATGCCAAGCAGTTCGGAATAACAAAATTGAGGAATGTGGTGAATGGTGGAGTCAATGGCCAAGATTCTATCCGAAATGGACTAGAAGATATTGCTATGCGTCATCAGAATGATGATGATATAGTGTTGGTACACGATGCAATCCGACCCATGTTAAGTCAAGATATAATATCGGATAATATACGTGTATGCAAAGAATATGGCAATGCTATTACTGTGGTTCCATGTACTGCTGCCATGTTGAAAACTTTTGATGGGTTATCTTCTGAAGAACAAGTTCCACGTGATAATCTGAAAACCACCCAGACTCCTCAGGCATTCTACTTGAAAGATATTCTCAGTGCTCATAGAGAAGCGTTGGAGAAGGGCATTACGAAATCTGTTGCTTCTTGTACAATGTATATTGAACTTGGACGAAAATTGTACATGTCCATTGGTTCCGAGAAGAATTTGAAACTCACAACGCCGGAAGATATTGAGATATTCAAAGCGCTACTGAATGCTAAAAGAGATAAATGGATGCACTAAGGTTTAAAAAATGATTAATAGCATAATATATAGAGAGTCATTAGAAAAGGCGATTCCAGAAATTGCTATCAGAGATGGTCGTATCTTGGTGACAGGAGCCTCTGGACTTATTGGTTCCTGTCTCGTAGATTTACTTATGTTGGCAAACAATTATGGTAGGAATTTTGAAGTTTATGCACTTGGTAGAAATCTGGAAAAATTAAAGAAACGTTTTTCCACTTTTGATAGTTCTGCTATGTTACATTTTATTGAGCAAGATATTCAAATGCCATTAGACCATTGTATACAATATGATTATATAGTTCATGGAGCCAGCAATGCTGATCCACGTGTGTATGCTCTCTACCCAGCAGAAACTATGTTGATTAATCTATTGGGAGCTAAGAATGTGTTAAACTATTGCAAGTATCATTTAACTACAAGGGTAATAATGCTTTCGTCATTTGAGGTTTATGGAAATGCATATAAAGATATTTATAAAGAGTCGGATTCAGGGGTCATAGAGCAAAACATGATACGTTCTTGTTATCCTGAGAGTAAGCGATGTATGGAGTTATTAACCCGTTGCTATGTGGAAGAATATGGCGTTAATGCGTTGATTGGGAGACTATGCAGTATTTATGGGCCTACGATGTTAAAGGATGATAGTAAAGCGCATGCTCAGTTTATTAAAAATGCACTTCGTGGTGAGGATATCGTATTGAAAAGTAAAGGTGAGCAACAAAGGACTTATTGTTATGTGTTAGATGCTGTTACAGGGATCCTTTGTGCTCTTGGGAAAGGTGCTATCGGTGATGCATATAATATATCAAATGATGAGAGCATTGTGACAATAGCAGAAGTTGCTAAAACTGTTGCTGATATTATTGGAACAAGAGTTGTTTTTGACATACCTGATGAAATCGAGAAGAAAGGTTTCTCAAAGCCTCAGAATTGTATTCTTGACAATCAGAAATTAAAGACATTAGGGTGGAAAGGGAAATATGACATCAAAACAGGCTTAAAAGAGTGTATAATTATTTTGAAGGAAAACGATAGATAATGACTATTTCTGTAATTATTCCAGCCCCGACATCCGCATGGTCAGGTTCATAAGCATCGATGAGTTCGCCGTCCGCAAGGGGGTTGTGTACAAGTATGATAAAAAAAATAGCCTAAAATCCGCAACAATAGTATTCATATGGACTAATTTTGCTATCTTACATGAAAAATTCTTCCCAAAGGAGTGATTTTTTCAGTTTTTATTTGTATCTTTGCCATGTCATTGATGATTTTTGCTTATCTTGATTTGCAGCACTAAGGTAGGTGAGAAGTCTGATGTGGTAAAACCCTGGGCAACTTTTTTGTCAATCAGGAACTTATAAATAAAGCTAAACTAAAGTGCTGTGGGATTTAGGTTAATTAATTTTTATTCATTCATATGTTAAAAATTTCAATTATTATTCCAATTTATAATGTTCATGATTATATTGGCCGATGTTTAGAATCTATATTCATGCAAGAATATCCCGAGGTAGCAATTGAGTGTATCTTGGTTGATGATTGTTCTTCAGACGACAGTATGGAAATAGCCGAAAGGATGGTTAGTGATTATAAATGTAGGGGTGGCATAATTCAATTTGAAGTGTTGCGTCTCCCAGAGAATAAGGGACATTGTGCGGCGAGAAACGCTGCCGTGAGGATTGCATCAGGCGACTATTACTTATTCGTGGATTCTGATGATTATCTGGAGCAAGGCTCTATAAAGTATTTTGTAGATGAGCTTAATACTGTTGATGGGCGACCAGATGTGGTTATGGCAAATGCCATTTCTACTTGTGATCAAAGAATTTTGTCTACAATACCTCATAAACAATTTATCGACAATTCAAATTGTGAAGGTTTGAACCTTATATTGAGTCGTATGCTCGCTCATTCTTCGTGGAACAAACTTGTTAAAGCGAATGTCTTTGCTGACTATGAACTTTATTTTTCAGAAGGTATTATCAATGAGGATTTGTTATGGTCTTATATGCTATTCCTTCATGCAAGGAGTATTTTGCTGTTACCTCGAATAACTTATTTTTACGAGAATAATAATCTTCAGTCTATTACTAAAACAAAAACCTATAGCCTAAAGTTTATAAGAAGCAGATTATTTATATGCAATCAGATTCTTGTTAATCCTCCACGTATTATTCTTCCAGAATATTTTGGCTATGTTTTTTCTATATTACACAAGGCATTTGATGTTTTTGAGAATCATATTAATGCCTCGGACGCAAGTGCTGAACGTGATGGAATTTGCCAGTTGAAGCACAATTTATTACATTCTGCATGGAGAAAGGGATATCCCTTGTTGTGTTGTCTTATTTTAACGACGTACAAGCCGTTTTATTATATTGTTAAACTGAAGGCATTCCGAATCCATATCTATTTTTTCATAAGGACAGCAGTAACTGCAAGCCGTAGGTTCCATTTTTAGCTATTTTATTCCGTTTGTTAAAATACATGTATTTCTTGTATAATTAAGAATTAGAATTAATTCTTTCTAATAGTATTTTCCATTCATTCATAATAGAATTAGGATTAAAAAATAGAGCCTTTTCTTTGGCAGATTTTGAGAATTTTAATCTAAGTTCTTCATCTTCAATCAAACGGCATAGTTTCTCTGCAAAGATTCCTATGTTACCATCCTCTACGAGGAATCCATTGCACCCGTCATCAATGATACTTCTTGGTCCATAAGGACAGTCAAATGCTATACAGGGTAAAGCATGTTTCATGGCTTCAAGTATTACAAGTGAAAATCCTTCAAAACGTGAAGTGACAACACATATAGAACTGGTTGCATATTCCTTACTAATATCGTGCGTGACACCATTAAGATTGATATTTTTGATTTTATCTTCATTTATCCTATTTCCTAAATCTGTTTTTAGTTTACCTTCACCAAAAATGTCTAATTGCCAGTCAGGGTGTTTGCATACCACTAATTTCCATATTTTAATCAATCTTTCATATCCTTTTTCCCATTCTAATCTTCCGACAGCAATTATCCGCTTGTATGTGCAGTCACTATACTTTGTGACGGGCATTGTGGAAAAGTTTGGGATAACATCTATGTATTTTGAATGCTTCCATTGCGTTTTGTCTCCATCAGTTAATGTGATAATAGCATCGGCGTTATGTTCTATAGTCCTGAAGTAACTGAATCTTCTATAATTAAGAAATAAATATGTTAATAATGTTCGCTTTCTCTTGAAGTTAGAATGAGTGAATTGTTTGGCTTCATGACATTCAATAATTTTTTTAGCTCTGCATTTAACGGTGCTTACAACGTCTGCCTTAAAATAAGAAATGCCAATCAGAATATCCGAATCAACTTTTTGCACATATTGCCTTATACTATTGTTTAATTGTTTGTTTACCTGCCACTTTACCCAAAATCTTTTAGGATATTTGTATCTATATTGAGAGAAGTAAGGTATGCCTAAATTAATTTGCTTTATCTTTTTTGAAATCGGATAGTGGTTAGCATCCTGGTCTCGTTGAAAACAGTTGATAATTGTGACGTCATAACCGAATATATCTGCATAATAACTAGCTTTTTGACTTATTATTCTTTCTGTTCCGCCAGTTTTTGCTAAAGTAGTGAAAATATATGCAATCTTCATATTTTGAAAGGCTTCCTTTACTGTAATAATACCCTAAAATAATTATAATTTTATAAATGATGACATTATGATATATCAAGTGAATTTTACAAATCCATAATTTGTTCTTTCGACAGTCCCGTGATAGCCGAGATGTCAGAAATGGGGATGCCAAGTTCTAACATCTTTTTGGCGTTTTGCAGGTTAGTTTCTTTAATGCCTTCCTCTCTTCCTTCTTCTCTTCCTTTCGCCATGCCTTCTTTCATTCCTTTTGCCATGCCTTCTTCCATTCCTTTCGCCATTCCTTCTAATCTTCCTTCACCGACAGCTGTTATCATGGTGTTGCGCAAAATAGCACGATCCATCATATAGCTGTCGTAAGCCATTTGTTCTTCTCTGTTCATCTTAATGAATTGAAGCTTCTCACGTGCTTCTTTTAAGCCAGGGGCATCGGCATCTTCTGGAATGTCACTTGTTGAGAGGAAATAGAGCCACTGCTCTAAAGGTTCCTTTGACCATTTGTTGAAATCGTTGACCTTCAGAATATAGTATTCGGGGTATAGCTGATAGACTTCACCAATGTTGAACTTCTGCTGTTGGAATGGTGAGAGTTGCTGGAGGTCGTTTTTGTTGATGCCTCGAAATTCAGTCTTTCCATGATAAACTACATCCTGACCTTGACCGAGGTCAAAGTAGACGATGTTGATGGAGTAAATCTTTTTGATGTTCTCGTAGTTCTTACCACTTTCAATATACTCTGTAACGAGTTTTGATGTTCCGAAAAGCATCCGCTGGAAATAGGCAAATTCAGGCTCACCTTGAACTTCTATGAGCAACAACTCGCCATCTCCGTTTTCAGCAAGCAGATCAACCCGATTATATTTGGTGTCTTTTCTGTTGCGGTTTCCTTCGCTTTCCAAAAGGCGATGGATCTTGATGCTCATTTTCAGAAGAGTTGACAGGAAACCTTCTAACACGTCAAAGTTGGCCTTGTTGCGCAAAAGCCGTTTCAGGGCCCAGTCAAAACTGATATATGTCCGTTTGTTAGTCATCGTTATACTATGTAGCAGATTATGCTTTGTTTTTTTCCGCAAAAATAATGTTTTTTCGTTAATTATGCAAATTTTTCATTGACTATTTTTGTAATAACAGAAAAATGAGCATTATTGCACTTAAATATTCCTTACATCTCAAATGATGACTTCTTGGGGAATTTTTTCTCTAAGAGCTTCCTTGCATGATTTGTCGCAAATTTAAAATTTTCGTCTGTGCATAGTGAAGTGTCGTTGATACAAATAGACTTAAACTTATCGCTTAGTAGAACTTTGTCCATTATGCTGGTACAACTCCTGTCTGAGATATGAATGGCATACGACTTCCTTTTTAAGGGGTAAAACATGTTTTTCGCCAACTGCCAATAGCGGAATAAATATGGATTGGCAATGACCTCTTCCCTAAATCGTTTACAGCTGGCATTCAGGAAACCAGGCTCTTTATCCCACACCTAACTGAATATCGACTTCAGGAAAGCCTGTTCACAGTGATAATTAGAAAAGCCAACAAATAAGCTTTGCTTCATTAATATGCTGCTCATGATTAATCCTTTCAATCCCAAGTGTGGCCCAAACCATCGTTTAGGCGACTGGCATACCGTTTCCCATCTGTCGAAGTGAGCGTTTACAATTCCTATGTCAGCCATCATTGACATATAAATGTTGAACTTTTCTATAGGTGTATATATTGGTACATTAAAGCATGTCTCCTTATTGTAATCGCAGGGCAGTTCGTTCTTGAAATAATAGTCGGGGGTAACAGGACAATTGATTAGCATGTCGTCATTGAAATAGACAAACTGCTCAGAAAGTCCTTTTATTCTGTGCATATGCAACTCAATGGTACATGAGTTAAATGTCGGAAGGAACTCCTTGGGAATGTAATCTTCGTGCTTGATGAGCACTAGTTTAGGATTTTCTTTGTTTATCCAGTCGGGGAATTTACCGTTTGTGACAAGATAAATCTTGTTTACCCACGGTGCATATTTTTCAACAGCCCTGAACCAATAGTGGAAAATATTCATTTCCCGAAACCGTCCTTTCCCTTTGTCTCCTTTTGCCTCTTTGTAAAACTCATATAGTTTTAGCCATGTTGGATCTGCAGAGTCTAACCAAGTTACAACGAAATCTATTTTATCCATATTTTATTGTTTTATCTTGTATGCTATTTTTGCATATTGATAGTATAAGTTAATGAATACATGTGGCATCTTTTTAATCATCAAGGTTATCAGCCTTTGTTGGATACTATGGGTGAAATTTAAATCAGGAGCCTGAAAGTTTATGTAATTAATCAACGCATACCTGTCTTTTTTTTGTTTGATACTATGTAAAGTGTGGTATATCATCATGCGTAATGATGTATATACATCTTCTTCTAACTTATACAACATGTCTGATGAAAGACCTTCAATTTGTCTTAACTTCCATGTTAGGGCAATGGCAGTAATAAAATGCTTTGAATTGTTGATAGTATAAGCCCTTGTCGATGAGCCAGGCCATCTTCTGTAAATATTCAAAACTATATCTGTTGTTATGCAGTTGTTTGCCTTAAGATAGCATTCGTGCGTGAATGGTATGTCTTGATATCGTATGCCTGGGTAAAAAAACAAATTGTGTGAAGTGATAAAATCTCTCCGATAAAGAGTCCTCCACACATAACATTGGTGTGGATTCAAGTCTTGTAGGAACAATTCACGGCCTGTTTTCATCGTAAACTCGAAAGTCGGTTGTTGTAATACGGAGGCGTTTGTCTGCTCAATCTGATGGTTATCCATTATCAAAAAGTCAGCTACTAGTAAGTCGACTTTTGTTTCCAATGCTTTTTCAAGTAAAGGCTTGAGGCTGTTTTCAATGAGCAGATCATCTGAATCTGGCATTAATAAATACTCTCCTTTTGCTACTGCTATACCGTTATTGCGTGCTACAGACAAACTTAGGTTTTCTTGATTAATGATAGTGATGTTATTGTGTTGAGTAATGATGTCTTTAATCATTTCCATGCTCCGGTCAGTTGAACCGTCATTAACAATGATGACCTCAAAGTCCCTATCATCTAATCCTTGTTTGAAAATGCTTTCAATACAAGGTCTAATGTATTTTTCAACATTGTAAACAGGCACGATAATACTCAATTTAATTTTCATGCAGTATAATTTTGTACAAAGTTATGTTTTTTAGATTAAAAATCCAAATAATAATTCAAAATTTTGAAAATAAAACCAATATTTTATTGAAAATTGTAATATAATTGTACAAAACTGATGCTTTTGGAGATAGTTGATGTGAGTTATTACTTCGTATTGAGAAGTCGATAATATAAATAGATAGATGGCGTTTTCTGGTAAATGAAAGATACTATGCGTTGCTTGATGCCATTTTTAAATAATAAATCAGGTGCGATGCTTTTTAAATATTGTACAACTTCTTTTTTATCATTGCGCTGAATGGACGGAGATGATGAAAGAAGATAAAATAGGCCTGTAAAAAGATAATATGTTTCGTTTAGTATTTTTTGTTTCGCAGAGTAACTGATGGGTTCTACTTGACATAATTCCCATGTTTTTGCAATAATGACGCAAAGGTCTATTGCTTTTTTTTTACAAAATGATGATGTTGTAATAGATGTGTGGCCATTTCTGTAGATATTCAGTAGCCAATTGACTCTTAGACACTTTCCTGCCTTAGCATAGCATTGCATGGTAAAAGGGGTGTCTTCGTAATATATATGAGGAATAAAACGAATGTTATTCTTGTTGAGAAAATCTTTTTTAAATAATGTATGCCAAACACAAGAATATCCTGAATATGGAGGCAGAAGTAGCATGTCATTCCCAGTTTCCTCTTGTACAAATCCATCTTTTTGTTGGAATGTTTTTTGCTGGAATACCATAATTTCATGATCATTCATTTTTATGAAATCTGCAACGACAAGATCTGGTCCTTTAGATAAAGCAATGTTCAACAGGTATGGTACACTTTTACTTATAAGCATGTCATCACTATCTATGAAAAGGATATATTTACCAACCGCAATCTCTAATCCATTGTTCCTTGCCATAGATAAGCCTTGGTTTTCTTGGTTGAGAATTTGAATGTTTTGATGGGTGTTAATGATATCTGCAATAACCTCCATACTGCGGTCTTTGGTTCCGTCATTGACAATGATGACTTCAAAATCCGCATCATCTAATCCTTGTTTGAAAATACTTTCAATACAAGGTCTGATATACTTTTCAACATTGTATACTGGTACGATGATGCTTAGTTTTGTACTCATGTTTAGTTCTTTTGTGCAAAGTTATATTATTTGTAAGAAATATCCTAATTTTTTTTTGTTTTTCGAAAAAAAAGTGTATCTTTGTAGCCTGAATACAAAATCTTACTACATAATGTCGGGCAAAACTCAACGATTTGACGAAATATCTGTGATGCGTGTGATGGCAATGTTGATGATTATTGCCTTTCATAGTATGTGTTTCTACAACGGTCGTTGGTCAAAGGTTGATGCCCTCTATATACCTTTTTGGTATAAAGTCTCTGCTTTCCTCGATGTTGTCGATCTTAATATGTTTGTCTTCATTTCAGGTTATCTTTACGGTTATCTGTATATCTATAGAAACAAATATTACCGTCGTGTGGAGGTTATTCATAACAAGGTGGTAAGATTATTGATTCCCTATTGTTTCTGGGGTGTCATAATGGTGGCATTCCCTTGGAATACATGGTCAAAACTCTTGTATGGTATCAGTCACCTCTGGTTCCTCTTGATGTTGTTTGGTGTGTTTACGTTAGCTGTTATACTTCAGATTCTCAATGACCAAAAAATAAAGTTTTCTGCCAAGTCGGGGGTGGCTCTTATTATTATTGCATATTTGTTTATGTATGTCTTTACCAAGTATATCAATCCCCACGACTTCTTGTGTGCCAATCGAATCTTGTATTATTTTCAGGCTTTTATGATTGGCTATCTCTGCGCAAAGTTACAGGTGGGTTGGATAATGGCGGGTTGGTCGTTTTTCCTCTTGCCTTTGGCAGTGCTGGCCTTGGTGGTATGTATATGTGTGCGGCTCCCGATTCCATATGGTATGCTGATTCTTCTCAAAAGTATATTTGCTTATGTTATCTGTGTAACACTTCTGATAATCCTCAGTAAGATTACCCTTTTCGAGTGGTCACGGACAATTATTCAGCGGATAGAGGAACTCAGTATGGGCATTTATATATTCAATCAGATTGCAATGGATTTGACTTTTACGACACTTGTGTTGCATCGCTGGTTTGAGATCCATTGGATGATAGGGCCTTTTGTGCTGTTCGTAATAGGTTTCTTCCCACCCATGCTCCTCTCGTATTTGTTCAATAAGACCAAGTGGCTGAAATGGACTATTGGTGGGTAGTATCTATCTCTACATTATATAGTTTACTAATCATTGCAAGGACTTATTTTCTTTTTTGATAGTCATTGATAATTTCTGTTACGATGCAGGAGTCAAGGATGTGGTAACCCTGATAGTTGATATGAATATGGTCTGGCTGGTAAATCTCTTCAGAATATTGGTGGTCTTGTGGAATCCAGTGGTCGGCAGGGATAAATAGCACACTGTCGCCCAGACCTGTGTCGTTAAGCATTTTTCTGAGTCCCTTGCGAAATGGGGTGATGTCGTCTTCCACCACATCATTGAAATGTGCATATAGGCGGTATAGTCTGCTTTGCCGTTTTCTGTGTATATTCATCCAGCCTGTTATGTCGAAATCGGGTATTTCCATTACGACAGGACGGATTCTGTTGGCAAGCAGCAGCCTGATAATCAGACGATAATTGCCTGTGTAGTATTTTACCGAACGCTTTTTCCACGTGTCGTTGATGCCCACCATAATTACACAATAGTCGGGATGCTCTTCTAATAAGGGCTGGGTACAGAGGTCGTGCTCCCACGAGTGTTCTTGTGTGCGGCTTCTGAACATATAGTAATAGACATCTTTGGTTTTTGCGCCCCCTTTTCCTCTGGTCATACATTTGATGGGCTTGGCGGTCAGCCGGCTACCGTATTGCTGAAAGAGCGTGTCGCAATTGAGCGTCATGTGAAATTCTGCCCAGCTGTCACCGATAACAGCCACACGTAAAGTGTCATCTGCACGACGATGCCCCACGTCATAGAAAGGCAGTTCCTCGGCCACCATGAACTCCTCATCAACAAAGAGCCAGGCTTTGTGCCCCAAATATCCAAGCACGACAAATATAATCAATGACCACATCAGCCATTTCAATCGTCTAATCTTGACCAGGATTCTATTTATCGTAAAGATTGTCATAGAACCTTTCTCCAATAAGAAGTCGTTAACACGACAATCATAATTGGCTTGAGTATTTTTATTGCAAAAATAATGATTATATTTATAAAAAAATACATTTTTACTTTCTTTTTGGGATTATTTAACAAGCTGTAAGCTGATAGTTGAGCGATATTATCAATGAGAATATGGGAATATGTATAGAAACGATATAAAAACATTGAGTAATATTTGTAGGTTATATTTTTTTTGTTTATCTTTGCAATGTAATTGGCATTATATATGAATCGATATTGAGTTTTCATTTATTTGTTGATGTGCTCAACCACCTTTTTTGCCCAAAGTAATCTGAGGGAGTCTAATTTCCATTTGGGTGTTGAACTTCAGACCAAATATGTCTGGCGTGGTGTGGAACAGATGGAAGATGAGTCCGCTCCAGTTGTTTTCCCTCAGCTGAGTTATCAATACAAAGGGCTTACAGGTTATGTCTGTGGCGGATATGCCATCAACGGCAAGTTTAGTGAGGTGGATCTTGGTCTCAGCTATCATTACAAGTGGCTGACGTTTGGACTGACCGATTATTATTATCCTACCACTGACACACCCGAAGATAAATACTTTAACCTCAAGAATCGCGATACAGGTCATTGTTTCGAAGGTTATATCAATATTGAACCAGAAAACATCCCAGCTTACTTGCTGTTGAGCACCTTCTTTGCAGGCGACGACACGAAACCATGCGAGAATGAGGAAGAAATCGGAAAGCAGGCTTATTCCACATACGCTGAAATAGGTGGCCATTACGATTTCTTGGGTGGACATCAATTAGGGTTGGCTGTTGGTGCTACTTTTAATAAGAGCTATTATAATGCTTATGCGCACACTTTCAGTATTTGTAATATTGAGTTGAAGTACACTTATAACCTGATGATTAAGGACTTTGTCCTGCCGCTCAGTGTGGCCTATATCATCAATCCCGTCTGTGAAAAGTCGCATGTGAATTTGACAGCATCATTTGAATTATAAATGTTGGAGCTATGGCAAACTGGTATGATAAATACTTGACTATTTATGGGAAGCCTTTCAGTGAGGTCCCTGAGGATGTTATAATATGCACGCGTGAACGATTAGCTCGTTTGCAGAGTCCGGAACCATTGGTATCTGTGGTAGTGATTGCCTATAATGAAGAATGCCGTTTGGCTGCCTGTCTATGGTCGCTTAGCGAACTGAAAACCAAGTATCCGATTGAGATTCTGGGTGTCAACAATAACTCGAAAGATAAGACTGAGGAAGTTTATAAAGCACTGGGGCTGCCTTATTTTAACGAGACCAAGCAGAGTCCTGGCTTTGCGCGTC